>Ga0315284_10001114_pt1 | contig 37871 bp, 29 predicted proteins | sample YL17G09_16_MG_FD_203696 | JGI IMG/M metagenome (GOLD analysis project Ga0315284, IMG submission 203696) | Sediment microbial communities from Yellowstone Lake, YNP, Wyoming, USA - YL17G09_16 | ecosystem: Environmental > Aquatic > Freshwater > Lake > Sediment | place: USA: Wyoming | collected...
ATACATTATGATTTTTGGGATAAATTAAAAGGGTGTAAAATTCACTTTTGTCGTTAAGACCTTTCATAATCTTAAACCAGTTTTCTCCGCCATCTGTTGATTTCATTACCACTCCACAAAATTTATTTCTATCGCAGAAACCTTTGTTCTGTCCATTCTTAGTTGAGACATACATTATATTTGGATTATCACTATCAACGGCTACTGTATAAGGCCATTGCTCTGAAGGCATACCATTACTTTTTATTACCCAAGTTTTTCCTCTATCAACTGATTTGGAAACTCCATTATATGTTCCGGCAAATAATATATCGTGATTGGTGGGATGCATACTTAAAGAGAACATTCCGTCATTTCCAATTCCAAGACTGGAATCTTTCCAGGTTTTTCCATTATCTTCGCTGATAAAAAATCCGCTTGGGAAATGTCCGTAATAAATTCTTCCAGGAATATCAGGGTCAAATAAGATTGAACTAAATTGGTACATTCTTCTGTCCCAAGGGGCCCACCAACCCCTGCCTAATGTCCTTCCAAGATTTTGCCATTTTTTAGTTGCAGGATTAAGTTTATATAAACCGTATCCAGCCGTCCCGGCATAGACTACAGATTCGCCTTTCTCTGAAGTTACATTAATATCATCTACATAAATCTTAGAGTTATCGAAGGATTCAAAGGCAATTCTCCCATTTAATAAAGGTTCGTTATCAGTATAATTTATTCTCAATACATTATTAACATAAACCTTAATGTTGCTTCCTTTTCCAACTATCTTAATTTTGTTCCAGGTGTTCTTCGCCAAAGGAAAATCAGCCTGAGCCAGTTGAGTATGAAGATTTTTTTCAAAAATTGTTTTCATTAAATACACGCCGCCTTCATGCACGCCTATACCATATCTTCCTATATTGCTGAACCTATAATTAACATGCATTCCGTCTTCAATTAATTTCACTCTGGACTCAAAAGTATAATCAGTCCAGCTCTCTAAGCCAGCATTGGCCCATTTATGTTCAGTACTTTGTAAAACATAGTTCCCCTTGTCGTTGATAATAGACCAGCCGGCTTCTAATTGCCATCCATCAGCATTTCCGTCCTCAAAATCATCATTAAATGGAGGATATTCGATACTTGCAATCTTTAACGATCTTATATCAAGAGTTTCCAATCCATTGTTTATTGCCTCCCAATGTTTACCCCCATCTTTTGTCACAAAAACGCCTTCTTGAGTTCCAGCATAGATTTCATCTGAATTTTGAGGATTTATTCTAACAGCAGTTATATGTTTTCCTTTCATTAAATTATTCTCCCCATCGGCAAACATATCAAAATCCATTCCATCATAAGAAACGAGCATCCCTTTTCCATAAACTCCCATCCAAATGATATTGGAATTTTGGGGACTAATATCAAAGCTGTAATAACCCTGAAGTACTGGGTCATCAACTTTAATGCTTGGAGTTAAGAAGTTTTTATCATTCCAATGTTTTCCACCATCATCGCTTCTTAATAAACCCCCGGGGTAAGCTGAAGCATAAATCCTTTTTGAGTTGGTTGGGTCAACCTCTATCTGAATTTTAGAGACATAGGCCTTGGGTTTATTGCTTCTTGATTTATCCCAGGTTATTGAACCATCTTTGTTTATAATTCCAGAATAAACACCGCTTCCTTGAGTTGAGGCATAGATGTAATTATCTTTTATCTTAACAGAAGTCATACTTATTGAGCCCAAACCATTATTTTCTTGCCGCCAGTTTTGTCCTGCATTATTACTTACCCAGACGCCACCCATCATATCTGCAACGTATAAGTTATTGTTATTTTTAGGATCGATATCAATCCCTCTTGCTTCGCTTACAGTTGCCAATATCAAAACCCAGTTTTTTCCTCCATCAAGACTTTTGTAAACTCCGCATTTACCATTTGGATCCAAATTTTTAAACCCGGTTAACAGTTGAATTGCTTCCGGGGGCATCATGTAATCGGGCAATGCCCCGCACAATGCTGTTGCATAAAGAACTTCACTATTTGTAGGATCAACATCGATATCATAAACGCCTATTCTTGGTAGCCCATTATTTTTATCATTGAGTTTTTCCCAAGTGCTTCCGCCATCAGAACTCTTGTATACACCATGAATGTGTGTTGTTACATAAATTACATTTTTATCTTTAGGGTCAATTTCAATCTCTATCACTGATCTTGGCAAATCCTTTCCGATTGGGACAGCTTGTCCATTGCTGATTTTAACCAAACTTCCAATATGAGCCATTGGCGGCATGAATGCAGCTACGTATATCGTATTTGAGTCATCGGGATCAATAGCAACTACTGATGTTAACATGAAATCTTTGCCAAAATTATAATATTCGGTCCAGTTTTTTCCTCCATCCGTTGATTTATGAATCTTGGGAGAAGTTCTATCGCAGGCATATATAACATTTGGGTCTTTTTGAGAGATTGCCAAACAGGTCGGAGAAAATGTGTGATTTTCATCTAACAAAGCCCAATCTTTGCCTGAATTTTCTGTCTTATAAGTACCTCCGCCCCATGTACCGGCGTAAACTGTATTTTTGTCTTCTGGATCTATCTGCAATTGAGAGTGACCCCAGATAGTTGTAAATGTGAGGTCTTCATTTAATTTTTGCCAAGTTTTCCCTTTATCAGAGCTTGAATATATAGTGCCCTCTTTACCGGTAACTCCGGCATAAATTATATCGGGATTTAACTTATCAAACCTAAGAGATGTTATTCCTTTAGAATTTTCCACCCTAAATAGCTCACTCCAACCAAAGTTTTCCGTTTGAGATTTTGAGTATCTCCAGATGGAAGAATGGTTCTCAAATATCTTTGGTGAATATCCGGCATAAAGAACATCACTCTCTTCAGGGTCAATCTCAAAATCATAAACATAATCCGGCGAACCGATGAGATAGCGCCAAGGCTCCCCTGGATTTTGGAATTGAGACTCTGATATACCAACTCCTATATTGGAAACATAAATCTTGTCAGGGTTATTTTTCGCGATTTCAAAATCAAAAATCTTGGCTGACCAAAAATCTTCATTGATATTTTTAAATGTTTTGCCTCCGTCATTTGATTCGTATATGCCAGTCATTTCACTAATTACCAGAATGTGGTTTGGATCATGGGGATCAACCCTTACTTCATCTACAGAATTAACCGGTGAAAAAGGTTCCCAAGTTTTTCCGCCATCTTTAGTAAAATAGGACTCTTGAAGTATATTTCCCGAAGTATATAAAGTATTGGGGTCTGTTGGATGAGGCACAACAATAGTCCGGGATGTTGCTACAATGTCTTTATCCATTTTTTCCCAGGTCTTCATACCGTCCTCTGATTTGACAAGCCCGAAAGACCAGATATTGCCAGTCTTGCCATAAACTATGTTAGGGTCATCAAAATCAAATAAGAGTTCGTCTAAACTAAAGAATATTTCTTCAAATTCCTTAAGTTTAGGCATATCAATTCGTTCGTATTTAGAACCATCTAACTTAATCATGAAGCTGTCATAAGTGCTTAGAAGATAATAAGTTGACCCAAAAATAGCCACATCAGTTATACCATTGGAGGCTATATCCTTGATGTCTGTTAGAGGACGCCAAGTTTTCCCCCCATCGTAAGACTCTTTTAAAAGCTCAGACACAGGTGACCAGAACTCATGCAAGATATTGTGTTTTAATGATAATATTATGTGTTCTGGATTATTCGGATCTTGGATAATGTTTGAAATAATGACATCATCTGGCTTGTCAAGGTTTACCTTAGACCAGGTCTTGCCAAGATTTTCTGAAACGTATAGTTGCCCATTTGTAAATTCGCCGCTGCCCGCTACCTCTAAAATAACATTGGCCAAAATTCTGTTTCCTAAAACCAAAATGTTTGGAACTCTTATAGAGTATCCAAAAGAAACACCTTTAGGTAGAAGAACAAGGTCTTTTAATTCAGACTCAGAGGGAGAGATATCTTTCCAGTCCTTCCAAATGAAAAAGCCAGAATTTAAGTCAGCATAGATTATTTTTTTAGAACCTCTCAAGTTTTGGGTCGGAAAAGCGGCAAAAAGTTTATTATCATAGATTTTTAAATCACTGCATTCGGGTCCTCCTGTTGACGGACTAAAACTAGGAATGAAATTTATAAGATTTACTTTTAGATTTTCTTTATTATCATAATAAAAAACACCCATACCATTGCAAACAAATACTTTATCTTCAGTGAAGGCGATAGAACCCGAGCCCGGCATTGAGAGTTTCATAATTCTCCAATTTCCGCCCTTATTTTCAGATTTATAAACACCATGCAAAGTTGTTACATATAACTCATTATGGCGGTAAGGATTTTGGAAGAGTTTGCCTACCCACCCTGCTCCGGGCGGACCATTCAGAGATTCCCAGGAAATAATTTTGGGCTGTTGAATATAATTAATGGCCAGCAAAATTAAAACGGCCAGAACTAATATTGGTAATAGAGATAGAATTAATAATATCTTCTTTTTTTTCATAGTAAATTTTTATTTATAAAGTATCTTTTTTCATTCTACCAAAAAACCGCCAAGTAGGCGATTTTTGTACAAAGCGTTGTCCAAGTGCTGCCGGGGAACGATTCGAACGTTCATACGCAGATCCAGAATCTGCGGTCCTACCATTAGACGACCCGGCAAAAAAACCCAGCTCGGAATTTACACTTTCAGATACTTCCTAATGGCAATCATGCTGGAAATTACGCCGACTCCAATACCGGTTAAAATCTGAATTAAAAGAATTAAAAAGAAGTTACCGATGAAATAGCCGAACAAATTCAGGCCCGGGAAAAAAACCTCCATTTTTGGGCTTAAAAAATAAACAAGCGGAATAAAAATTAATAAAGTAATTAAAGCCGCGAAGAAACCGGAAATTACTCCTTGAATCAAAAATGGCCCCCTGATAAACCAGTTGGAAGCGCCGACCAGCCGCTGGATGAAAATTTCTTCCTTGGAGTTAGAGATGGCTAATCTTACCTGGTTAAAAGCGACCAAAAACGCAATTATCGCCAAGATTAAAGATAAAACGACGCCGGTACGGTTAATCGCAAAGGTGATAGAAAAAATCTTTTCAATCACCGATTTTCTTTGATAATAATCAGTTTTTTGAATTAAATTTTTAAAAGGGGCGTTTTCCAAAAAATTGGCAACGGCCGCATATTGGTCAGCCTGGCCGGCTTTAATATTAAGGGAAGCCAAATTAAGCATTCCCTGTGTTTCCCGCAGGCTTTCCGTTAATTCGGGATATTTTTCCAATAACCTTTTTTTTGCCTCTTCGTTAGAAACATACTCCACGCTTTTTACTTCCGGAATTTTAGCGATTTGTTCTTTTATTTCTAAAATATCCTGCTCTAAAGAGGTATCTTTAAAATAAACTGAAACATCAATTTTATCCTGCAAAAGGGAAATGGAAAATTTAGTGATTTTCTGAAAAAGGAAAAGAGAGGTTATTAAAGAAATGGTTATTACCATAATAAAAATGGTGGCGATCGTAAAACCGGCCTGTTTTTTGAAGGTAATCCAGCCTGAACGAATTATTCTTTTAAGTGGAGTTAACATATTATAAAATAAAGCGGCCTTTTTCCTCGTCTCTGATTATTTTTCCGTCTTCCAATGTAATCACTCTTTTACCAAGCTTATTAATTACTTCTTTATTATGGGTAGCCAGAATAATGGTCGTTCCCAATTCATTGATGCCCAACAGGAGCCGCATAATGCCGGCCGTATGGTAAGGATCCAGGTTGCCGGTCGGCTCGTCGGCTAAAATAACCTCGGGCCGGTGAACCAGCGCCCTGGCAATGGCTATTCTTTGTTTTTCTCCGCCGGAAAGTTCTACAGGGAAATTACGAAACCTTTCGGACAAACCCACGATTTCCATAACTTCCGACACATCACGGGAAATCTCTTCATCGGTAGCGCCTATCACCTCCAAGGCATAAGCTATGTTTTCATAAGCCGTTTTGGAACGCAAAAGTTTGTAATCCTGGAAGACAACGCCAATTTTACGCCTGAGAAAAGGAAGTTTTGATTTTTTAATCTTATGAATATCCTGGTTGTCAAAAAAAATCCGACCCTGGGTTGGTTCCTCTTCCACTAAAAGCAGTTCCAATAAAGTAGTCTTGCCGGCGCCTGATTTTCCCACCAAGGAAACGAACTCTTTGGGTTGAATTTCAAAAGAGACATCATCTAAAGCAACGATATTGGGTGAATAAATTTTGCTAATTTTTTGGAATTTAATCATAGTGGTAATTCAAGTCAGGTCGCTCGCTTACGCTCGCTCTTTAGAAACCCTCGGTTTCTAACGCGGGCAAAGCCCGACTGTTTTCCTACACGGGAGAACCGGAGGGTTCTCCCGACCCCTCTCCGATGTGGGTTGTTCTTATTTCAGCATTGATGAATTCGTCTAAATTGCCATCCAGGACAGCTTCTATGTTTGAGGTTTCCAGCCCGGTTCTCAAATCTTTTACCATTTTATAAGGATGCAGAACATAGCTTCTTATCTGATTTCCCCAGCTGGCAGATACCTGCTTTCCTTTAATTTCCTTTAATTCTTTTTTTCTTTCCGATTCTTTCAACTGATAAAGTTTAGCCATTAATACCTTCATGGCTTTTTCCCGGTTTACCCCCTGCAGTCTTTCTGACTGGCAGGCAACCTGAATGCCGGTTGGCAAATGCGTAATCCTAACCGCTGTTTCTCTTTTATTTACATTTTGGCCGCCGGGTCCCGAAGCACGAAAGACATCTAATTTTAAATCTTCAGGTCTAATTTTTATTTCTTGTTCCGTATCTTTTTCCAATTCCGGCAAAACTTCAACTAAAACAAAAGAGGTGTGGCGGAGGGATTTGGGAGAAAAAGGAGATAACCTGACCAATCTATGAACACCGGTTTCTTTTTTTAAAAAACCGTAAGAGTAAGAACCCTGAATTTCCAGAGAAACTGATTTTGTGCCAATTCTGCCTTCCGGCCCCCCTCCTTCGCCATACGACTGATGTAAAATCTGGGTTTTAAACCCTTTTGTGGTGGCATACCTTTCATACATTCTTAACAAAATGGTAGCCCAGTCCTGAGCGTCCTGGCCGCCCGCTCCCGCAAAAATTTGCAAAATGGCATTTCCTTTATCGTATCTATCGGAAAGAAAAATCTGAGTCTCCTTTCTTTTAATTTTAGCTTCTAAAATTTGAATCTTTTCTTCGTTGCCACTTTCTTTTAATTCTGTTAATTCTTTTTCCAAATCACTAAATTCCGTTATTTCTTGCTCAAGTTGGGCAATTTCCTGGCTGATTTTTACTGCTTTTTCTGTATCTTTCCAAAAATCAGGTTTTTGGACCTCTGTTTCCAGCTGCCTAAATTTTTCCTTCTTTTTCGCCAGGTCAAAGACAGTCCTCAATTTTTATGAGGCGTTTAAGTAATTCTTCTATTTCCCGAGCGAGGCGAAGCCGAGCGCTGGGAGACGATGAAGATTTATCTTCATCGTCCATATCAGAAAAGTTTTTCATACTTTTTCTATATTAACATATTTTTTAGAAAAATAAAACCCCGTAGAATGAATTTGACAAGCTTTCTAAAAGAAAGCTGTTTTTACGAAGAAAGTCAAATTCCTCTACGGGGCAAGAGGGCCTTATCTCAAATTGAGACAGACCTCTATAAATACTCAGGGCCAAAACAATGCAATCAACTATACAACATAGTAACCTTCGTTCTGTGAGCGAAGACATACATCAACCTTTACCTTTACCTTGCTCAACTTCCTCCACTTACCGACCGTCTTGCAAAAATCCTGCGCAATATTCATTGCCGCGCTGTTTTTTAACCAAACGGCGTCCTTAAGAGATTTAGAGCAAAGCAACTTCGCCTCGATCATAATCGGCCTCTCTTCTGATTTTACCGTGGGGTCGTGCAAAAAAGTGAAGGAAAGATCTTCTGAGTCAATTCTTACCTCGGGAATTTCCCGCACCGCACTCTCTATCGCCTTCTCAATCTTTTCAACTCTCTTTTTTGTTAAATCCGCTTTCCTTAGATTCTGAACCACGATGTGATTCGGCATATTCCTCACCTCCCTTCATTCAAATCATCGGAGTTGCATCTGTCCTTTTAAAGCCCTCCGCTCAAGAAATTCTATCACTTCCTGAGGAACAACAATTTGATATCTTACATGCAGATTTGTACCAGAGGTATATAATCTGCCTCCTCTGGGGAGCGGCCTTGCTCGCTTATGGTATTGTCTATCGCTTATTAATCGCAAAGCGAGACCCTTGCTCTTGGATAGCTTTCTTACATGCCTCCATTTATACCAAAGAGACAAACTAATGACCAAATAAGCCGCAATGACCAAAACTACAATAAAAACTGCAACGACCAAAACTAGCATCCATAGAATGTTCAACATAGTACTTCCTCCTTTCTATTCTTATTCTTTATTAGTTATTGTGACAACTATCTGGAAACTTTTGGAAAACATCCAAATAGTTGCCACAATAGGATTCTCAAAGAGCAATAAGGTCGATGAAGTTTTCCTTCTGCGAAGTTTGCCTTCATCTACCCGAGCGGAGCGAAGGGTGAAGAAGAACGAATGTTCTTCGACCCCAGCTTCGCTTTCATTCTGAAAGCTCGCTAACAGAATAACATATTTCAGCTATTCCGTCAAGAGCGTTAGACGATAGAAGCCCGTTTCGCCAAGCGAAACGGGCTTATAGTCTTTTTTGTTTTTCTCAAACTTGTTCCTTTCTCCTAAATTCCTCCCAATTAGCATACCCCTTTTCTTCAAAATATTTACCAAGCCCTTCAATTATTTTGACCATTGTTCTGGGCTCGCGGAAAGTGGCTGTACCAACAGCGATACACTGGACATTTTTTATCCGTAAAAATTTCAGTGCATCCTCGGTGTTTGAAATACCGCCCATGGCAATCAGCGGCAAGTCAACTGCCTTCGCTACTTCCCTAACCATTCTCAAGGCAATATGCTTGATAACTGGCCCTGAAAGCCCTCCATCAATCCACTGACCGCCATCAATGCGATCTTTTGGAATATAGTCAGAAGCCTTAACCGTGTTAATCAAAGAAAGCGCATCGGCGCCTGCCACTTCTGCTACTTTGGCAATTCTGGCAATGTTATCAACGTTGGGCGTCAGTTTAATAATCAGGGGAAAGCCAACCTCCATTTTGAGAGAACGAATTAAATCAATAAGTAATCTGGTGTTGGTGCCGAAAATTGTGCCATCTCGGACATTCGGGCAGGATACATTCAGCTCCAAAGCAGAAATGAAAGCGCTGGCTCTCTCCTCCAGATACAAAGCAATCTCGCAGAACTCATCAATGCTTTGTCCTGCGACACTAACAATTAGGGGAACGCCAATTTTAGCAAATAAAGATATTTTTTCTTCGACGAAATTGACCACCCCCGGATTTTGGAGACCAATTCTATTGATTAACCCACCTGGAACTTCTAAGATTCTTGGCTGTTCATTCCCGTCTCGCTTTTTGAGAGTTATGGTTTTTGAAACTACTGCTCCGAGTTTTTGCGCCTGATACAAATTGACACAACTTTCCTCTGGTTCAAATGTGCCGGCCGCATTCATGACCGGATTCTTCAAGTAAATCCCAGCAAATCTCACCGAAAGATCTGTCTTCATCGTCATCTCCCTCCTTTCCATTAAATTTTGGAAGGTGCTGTCCCCTCCTTTTTTTCGTTTATGAGCCGGAGGCGAGATTCGAACTCACGACCTTGGCTTTACGAAAGCCCTGCTCTGGCCAACTGAGCTACTCCGGCGATATCTTTTTAAGATTATCACAAAAACAGGAAAAAAGGAAACCTGTCTTGATTTCTTTAATCAGTTATGGTAGTTTTTTAACAACACAAATACATAGAAAGGAGGACATTAACAATGAAAGAAGACAAGTATAAACAGGATGGCGTTGATGTTGAGGAAGGCGACAAGTTCAGTGATTTCGCCGCCAAACTTTGTCGGACCACCTACGAGAATTCCCAACACATTACAATCCGTGATTTTTCGCAGGGACATTTTCGGGGTCCGCGAGGCTTCCAACTTAGAAACTTACCCCTTGACTGCTGGATGGACATGGCGCCTGACGGCAAGGGGACAAAACCGGTGCTCGTTGACGCAGCTGGCAACTATGAACATGCAGCTCGAGGATTAGTCGCGATGGTCGCAGGCGACATCACTCGTTGGGGAGGATTGCCGTTAGTTCTGGTCAATAATCTCGATACCGGCAGTATTGGTAAAGAAGGTGACCGGGTAAATCGCGCTTTCCGGACCATGCTGGTCAGCCTGAAAAACATTGCAGATGAGCAAGGCTTCGTGATGTTCAAAGGTGAAACCGCGGAACTGGGCTACTGCATTTATTTTGAGAATAAAAACGCTCTGACCCGATTCTTATGGTCAGCCGTAATGCTTGGTGTTTATCTCCCCCGAACCATTATTACTGGCGACGAAATCCAAGTCGGCATGATTTTCATGGCTTTGCGCGATCCGGGCTTTGGCAACAATGGTTTAAGCACAACCAGAGCTGCTCTGGCAATGCACTTCGGATCAGACTTCTATTCTCTGCCGGAAGCTCAAGAAGCTATTAAGCTCGCAGCTGCACCCACGACGTTGTACGACAAATTTCTCGCCACCGCGAACGGCTGGTTCAATTATCGCTTTGAACCGTTGATTCCCGTAAAACTCATCGTTCATGTAACTGGCGGCGCCATTGAATCTAAACTCGCCAAAGATATCCTATTTCCAAGAGGACTTTCGGCTAATCTCAACGATCTCTGGGAGCCATCGCCAATTATGAAAGATTGTGCTAAATGGCGCGGTTTAACCGATCGCGAATGCTACAGATACTGGCACGGCGGCCAGAGAGTGCTCGTTGTAATTGAAGAACGGGATGTACTTGACTTCTTAGATCTTGCGTCCAGTCACGGAATTGATGCTAAAGTGGCGGGTGAAATCACGAAAGAAATGTCTCCCAAAGTGACCATAGCGTCCAAGTTCAACGGTGACATCATTGAATTCACCCCGAATGAATAAGGTTGCCCCTACTTAATCATGAAGGAAATTTTTTCCAAAAGAAAAGGCCCGCTCAATCTGCTTGAAAATTCAAGTCAGAAAGAGCGGGCAATTTTTTATAATCTTAACTAATTTTTCCTGCACCACCAAAATTCATATTTATCACGTTACAGCCCTGACCGCGTTTTTAAAAATCAGCAGTCCCTCGTTTCCGCCATGAACCCTTTTAAATATCTTTCTTTCAGGATGGGGCATCAGGGCAAAAATATTACCCTGCGAAATGCCCGCTACTCTGCTGCCATTAGGACTGATTGGGTAATCGGATTGCCCCTCATAGGTGCCGTAAGTCGCGGCAATGTGCCAGACTCGCTTGGCGAGTTCAACTACGCGGCCCTCGCCATGAGATGATGGTAAAAACATCGCCATCCTGTCCAGACCGCTCAGCCAAACACAATCCCCAGGGTCATGAATGATTACCTTAGTATCGGTCCAATGCTGGAAGGTAGCAATACTATTCGTGTCCATCAGAATCCCGGGTTCGCCAAGTTTTCCGCCCAAAATTCCAGCGGCAGTAAAATCCTGGAAACCGTTGCAGACACCAAGCATGGGAATTTTCTTTTTCACCATCAACATAATCTGGTCGCCAAACCTGTACACAAAATCTATGGCTTGTATCCAACCGGCCCGAATATGGTCTCCCCAGCCGAATCCGCCCGGGTCCCCAAAAAGGTCACAATCAGACAACTTCTCCTTTCCGCTTATCAGGCGGTTAATCAAGACAAGGTGGGGATTGGCTCCGGCATCTTCAAATGCTTTTAGCATTTCCATGTGACAATTCTTGCCGGGCGCCCACAGAACATTTGCCCAAGGTTTGAATATTAATATTTTCGGTTTCATCCGACCACCTCCTTAAAAGTTCTCTGCCATTTTTCAGCCAGAACTTCGGTTTCACAACTGAAAAGTTTTTTATTGTCTCCGCAGCGAACCGTTATATTCGGTTTCTCAATAACCCGGCCCAGAACAAAAAAGTCTTTTTCCGGCAAGAACCAACTTAAGCTTTTTTGCCTGATTTGTCCGGCAACATCAGCACCTATCAAGATAGCCGTATTCAATTCGCCGAAAAGACTCTCTAATGGATTATTTGGTAAATAAATGTCGCATCCTAAACCACTGCCAATGCTCATTTCAAACAAGCGCCGAATTAACCCACCTTCTGCCACAACCGAACGCGAATGGATATACCTTGACCATTTCATACTCTTCAACATCTGATGGTAAAGGTGCCAGCCGGCCTTCAATTCAGGTAAATCAACCTTCGGCAGTTCATCGCCTAATTCACCGTAGAGGTTAAATAAAAGCGAACCGCCTAAACCGATTTTCCTTAAGCCCGGGTAAAGCAAGACCAACATATCGCCCGGCTTGGCAAAGGCCTTGGGAATTAAGCGACAACAGTTTGGCATTCTGCCTACAGCTAAAACGTTAAAGGTCAAAGGAGCATCAATATGTTTCCGGCTGGCAGTAATGTATCTACCGCTTGAACTATCTTTACCTGAAATTACCGGTACGCCCAAGATAACCGAAGAGCGTGCATATCCCTGTTTGACCAGATGCTTTAGGCGCCAGGCATTTTCAGGATTTGACGCAGGCGGCGTGTATACATTACAGACCGTTGTAATATCATCAGGACTAAAACCTGCTGCCACGAGCTTTGTAATGGCCTGACCATAGACTAACTCTCCAAGAGCAACCGGATCAATGTCTCCATAGAACTGATTAACAGCGTTAGCCGTTCCCACTGTCCAGGGTTTACCTAAAATAGGAGCCTGAGCTGAAATCTCTTCCGGCATTCTTTCCCCTTCACCTTCCAGATAAGTGATGATTGTACCACCCTGAACGGTCTGATCATACTGATGTCCGGCAACAGACTGGTCACAAATGTTGTAATGGCCAAGCACGTTTTGCACTAATTCAATCCATTCAGTTTCTGTTTTTGGCATCGGAGGCATAAATGGCTTTGGCTTGGCCGGCTTTTGCAGTTTGAATTTCGGCAATGGGCAATCACCGGTAATGAAATCGTAGGGCAAATCCACTGCTATTTCTCCAGACATTATCGGTTTTGGATCTTTCAGCCATTCTCTGTTGTTAATTGAAGGATCGTAGATTGCCTGACAACGTTGAGAATCTGCGAAGATTCCGATAACGGTTGCCCGACAGCCAAAATCCGCCAGAATCTCCAACGTTTCATCAAGTTTTTCTGGAATAATTGCCATTACCATTCTCTCCTGGCTTTCAGACAAATAAATTGCCCAAGAAGGCATCCCCGCACATTTTAGCGGTACCCAAGCCAAGTTTATCCAGACACCATTCAATAATTCTTTACGCGACATCACCAAACTACCCAATTCTCCAACCGCACAAGAAATACCGGCTGCTCCGCAATCAGTCAGGGCTCGGATGCAACCCTTATCTCTTAAAACAGGAATCGCTTCCATAAAAATCCTCTGTTCTATGGGCGTGCCAATTTGTACATGGGCCGAATCAACTTTCATTGTTTCAATAGTTGCGCTGGCTGAACTTACGGTAGCACCATGCAAACCGTCGTTTCCGGTCAAGCCGCCAATTTGAATCACGAAATCGCCGACACGCGGAATGCCTTTCTTGGCTTTTTTAGCCGGTAGGATTCCAACGCAATGCCCAAGAGAAAAACTTTTCACGTTACGGGGGTGAATCAGGTATTGGGAATGCGCCATTCTAATTCCCATCGGATTTACATAATCCTTTGTACCTCTGATTGTTTCCCGCACGGTAATAAGCGGATGAAAAGTTCCTTTCAAAACCCTTGACCAAGGCAATCTCGGATCGCGAGTCGCCGTTATGGTTGTGCCAAGAATTGCTTTTGCTCCTTGGCCAGTACCGAACGGGTCTCGTTCTACTCCACCATGTTTTGTCATCTCTCCGCCATACGGATCAGGGATAAGCGGTGAAATATGCGTTTCACCTTTCGCGCAAATCGCCCAGCCACCGTAAAATAGCATTACCCCAGAATTATCCTCAAAAGCTGAAATAACCAGCGGGTGATTAATCTGACGGGTGGCGGTTATTAACACTTGGAGTATCCCGAGCGACAACCAAGTAGTATGTTTGCAATGGTCGCCCCAATAAGCTGCGGTTTTTTCAATTTCCGCATCACTAGCCGGCCTGCCCATTTTACGATAAAACTTTTGGATAGCCAGCAACTGGCTGACAGAGAGGAATAAACGCCGTTGGTTCGAAAGTTTTACGAGTTCGCGTTGACTCACGTTAGCCAAGTCAAAAACTTCCATTGACAGATGACCGCCCTGAGGACAAAGCGTTTCCCAAATCTCGCCAGATTTGATGATTACCTGACTTTGGGGATTATACAAGAAACGGGACGCAATCTCTCGCGCCTTCTTTTTGTCCGGGCCGATTAATTGGTAACGAGTGGCCAATCTGGCCCATTTGAGACCCTGGTTAATTCCTAAAGCCTCTGCCGCATGGAAAATAGAATACATTTCTGGATCAGTCCACGCTCTCTGATACGAAATTTCAATCACTGGACTTTCCGAATCTTTCAAGACCGGGATAGATGTTAATTTCTCTGCCATCGGGTAGCAGAATAGTGCCTTAAGTCTGTCAAATTCCGGAACAGCCCCTTCGTATTCAAGACGGAGAACATTTTCAATTTTAACCGCCTTGACTGGATGCTGTTCTTTCAATTGCCTTAACAACTGTGTTTCTAGTGGATTCTCTCCTACTCTTGTCTTATAAAGCGTAGCAATCTGGTTCATACCTTCTTTCCTCCTTTCTTTCATTCGTTTTGTTTTTTCTTTCCGTATAATAATGACAATGAACAGCTTTTTTCCACCCTCCTTTCTCTATCCAGATAAGCACGATGGCCTATAAAAATCAAGTGCTTTTTGAAGCAATTAAAAAACGCCCTTCAGGCGCTTTTTAATTAGCGGGTAACGGGAATTGAACCCGTGTCTTATCCTTGGGAAGGACACGTTCTACCATTGAACCATACCCGCAAAATTTAAAGGGATAAAAAAGTTGTATTGAACCTCTCAACTAATCCCGCCAGTTTAACATCTGCAGAATCCTTTCCCAGAAACTTTTTTTCTTTTGGGCTTCTTGTTCCGCCGTTTCTTTTGGCGGCAAGACTGTCACGACTTCTTCTCCCGGTTTCTTCAAATCCAATCTGTCTCTGGCTTCTTTTTCCAGAAAGGTTTCGCTTTCACCCTCCAGAATGCCAGCCCTTAATTGCTCTTTTTTCTCTTCTAAAATTTGTATTTCTTTTTTTAAACTGTCAGCCTGAGATTGGAGTTCTATCTTTTTTTTGTTTATTCTAAAATTAGAAACAGCTAAAAACCCAATGATGGCAAAGAATAAAATTCCTAAAATAATGGGTACAAATTTATCTTTAAAAGAAGTATTGCTTTTAAAAATTTTTATTTTTGCTATCATAAGTCAAAGAAGGTTCCTTCTTTTCCACCTCGTCCCCATATAAATGGGAACTCGGTAATTAAAGGATTATGTCTAATAAAACACGTAAAATCTTTAAAGTAACCTGGATTATCTTAATTTCTTTGGTGATTTTGAGCATGTTTATCTTTCTAATAGCTCCCCTGTTCTAACGGTTTTCATTTTAGCACAACGCTACTTATTTTTGAATATCTCCAGAAAAACTCGGGAAGGGATATTTACCTTGCCTTTTTCTTTTAATTCTTTTTTTCCTTTTTTTTGTTTTTCAAGCAATTTTCTCTTTCTGGTATAATCTCCGCCGTAAAGCGGGGCGATTACGTCCTTGCCTCTGGCGCGCAAAGTTTCTCTGGCGATGATTTTTCCGGAAATTACCGCCTGCAAGGGAACCGAAAAAAGTTGCGGCGGCAAAAATTGTTTTAATTTTTTGACAACTGTTCTCCCCTCTTTTTCGGCTTCATTTTTTGAAACGATTCTTGAAAAAGCTTCTTCTTTTTTACCGGCAATTAAAATTTCTAATTTTTCCAAATCAGCCGGCCTCCAATCCAAAATCTGATAATTCATTGAGGCAAATCCCTGACTTATTCCTTTCAGCCTGTCGTAAAAACCCGTTAAAATTTGCCGCAAGGGCACCTCGTATATTAAAATAAAAAGTTCCCGGCTAAAATATTTTGTTTCAATTTTCCGTGCTTTAAATTCTTGTAAAAGTTCTAATATCTGGCCAAGATAATTTTGGGGAGTCAGCACTTCTAATTTCGCCCAGGGCTCTCTTTTCTCTTTGATTTCCTGAGGAGACGGCCAATCGCTTGACGAATAAACTGAAATTTCCTGATTTTTCTGGTTGGTGATTTTGTATAAAACCTGGGGCACTGAAATTACCAAATTCAATCCGTATTCCCGGCGCAGTCTTTCGGAAATAATTTCCGCATGCAAAGTTCCCAAAAATCCACACCTAAAACCTCTGCCCAAAGACTCTTTCATTTCCGGCTCAAAGGTTAAAGAAGGGTCGTTCAGTTTTAATTTGGTCAGCGCGTCTTTTAACAAATCGAACTGGTCAGGATTTTCAGGATAAAAACTGGCAAAGACCATTGGCTTGGGTTCCTGGTAACCCGGCAAAGGCTCCACATTAATAATTTTTAATTTCGTAATCGTGTCCCCCACCCTCACCTTTCCTGTTTCCTTGATGCCCGTGGCAATATAACCAATTTCGCCGGCTACCATTTCTTTTTGCGGGCTGAGTTCCGGATTAAAAAAACCTATCTCTTTCGCTTCTCCTTCTAAATCGGCCCGGATTAAGTAGATTTTTTCTCCGGATTCTATCTTTCCGTCAATTATCCTCACATAAGCCACCACGCCTTTGTAAGCGTCGTATTTTGAGTCAAAAATTAAGGCCCTTAAAGGTTTATCGCTATCTCCTACGGGGCAAGGAATTTTTTTAATAACAGCTTCTAAAAGCTTCTCAACGTTTGTTCCGTGCTTGGCTGAAATTGTAAAAACTTCCTCTTTTGATATATTCAACAGTTTTGCTAATTCTTCTCTCGTTTCCTCAATCCTAGCTTGTGCCGAATCAATTTTGTTCAAGACCGGAATAATTACTAATTTTTGCCCTTTAGCCAATTCCAAGTTGGCAATGGTTTGAGCCTGAATTCCCTTGGTGACATCAACCAATAAAATTGCTCCTTCCACGGCAGCCAAGGACCGCGAAACCTCGTAAGAAAAATCAACGTGGCCCGGTGTATCAATTAAGTTTAAAATGAAATCTTGATATTTCATCCGGACAGGCTGCATTTTAATGGTGATTCCTTTTTCTCTTTCCAAGTCCATCATATCTAAATACTGAGGTCGCATTTTTTCTTTTGGAACGGTTCCGGTCAATTCCAAAAACCGATCGGCTAAAGTTGACTTGCCGTGGTCAATGTGAGCAATTATGGAAAAATTACGGATGTTTTCCATCAGATTTCTTTAAAAAAGTATTTTCTCTTTTTTTGCCAAAACAAGACCAAAAGAATCAAAAATTGAATAATCGCTGACAGAGAAATCGCCAAAGGCAAGCCAATCACTTCAGGATGGTTGATTTCTTGGAGATTAAAAAAATTAAAGAAAAATTGCTGGAATGAATTTGGAGCAGAAAACACTCGGACAAAAACCAGACAGAAAATAATATTCGCTGTCATTCCAGCTACGCTGGTTAGGGCCGGGGTTTTGGTATCCTGAAGAGCATAGAAAGTATTGGCCAGCAAAAGGTTCAAGCTCTGGGCAAAGAGGCCAAAAGCAAACATGCCCAAGCAGGCGGCCGTCAAATTGGCGTCAACCAAACCAAATTTTCCCACGCGGAGAATGATTGAAACGACAATATCTCTAAACAAAAAAAGCAGGAAACTTAAAGGTAAAACCAGATAGAGCGTGCGGGAAAAAACCAGAGAAAATACCTGGTTGAATTTTTCTTTATTGCCTTTGGAAAAAGACAGGCTCAGAGTCGGAAAGGAAGCCAGAAAAAAAGAAACGGCAATCAAGGTCAAGAGGGGTCGGGAAAGATTATCCGCCAAATTGAAAACCGCGATACTGCCCGGCACCAAAGTGGAGGCAATGGCGGTTACCACAACCAGGTTGATTTGGCTGGCGGCCAGTCCGATTGAACGTGGTATGGTTAATTTTATAACTTTTAAAAAACCGGGGTGGCGGAAATCAAACAATTTTTTTAATCTAAATCCCACTCTGAACAAAAGAGGAATTTGAATTGCCAAGTGAAAGAAAGCGCCCAGAGCCACGCCCCAGGCCAAGCCCTGAACACCCATTTTGGGAACGAAAAATAAAATCCCGAAAATTATTCCCAAATTATACACTATGGGAGTCAGAGAAGTAATCAAAAATCTTCGGAAAACCTGTAAAACCGAGGAAATGATATTGCTGATGCCCAGCAAAATCGGGCTTAAAAACATAATGCGAGTCAGCAATATAGCCAGAGTTTTTTTCTCGCCGGAAAATCCGGGCGCAATTAAACTCATTAGCTGCGGGGCAAAAATCACCAAGAAAATTAAAACAATTATTAAACAAGATAAAAATAAATTAAAAAGATTGGAAAGAAATTCAAAAGCTTCTTTTTTGGAGCGAACGAGATATTCATTAAAAACCGGGATAATAGCCGCGGAAATCGCTCCCATAATCAAGACCATTGAGATGAAATCCGGAATTCGGAAAGCGGCATAATAAGCATCAAGCTCGTTGCCCGCCCCGAAACGAGAAGCTAAAAGCCGGTCGCGAAAAAGACCCAAAACCGCACTGATAAAACTGGCTGCCCCTAAAATAAGGGCAGCTGAAGTAATATTTTTAGTCTGGATATTTAAAATTTTTCTCAGCGACATTTGAATTTAATCTTTGACTTCTCTCAAAATCCCGAAAGGAGTTTGCTCCGTGGTTTGGCCCAAGGGGTTATCTTTTAAAGCTTTGACAATAAATTTTTTATCAATTCCCTGACTCGCGCCCATCACCCAGCCCCCAATATCACAAACATCAACAATCGCCACTGGAAAGCCGATTTTTTTACTTAAATCTTCCGCTGTTTTTTGGGGATTTTTGGGCGCCTTGCTCACATAAGTATTGTAAGGCGGAATCACATAGTCAGCTGCGCCGTCTACTGCTTTGGCTTGGGGACCAGCAATTTTATAAAAAACTCCTTTAATTCCCAAGGGCTTGGTGATAGCCGCAAAAAAAGCGGCCAAAAATAATCTTACAGCTCCGACTTCCTCAACGGCTAATTGCATGGTTTCTGGAGAGCCAAGACCGATTCCATAAGGAGATTTCGTAACGAAACGAACCAAAAATCGAGCCGTCCAGCCAGGCTTTACTTTTTCTTTGGGATAGCTTCTAGCCTGACCGGAAGCTAAACTTCGTTCTCCAATAAAAATAATATCGCCCGGCTCCAAATAATCTCTGGCATATCTTTCAATCACTTCGCTGTAATCTTTATCTTTTTCAGTAATCAGGTGTGTTTTTACCGGAAATCTGGCGTATTTTTTTCCGTTGACTTCAATAATTAAGTTTTTTCCCGGATTGGGAGATAACGTCATATTATTATTATATCCTTGACAGAAAAAAAATAAAGGGGTAAAATGGATTTGTCCTAGTAAGTCGGGTGACTACACTCCACCTTTTAAAAAAGGTGTTGTGAGGAAAGTCCGAACACCAACGTCCTGCTATTGCAGGGGTTAAAAAGATAGCGGGTAACACCCGTCCACCGCGAGGTGAGAGGTGCGAACAGAGACGTCCAAGACCGAAAGGAATTGGATATCCCTCTTGGGATAAATCTTAATGGTAACATTAAGGGTGAAACGGCTAAATCCTTATTGGGCGCAAGAGCAAAGCTGAGAAGAGTTTCATGATTCTTGTTCAGTGAAAAGTGGTTCGCTTGAGCCAAAGAGCAATTTTTGGCCCAGATAGATGGTCACACAAATACAGAATTCGGCTTACAGACTTGCTGGGACATCAAAAAACAGAGGACATTCCTCTGTTTTTTGATTATTAAAAAAAGATGAATCTGCTCAAAGAACATTCGTTCTTCACCGAGCTTTCGCGTAGCGGAAGCGAAGGTGGAGAAGAAGAAATCTTCTTTGACTCCACCCTTCGCTGCGGCTCGGGTAATTAACGTTGGATGCAAATTTATTAAAATAAGTTCTCTTGCTTTGTATCCAAAGCTTCGTTGACCAGTCTGTCGGCTGTTTTGTTTTTTTCGCGAGGAATGATTTTAAATTTTACTTTTTTGAAATCCAATTTTAAATTCCAAACCGTTAAAAAGAGGGGTTGAATTTTTGGTTCTAAAATTTTATATTCACCGTTCGCCTGTCTGATTAATAGTTCTGAATCGGCTCTCACTTCAATTTCTGAATTTTTGGCTAATTTATTGCCAAAAAGGGCTTTAAACTTTTTCAGGGCAAAAATTACTGCCTGATATTCGGCTTCATTGTTGGTTAATTCTCCCAAAACCTCGGAATATTTTTTAATAATCTCGCCTTTTTCATTACAAAAAACGATTCCGATGGCCGAAGGGCCGGGATTCCCTCTTGAACCTCCGTCAGTATAAATAATGATTTTTTTCATATTACTTTACGTAATTTGAAATTAAACATTCTTTGAATTTATCCAAATTCTCGTTCTTTACCCTAAAGCCCGAAGCCTGAGCGTGCCCGCCAAAAGTGATTAAATATTTTTTGCATTTCTTCATCAAAGAAACGCCATTGATTCCGGCAGGAGTTCTGACCGTACCCTGACTTTCTTTTTCCAATTTTTTATAGATAAAAGCCGGTTTTTTATACCTATGGCAAAGCGTGGAAGCAACCGACGAAATTAAGGTTACCTCAAAGTGACTCGCTCCTTCAAAAATAATTGGTTCTTGTTTCTTTAAAAGCCTGCTCTCAATTTCTCTAATAAATTCTACGACTTTTTCTTTTCTTTGAAAACTCTTTTCTAACAACTTTTCAATCAGTTTTTTGCTGTCTTCCACAGACGGAAAAGTTAATAATCTGAAGCTGGCCGGCAAATTATTTTCTACGTCTCTAACATTTAGGAGCGAAATAATCTTTGAAACTTTCTGGTTCAAATTTAAATAGTGATCAAAAATTTCTGTTTCAAAAAATGCCTGAATGCCCGGCCGCCAGGAATTTTCCAAATTATTCAACCCATCTTCAATAAAAACCTTATTCTCGTCTTCTTGAGGCATCATATCAGCAATGGTAGCTAAGGCTACCATTTCCAAAAAATTATTTCTTATGACTGGTGACATTTTTTCTCCCAGCATTGCTTCTGACAATTTAAAAGAAATTCCGGTATTTGCCAAACCCTTGAAAGAGTATTTGTCGGATTTCTGTTTGGGGTCAACAATAATTTTAGCTTCCGGTAATTTATCTAAAACCTCGTGATGGTCAATGATTATTATTTCAAAACCAATTTTTTTGGCTGATTTTATTTCTTTAAAATTTCCTATGCCGCAATCTAAAGCAATTAATAAAGCAGGAGAAAATTGTTTCAAATGAGTCAGGGCCGTTTCTGAAATTCCGTATCCTTCAGTTTCTCTGTCAGGAAAATAAACAGCGATGACCTCCCCGCCTAAATTCTTAATACTCTCTTTTAAAATAATTACCGAACTCACGCCGTCCAAATCCGCATCGCCGTAAAGAATAATTTTTTCTTTATCTTTAATTGCTTTTTTAATTCGTTCGGCTGCTTTTTTTAAATTTTTAATCTCAGGCATTTTAGGAAATTACGAATAATTATAAAGTGAGGTAGCTGTTGACAAGGACACTTCGGAGGCCGAGCGGCCACGGTTTGCCGACGAAGTCGGCAAGAGCGAGGCCAAGAAATGAGCAGCAGTCGCCTCGGTGGGGCGACTGACTGCGTGCCTTGGAATGCAGCTACCGAACGAACTACTTTAATGCCTCAATTCCAGGCAGTTTTTCTCCGCTTAAAAATTCCAGCATCGCGCCTCCGCCGGTAGAAACGTGATCAAACTCTTGAAGCAAACCAAACTTATCCACCGCCGCAATCGTATCCCCTCCGCCTATAATTTTAAAAGCATTCTTATTTTTAACAATGTTTTCAGCTGTTTCTTTCGTTCCTTTCTCAAATTTTTTCTCCTCGGACAAGCCCAGGGGCCCCGACCATAAAATCATTTTAGCCTCTTTAATTATTTCAGAAAAAATTTTAATCGTTTCAGGCCCGATATCAAAAATTTTTTCTTCTTTTTTAATAGTGCCGATTGCTCCTTCTCTAAAATAATCTTCCTGCCTTTTTTCCAGAGAAATAAAGCCGTCTACGGGTAAATGAAGTTTTGGATTGGTAATGTTAATCTCTTCAATTACCCGAGCCACAGCGAAGGGTGAAGAAGAGGATTTATCCTCTTCGCCTTTCTCGGTCATCCCTTTGTCCCCTATTAAAGATTTGCCGAGAGATAATCCTTTACCAATTAAAATTGCGTTAGCCACTTCGCCTCCCAAAAGCAAGTGGTCGGCTATTTCCAAAAATCGGGAAATGACGCCGATTTTGCTTTCAATTTTCACCCCGCCGACAATCACGATCAAAGGACGGACGGGATTTTCCAAAACCTTAGAGAGAACTTTAATTTCTTTTTCCAGCAAAAAACCTGCGGCAGCAGGCAAATATTTCGGAATACCCGCTATCGAAGCGTAATTCCGATGAGACTGACCAAAAGCCTCCATTATGAAAATATCCGCATAACTCGCTAATGTTTTGGCGAAATTAGAATCGTTTTTATTTTCTCCGGCATTGAACTGAATATTCTCCAAGAGAATTATTTCTCCTGTTTGAATTCTTTCAACTTCTTTTTTAACTTCCTTTCCTACGCAATCGTCTAATTTTTTTACCGGTCGATTTAATAATTCAGATAATCTTTTAGCAATCGGGTTCAGCCGCAATTCGTTAACTATCTTCCCTTCCGGTTTTCCCAAATGGCTCATCAAAATTGTCTTTGCTCCTTTTTTTATTAAATATTCAATTGTGGGAAGGGTTTCTTTTATCCGAAAGTCTTCAGCAATCCGTCCTTTTTCATTAAGCTGCACATTAAAATCGCATCTCACTAAAACCCGTTTATTCTTAAAGTTAAAATCTTTTAAAGTTTTCATACGCGAGCCGCAGTAAAGGGTGGAGAAGAACGAATGTTCTTCGAGTAGGAGCTCTTTACATTCTAAGTTTTATTTTCTTGGTTTTGTTCTAACGATTTTTCTAAAACTTTCTTTAACTCGTCCAAGTTGACCTCTTTTCTTTTGAACTTGGGTTTTTCCTCTCTATTCTTTTTAGGCTGAGAAAAAGGAACAGGCGGACTTTCCAGGGCTTCTTTGAGAGAAAGGCCAGGTCTTTCTGGTAGTTTTACAATAATTGGTTCGGGACGACTGGTCGGCGACTTCCCTACTTTTTTCAGACATACCTTACAATAAACAGGTCTCGTGCCGTCCGGCTGAAAAATTACTTTCGTCTCTTTACCGCACAAAAAACATTTGGCATCATAAAGAACTTGGGAAACAGATTGAGCTTGAATCGGGAAAGATTCAGGCAAATTTACCATACCTGACCAGCGAGAAATTTTATCTTCCACAATTTTTCTTTGAGTCCCGTATCTCTCTCTTGAAACTTTAATAATTTTTTCTTTACTTGATTTTTCAGGACGAGGCAAGGGAGCCAGAGTTTCGGCAGAAAAAGGACGACCGGATAATCCATCAATCATTAATTTTAAATAAGTATTATATTTTCCTAAATTAACCAAATCGGCAGCGGTAAATTCTGGAATTAGCTCTTTTTCTAAATATTCAGCATCTTCGGCTCCAACCCTGAAAGAAATTATTGTGCCGACGTTGCCAAAAATAGCATCTCTAACTCTGGTACTCCTTCCAGTAGGAGTCATCTCATCTAATTGAGCAAGATATTGATTGCCCAAAATTAAAGCTAGTCTATATTTTCTGGCTTCAGATAAAATATTACAAAAAGCATCGGTGGCAAAATTTTGGAATTCATCGACATATAAATAAAAATCTCGACGCTTTTCTTCCGGAACGTCCACTCTGGACATAGCCGTTAACTGTAATTTAGTTATCACCAAAGCTCCCAATAGCCTTGAATTATCCTCCCCTATTTTTCCCTTCGAGATATTAGCAATCAAAATTTTCCCTTCATCCATCATCTTTCTCATATCAATGTTTGATTGAACCTGACCCACGATATTCCGGACTAAGGGATTGGAAATGAACTGACCAATTTTATTTTGAATGGCAGCCGTCGCTTCCACCTCGTATCTTTGAGTATATCTGGCAAATTCCGTTAACCAGAAAGACTTGACCATAGGATCTGTAATTTTTTCTACCACTTTTTTCCTGTATTCAGGATCAGCCAGCATCCGATTAACACCCAGTAAAGTGGAACCAGGATATTCAAGAAGAGCTAAAATAGAATTATTTAAAATATACTCCATTCTGGCCGACCAGACATCGGGCCAGATTTTTTTAAAAACACCCATTAAACCGGAAGCCACCAAATGCCGGTGCTCCTCACTCACCTTTTCCATTACGTTGAAGGCAATCGGATAATCAAGGTCAGCCGGGTTAAAATAAATAACGTCATTAAGCCTTCGTGAAGGAATAAAATCCAAGAGATTTTCGGCTGCCTCGCCGTGCGGATCAACAAAACCAATTCCTTTGCCTGACTGAATATCCTGAATTGCCATATTTTCCAGAAGCGCCGTCTTTCCCATGCCGGTTTTTCCCACCACATAAACATGCCGTCTTCTATCGTCGGTTTTAATGCCAAATTTTTTTCTGGTATTGCGAAAAGTAGTTTCGCCAAAAAAATTTATATCGTTTTTCATAATCCTACGAATTTACGAGTTTTTACTAATGTACAAATAATATAGAGTGAGGCAACAAGTTTTCAAAGTAAATTTCGGAGGTCTGTTAGCACGGTTCCGCCGAAAGCGGATAACAGACTGAGAACTTAGACCCCAAAATTGGGCTGGCAATTTTGAGGGTCGGTAGGCGAAGAGGACTTTGTTCTCTTCTTCACCTTCGCTTCCATAAATGGAAGCTCGGTCTTTGAAAACTTCGTTGCCGAGCGACTTATTCCACAGGCAAGCCCGGAGGCGCTTCACCTTTCTTAGCTTCCACCCGCAGCACAGCCGGAGCAGGAACCACCATTTTGCCCGGAAAATGAAATAAAGTGGACAATTCCTCAGTATTCAAAACGAAAGTGCGTCCTGCTCTTGGAAAAAGAGGCGTCCATCTTTTACAATAATACCTAAAAAGTCTTCTTTTCTTTAAATAAACTATTCTCTTGTCTAAAAACCAGAAGAAAATTGATTTTGACTTGGTCAGGGTTCTTTTATCAGGCTTAAAACCTCCCATATTTTCGCTGGAGACGTTTTTAAAAAAACCGAAAGGAATCCTGGCTCTGGGCCTGAAAAACACATCTCTTTTGCCAAGATAAATATAACGGATATTGCAGTCATAGCCAAATTTTGAAATTTTTTCTTCAATCGACTGGAGAATTTCTTTCTCGCCAGGAGTAAGCTTCATTTCCGGCGGAATCACTTCTTTCTCGGCTAAAGGAGCAGCGCCGGGCACCTCTCCAAGTATTAAGATTTCGGCCGCTTCCTGAATCATTGGTTTTGATACTGGTTTTTCCGGTCTTCTGGCTAATTTATCTCTTATCTCCAATCCCTGTTTTATCCATTCTTTCTCTTCCCTGATCGGTTTTGCCACAATCTGAATCCATATTTGCTCTCCGGGTCCCAATGTCGCCATTCCTTCCAGTAATCCGGCTAAAGGATCTAATCTTTTTTCTTCCACTATTTGGCTTTCTGATTCAAATTTCTTATACGTCTTTATGGGATAAGGGTCGGGTTTCGTATTAATCTCGTCTGTTCCCCAAAGTTCCCATTCTTTATTCGGGATGTCTTGAGGAACGTTTTTGGTATAATCCGGCACTTCAAAAATTTCTGCTTCCGGATATTGAGCATAAATATTGGATTCAATAATGCCCCGGAATTGTTCCGGCGTCCGGATGTAAAAATGCACTTCTCCTCCCAAACTGACAATTTCCAGAGCAATAGTCAAAATAAACTGGCCTTCTATCCATTTTTCCCGCCACACAAAGACGTCGTGAATAGCGTGAAAGCCGGCAAAAACGTCTTCCATGGCTTTGATGGGTTTTAGCACTTCTTTGGGTATTTTAATCTCTAACACAATTCGCTTGATAGTCGCATCGTATCTTTCCTTTCTCCAATAAAGATAAAGAAATATAAAAGGCCTCCATAATATAAAAATAAGTGGCACCCACCACCACACCTTAAAAATCTGCCACAGAATAGAAGAGATAGAAGCTAAAGATTCTAATATTGGCATTGTACTAAATTTGGCTCATGGCGATGAGAACTTCGTTCTCATCTTCACCTTCGCCCCGCTGTCGCGAGGCTCGGTTTATGCTTTCTGGATTTTATATTTTGAGCGGGAGCGCAAAATATCTTTGGAGATATATTTTCCTTCCGGTGTCTTTAAAAAATATTTTTTGTTATTTAAGTTTAGAAAAATGGTATTTTCTTTTACCATTCTTTGCTTCATCACTTCTTCCAAAATTTCTTCCTTTGGCAGCGGTTTTCCGGCTGTTTTCAGAATCTTTGAGATTATATCTTTTACCTGGCCTTCTTCGTACCCCCACTCTTTCAAAGCATACAATCCCCGACCCACCAGAACAAATCTTGAATCTTTTATTAATTCATTGTGAACGGTCTGAGGTAAGGCTTCAGGCCCAATCAGTTTGGCCACATCCATAAAATGAAGCGGACGACTTTCTTTTTTAAATACGACGTAGGCCTTATTTTTTACCCCTCGGGGATTAATTTCCGGCCAATCCTTCAAGCCGTAAAAATCTTCTTGATTTTTCTGAATTATTTTTGAAATTTCCAAAAATGAACCTACGGCCCGAGCAGTTAATTTAGCAGGAATTTTATATTCCTCAAACCTGATGGGCCGGTTAATTTCTTTCAATTTTTCATAGAAAGAAGCGATTGTTTCTTTAGCCAAATTTAAAGAATCGGGATTTACCGTCCAAAAAGAATGAAGCTCTTTTGTTTCAGAAAATCTTTGAAAAGCATCTCCTAAAGTCAACAAAAAGAAAATTTGGGGCCGATAATTATCACCCCCCAATTGAGAAAGCAGAATTTCTTCTCTTTTTAAATCGCCGTTCTTTTTAAGTTCATCTGTAAAATATTCAAAGATTTTTTGATAAGAATTTATCTTCTCTCTTAATTTTAAAAGTCCATCATTTCCAATCTGACGAACTCTTTCCCTTGTGATACCGAAGCTTTTTCCAATGGATTCTAAAGTCTCCCTTTCAGCTCCGCCTTCGCTAGAAGCTTCCGCGGACAATGCAAAACGCCGCAAAATTATCTCTTTTTGCTTTTCCGGTAAATTTTTTAGAAGTTCCGAACAAATTTTTTTGTAGTTTGTATCCATATTATGGTTTTATACCACAATCAAATGGCTTTGTCAATTAAAATGCTGTGGATATCATTTTCTTTCTCTAAGTTTCAGCCAATCAACTAAAATGGGAGCGGCTAAGAATAAAGAAGAGTAAGTACCGACAAGAATCCCGATGATTAAAGTCAGGGCAAAATACTTCAATGTCTCTCCGCCAAATAAAAAGATAAAAAATAGCACTAAAAGAGCGCAAGTGCCGGTACTCAAAGACCTGCCCAATGTTTCGTTCAAACTGCGATTAACCAACTCCTCAAAATTATCCCTTCTGTCCCTCAAAAGATTTTCCCTTACTCTATCAAAAACAATCACTTTATCGTTGATGGTATAACCCAGAATGGTCAGCAGGGCGGTAATAATGGGAATACTAAACTGAACATTATAAAATTTGCCCAAGAAAGCCAAGCTTCCGACAGTAATCAAAACATCAAAAGAAAGAGTTAAAATTGAAATGACGCCATACTGCCAGCTGGAAACCGGAAAATTAACCTTTCTGAAAGCAACGGCAATATAAATGAGCAAAGCCAGCAAAGAAACAATAACCAGCATCAAGGTTTTTTGGCGCAGTTCTTTGCCGATTGTGGGCCCTATGCTTTCAAATCGCTTTTCTTGAACTTTTGAAATTTCTCCCAGGCGGGAAATTATTTGCTGATGGGTCTCTTCATTAATATCTTTCAATCTTAAAATCACCTCGTTTTCCCCGGCCGGCTGCAAAACAATTTCTCCCAAATTGAGGTCTTTTAACTTTTCTTGAATTGCTGGATTTTCCGGCCTCTTGTCAAAATCAACTTCCAAAATGCTGCCACCCGAAAAATCAATTCCGAATCTCAAACCAAAAATAAAAATAGAAGCCAAACTTACAACAACCAAGGTTGTTGAAAATAGGTAATAAATTTTTTTATATTTTAGAAAGTTTATCGCCATAGCCAAAGCCATCTTTTTGATTTTTCCCCGCTAAAGACCTTCAAAAAACTATTGGTAATGATAATCGCGGAAAACATGCCGACCAAATTGCCTAAAACCAAGGTGAAAGCAAATCCTTTGACAAAGCTTGTTCCTAAACCAAATAAAATAAGCCCGACCAAAATAGTGGTCAGGTTTCCGTCGCGGATGGCAGGCCACGCCCTTTTTGTTCCTTCCTCTAAAGAAAGTAGATATTCTTTGCCGGTTTTCAGTTCTTCCCGCATTCGGGAAAATATCAAGATATTGGCGTCAACCGCCATGCCCATAGACAAAATAAAACCGGCGATACCAGCCAGGGTTAAAGTAACGGGAATCAGTTTAAACAGAGCCAAAATTAAAACAAGGTAAACCAGCAAAGAAAGAGAGGCAAAAATTCCGGGAAGCCGGTAAAAAACAACCATAAATAAAAGAATGGCTAGAAACCCAAAAATGCCGGCTTTCAAGGACTGCTCCAGAGAAATCTTTCCTAAAATAGGACCGACGGTCTGTTGGGAAATTAATTTTATTGGCACGGGCAAAGCTCCGGCATTCAATTCTTGGACTCGTTTTCGAGCTTCATCTGCTGTAAAATCGCCGGTAATCTGGGCCTTGCCTCCGGTAATCTTTTCTTTGACTACTGGCGCTTGAGTTAATTGATTATCTAAATAAACTGCTAATGGTTTATTAACATTACGAGCAGTAATTTCTTCAAAAAGTTTAGCGCCTTCGTCATTAAACTGCAAAGAAATTATTGGTTTATAAGTTGTTTGGTCAAGGTTAAACTCCGCCTTTTTTAAATATTTTCCAGTTAAAGGCGTAGATTGGAAAGGGTCTTCAAGGGCCAGTTGCCAATCCGGAATTTGCTGGATTTCTTCCATTGTTTTTCCTTCAATTTCTTTTCTTTTCTCTTCAATTTTTTTAACGACGCCTTCAGGCTTTAATTCTTTAAATTCCAAAAATGGAGTCTTACCAATTTCTTTAATGGCTTCCGCTTGATCCACTATTCCTGCCAATTCAACAATTAATCTTTGCCCCTGAACCTGAACAACGGGTTCCTGAACCCCGAAATAATTTACTCTTCTTTCAATCACGTCTCTAAGACCTTGCATCGCATTCCCTTTTTCTTTCTCTTCAATTTGAGAAAGGTCGGCTTCATAAACCAAATGGGAACCGCCCTGCAAATCTAATCCCAATTTAAAGGGTTTTTCCCAAAAATGCGGCAGTTTTAAATTAAATTTCCAATTCAAAAAATCTACCCCCTGATTAAAATATTTGGGGTAACTTAAATTTACCGTAAAAAAAGCCAGCAATAAAATTAAAAATACAATGAGGTAATTTTTCCTTTTTGACATCATTCTATTATTCTAAACAATCTAGATTTATTTTCAATGAAGTTAATCCAATTGGCTTCTTATCCAATTACTAAAAATATCTTTTAATTCTTGAAGCTCTGCTTCTTTTCTAAAATTATGATCCGCGTTTTTAATGATGTGTAATTCTTTTTCCCCTGGTAAAGCGTCATAAAGAATTTTTTGATGTTCTGGCGGTGTTGACTCATCATTTTCTCCGACAATCAAGAGTATAGGCATTGTAAGTTGATTAACCTTTTCTAAAAGATTATATTTTAAACGGTCTTCCATATGAGACCATTTTAACCTTTTTATGACACCGGGCATTGAACGGCTTTTTTCTTCTTTCCATCCCGTTCTCTGCCATTCTTTCCAGCTGTCCTTATTACCCGGCGCTTCAAGAGAAAGCTTACCTGAAACAGCAGTGGAAATTGGCGCCAATCCTTTCACTTTTTTAGGATATTTTTCGGCAAATAAAGCCACGCATATTCCGCCTAAACTATGACCGGCGAGACAAAAAGGTTCTTGATACCAAGATTGTGTTTCGGCCCACTTAATCACATCTTCTAAGTCTTCGTAATAATTCGTAGTGGTAGCATCTTCGTAATTTCCATCACTTTCTCCAAAGGTATTAGTAGTATCAAATCTGACCACGGTGTGCCCATTTTCTCTGAATATTTCTGCCATTGCCTGGATATGAGGCTGCTCTTTAAAGCCGCTTAACCCATGCATCACAAAAGCCAAACCTTTTTGGTTTTCTGTTTCCTCAATAATTACAGCGATTTTTTGATTTTTTCGATTTTTAATAAATTCTTTTGTCATATTTAATAAATTACCAACCGAACTCGCTGTAAAACTCATTTTTAACAATACATTCAATCGCTTGTTTCACATAAGGAATGATATTTTCAGGAAGTGCGTTAATCGGAAACCATTGTAAATCATCACATTTTTCAGACTCGATAATTTTGGGTTCACCTTCCCATTTATTGGCTTTGATGAAAAAATCAATCCTTTCTTCATTCGGGCATTTTCTATGCATTACATGAATCACTTGTAAATCGGCCGGTTTCAAATCAATACCCGCTTCTTCTTTTGCTTCCCTAATCATAGCTTGAAGAAATGTTTCATCGCCATCTAAATGACCGGCAACAACGCTGTAATTTCCATCCTCGTATCCTGTATTGAAACGCCTCAGGAGTAATATTTCGTTGTCTTTCGCTAAAATCAAATGTGATGTTGGCACTATTTTGAATCTTTCTTTTTGCATATGTTTATTTTCATTATCTTAACTATAATTAGCGAGGCAACAAAGTTTTCATGGTAAATTTCGCAGGCGGCTAAGCATGGCTTCTGAACGAAGTGAAGAATTAGCCACCGAGAATTTAGATAGTCCCGATCCGCTGGAATCGGGAACTATCGGTACCTGAAAATTTTAGTTGCCGAGCATCTACTTTCCATGGCATTTTTTATATTTTTTCCCCGAACCACATGGACAAGGATCATTTCTACCAACTTTGGACAGTTGCCCCAGTTTGGTTAAGTTCGTAGTAACCGGCTGGGGAACCGGCATAGGTTCTTTTGTTAAGCTGGCTCTAAAAAGAGTCTGAACAATGCTTGATTCTATCATTCTCAATAAATTTTGGAACATTTTATGGCCCTCATTTTTGTATTCAACCAAAGGGTCTTGCTGGCCATAAGCCCGTAATCTCACCGAATCCCTTAAATGTTCCATTGCTTCCAAATGCTCCACCCAAAGCGTGTCCAAAGTTCTTAAAACCACTAATTTTTCCACCTCGCGCATATTATCTTTACCAATTTCCCTTTCTTTTTTCTCGTAATCTTCTTCTGCAAAACCCGCCTTTTTAACCATTTCTAAGATTTGAGTTTTGAGCTTTGAGCTTTGAGCTTGTTCCAGTATTTCCCTTCTTTTTTTGTAAATCACTTCCCGGTGCCTGTTCAGAACATCGTCATAATCCAATAAATGTTTTCTCATATCAAAATTCATTCCTTCAATCTTTGATTGAGCCGATTCAATCACTCCAGAAATTAATTTTGTCTCAATCGCTTCATCTTCAGGAAGCTTTAAAAATCCCATCAAAGATTTTATTTTGTCCCCCCCGAAAATTCTTAATAAATCATCTTCCAAAGAAACAAAAAATTGAGAAACGCCCCGGTCTCCCTGTCTTCCGGTCCTTCCCTGGAGCTGATTGTCAATTCTTCTGGCTTCATGGCGCTCGGTGCCAATCACGCACAATCCGCCCAGTTCTTTAATTTTTTGAGCTTCTTTAATATCCGGCGGATTACCGCCGAGAATTATATCTACTCCCCTGCCCGCCATATTGGTGGCGATGGTTACAGCTCCCTTTTTTCCTGCCTGAGCGATAATCTGTCCTTCTGCTTCATGATGTTTCGCATTTAAAATCTGGTGAGGAATTCCTTCTCTTTCCAATAATTTCCCCAAATATTCATTTTTTTCCACCGACCTTGTGCCCACCAAAACCGGCTGACCGGTTTTATGTAATTTCTTGATTTCTCTAACTACGGCCTGAAATTTTCCGGCTTCGTTTTTATAAACCAAATCGGGTAAATATTCTCTTATCATTGGTTTATTTGTTGGAATAATTACCACTTCCAAACCATAAACCTTATCAAATTCTTCAGCTGAAGTGGCCGCAGTTCCGGTCATACCGGCTAATTTTTTATACATCCTGAAGTAATTCTGAAAAGTAATCGTAGCTAAGGTAAGAGATTCAGGCTGTACTTTTACTCCTTCCTTTGCCTCAATTGCCTGGTGAAGACCGCCCGACCATCTCCTTCCCGGCATCAGTCTACCGGTAAATTCATCAATGATGATAATCTGGCCGTCTTTAACAACATAATCTCTGTCTTTTTTAAAAAGAGTTTCCGCTCTTAATGCCTGTTCTAAATGATGAACGTATTTTATGCCTCTTTCAGTATAAATGTTGCCCATTCCCAAGACTTCTTCCACTTTATTTATCCCTTTTTCAGTTAAAGTGACGGCCCGCATTTTTTCATCAATCTCATAATCTTCTTCTGCCTTTAATTTGGGAGTGATTCTGGCAAATTCCTGATACCAGTTTGAGCTTTCCGTGTCAGGGGCTGAAATAATCAAGGGAGTTCTGGCTTCATCAATTAAAATTGAATCTACCTCGTCAACAATGGCGAAATTGAAATCTCTCTGAATCTTCTGAGATAAATCATAGACCATATTGTTTCTCAGATAATCAAACCCAAATTCATTATTGGTGCCGTAAGTAATATCAGCCAGATAGGCTTCTTTTCTTGAACAGGGTCTTAAAAAATCTTCCACCACAAGAAAACCACCCAATTCATCTCTGGTTTTTTCTTTTTCTTCAGCCGGTTTTTTATATTCCGGGTCGTACAAAAAAGATTGCTCATGGTTCAAGCATCCTACTGTCAACCCCAAAGCGTGATAAATCTGGCCCATCCAAACGCTGTCCCTTCTTGCCAAATAATCATTAACCGTTACCAAATGACAACCCTTTCCTTCCAAAGCATTTAAATACAAAGGTAAGGTAGCAGCCAAAGTTTTTCCTTCACCAGTTTTCATTTCCGTAATTTTGCCTTCGTGTAATACAATGCCGCCAATCAACTGACAATTAAAATGGCGCTGACTCAGAGTTCTTTTACTCGCCTCCCGGACACAAGCGAAAGCCTCCGGCAATAAATCGTCAGGGACTTGACCCTTCTTCAATCGCTCCTTAAATTCTGCAGTTTTTTCCTTTAACTCTTCATTGGAAAATTTTACGATTTCTGGTTCAAGTTCGTTTATTTTTTCAACTATCGGCTGAAGTTTCTTTAAGTATTTTTCATTGGCATCGCCAAAGATTTTAGTTAAAATTGACATATTTATCAATTTATTATACATTATTTTTCTCAAAATTAAAAGGGCTTCTCCAAGAGAAGCCTATTTCATAATAAGGAATTTTGGTATCTTTTATTCAGCAAATACCTTTTGTTTTTAATAAATCTAAGAAAATTTCCGGCGTTTTTTTAAGCGACATTTTTTCCATCGGGCAAAGATCGGTTTCATATTTATTCAGAATATTGGGAATTGTCTTTGAAAAATGGAATTTTATCTTATTTTTTTTCAGGGTTTTTCCCGCACTCTGACTACCTACCACTCCATAAACTTTCTTGGCTTTTAAATAAACACAGAGCAACGACACGGCATTGCCGACTTTTTTATCAAAAACAATCAAATCTTTGGTTGTTCTTTTCTTTTTCTTGATGAACTCCAAAATTCCTTTTATCCCCTCTTTTTTTGAAGAAAAAACCGCTTTTCCGCCAGCCCAAATTTCCAAACCAAAATCACTTTTTGCAAATTTTTCAAATTCTTTGTTCATCTGTTTTTTCAAAGACAAATCTTTGGAGCAAATATATCATCAAAGGAATTAAAACAATTTGTAAAATTATGCCGGGCAGGCTGATTTTCAGAAATCCTATCGGATCAAATCCTGGCCTGAAAATAAAAATGAACAGGATTCTGATTATTCTCCCAGAGATCATGCTTAAAAAAAGCGAAGTCCAAATATTCACATTTTTTTCTCTTAAAAGGCCGATGAAAAAACCATAAGCAGCTAATTCTAAAATAATTTCTGGCAAAATAATAATTGCTGGCAAGTGAGAAACGCTATAACTCATTAAAGGGCTTAAAAGTCCGACTAATAGCCCCGTTCGCCAGCCGAATAAAAATCCGGAGATTAGCACAAAGAAATGCATCAATAAAAATTTAGGTCCTGATAAATGAAATTGATGCCCCAGCCAAGGAATAAAAATCGCCAAACTGACAAAAACAGCGGAAAAAATATAATATTTTATTTCGCTGAAAACCAAAATTTTAGGCAATGTTTTAATTTGAGTGAGCATATTCTTTAATTTTTTGCAATATAACCGATGATTTTGTAAACCAATTTTGCTGCCAAAAAATCAGGAGTGTAAAAACCCTTGATTGGAGCCAGCTCAACCACATCGGCACCGACAATTTTCTTTTTTTCCGAAACATTCTTTAAGATTTCCATCGCTTGATACCATTGTAGCCCGCCGGGTTCCGGCGTGCCGGTTGAAGGCATCAGAGAAGAATCAAAAGCGTCAAGGTCAAAAGTTAAATAAACGTTTTTATGAAGAGAATCAATAATGTCTTTCATTTTCCATTTTGCCATATCTTTTGCCCAAAAAGTTTTTATACGGCCTTGATTTTGTTGCCAGAAAATTAATTCATTATTTTCATTGCTGATGTTGCGAATGCCAATCTGAACCAGATTGATTCCTTTTAAATCTAGGCAGCGCCGCATGGCGGCAGCATGAGAATATTTCTGATTTAAGTAACCATCTCTTAAATCCGCATGGGCATCAAACTGTAAAAGACTTAAATTTTTAAAATATTTCTTGTAAACCGGAATAACGAACGATGTAATGCTGTGTTCACCCCCCAGAATAATTGGTAGCTTTTTTTTACTTAAAAACTGATCAATTGTCGCACCAATCTTTTTCCTGGACCTACTCGCACCTTTCGGCGGCTTTGTTTCTTTAAGGGTTGCGATTTTTATTTTTTTGTAAGTTTCCTGCCAAAGTTCCTCGTCAAATAACTCTACTTGGGAACTCGCCTTAATAATTGCCTTGGGTCCCCTTTTGGTACCTTGACCATAGCTCGCAGTTCTCTCAAAGCTAAAAGGCACAACAACGACTTCTGCTTTTTCAAAAGATACTGTTGGAATATCAAGAAAATTTCTACTTGTCATTGTTATAATTTTCTTTCCCTTTACGATAATATGATTTAAGAGTCTTTTTTCTTAAGGCTTTGTCAAGAAACGCAATTGCCTCATTACGATAGTCAAGCAGGTGGCGAGACTCTCGTTCAATCCCTTCTTGAAGCAAGGCATGAACGATAAAAGGGAAGGTAGCCGTCACATCAGCAAAAACATATTGCGAATTTTTAACGCAATCCTCTGATGTTTTTCTCCAGGTGTGACCCTCGCCTGCGGTACAGGAGGACAAACCGCCATTTTGTACATGAGCATCGCAGATTTGAACATCCATATCGTAACCGCTTGCCTCAATATCGCAAACTTGAGTTAAATAAGGTTCTGGTTGCAAAGAATAATTTTTGGGCACGCCGCCACCCAAGATAATAACTGATAACTTCTTGCTCCACTTGTTTTTAGCATAATAATGATATGCTCCAAATTCATGAATATCTTCTTCTAAATCAATACTAAATTTGTAGCGGTGCCCGAGTTTTCTTTTAAGAAATGCCAGATTCAAAAATATTGAACCGTCCTGAGGTGCACCGCAAAAAATTGGTATGCTGTTACGATAAGCCTGAACCAAAAGACTACGGTTAAGATCGGCTCTTTTAAAACGGCGCCTTCCAAAACGTGCTAATTGCTTTCCTAATAGGTAATGAAATTGAGTGGTTGTCATTGACCGATTAAAATCAGGCCGCCTGACCAGATCGGTCACCAGGTGGTCTACTGTCCACAAATCATCATCGGGAAAAGCAGTATCATAAACCCGCGTCCAGCCTGCTTTTCTTAATTTTATATCCCCTTGATTGGGATTAACTTCATACCAATTATCACTTTCTAATCTTTGAATATCATGATAAAGGTTAGCACCCGTGGTCGTGATTATATCCACGTAACCCGCTTTAATCATAGGAATAATACAAGAAACCGCAAAATCAATCGGCGTCATGGCTCCGGACATTGCTAAAACAATTGTATGGTCTTTCTCAATCATCTTCTTAATAATTTCATAAGCATTTCTAACTTCTCTTCCCACGTAAGCCCCGAATGATTTCTCAAATAATTCGGCGGTTGTTTCTTTACCAGTAATTGGCTCAGACATCACCCGCTGGCCAATCAATCTTTTAGTTAAATGCTTCATAATTTGAGTAAATGTTTAATTGTTGAGTCTATTGTTTCCATTAACTAAGGATTCTGAAACAAATTTCATATCAACAAAAACAGCGGCCGCTACTACGGTTGTCCAAAGACCGTCTTTGTTGCCGATGGCTGATTGAGTAATATTTGTTGTTCTAACAATCTTACCGCTCATTTTATATATTTGTTCTCTTTCGTCCCAGGCCAAGTCCGGGTCAAATTCAATCCCTAAGGTAGTAGCCAGCATTGAAGCGGCTAAATCTTCGGCGTATTCACCAGCCTTACTGTCGGTTTCACCGAAAGAATGGTGCTCAGAAAGATAACCGTATTGATTTGGATCAACCGGTAGGGCGCAACCAATGGAGGTGACAATCAGTCTGTTTGGTTCATTGGTAGAATTACGACTGCTTACCCAATAAACAATCTGACCCGGTTTCAAAAATTTTAATCCTTCCTCCCGAGAAATCTTTTTGCAGCCGGCCGGAAAAATACTAGAAACGTTAACCAAATTAAAGGGAGCCAATCCTGCATCTCTTAATGCTGCTTCAAAGGAAGCCAGTTGTTCTTTATTAATGCCAACTCCTTTTGTAAGAAATATTTTTTGAGCAATCATTTACCCAAGCCACCGCGAAGGGTGAAGAAGAACGAATGTTCTTCGATTTTAAAAATTAAGTTATTAAATTATTTTATATTGTTTAATATGAAGTGTAAACAGTGGAAAACTTTTTACCAATAAAATAACCCCGGTTATTCACCGGGGCAAATATTTTTAGCAAAATTTACTGAAACTTCAGTCGTTTAATTTGTTTAGCTCTTAATTTGTTTTTTGGCAGCATGCCAAAAACTGCTTTTTTTAAAACTTCGCCAGGTCTTTCTTTAAAAAGTTTTTTGAAAGGCGTTTCTTTCAATCCCCCTAGATAACCTGTATGATGATAATAAATTTTTTGTTCTGCTTTTTTGCCTGTTAATTTTATTTTATCAACATTTTTAATTGTCACAAAATCGCCCATATCTTTATAGGGAACGAAGTTGGATCTGTGTTTAGCTCTTAACAAAATCGCAATTTCAGTTGCCAAACGAC
>Ga0315284_10001115_pt1 | contig 37863 bp, 59 predicted proteins | sample YL17G09_16_MG_FD_203696 | JGI IMG/M metagenome (GOLD analysis project Ga0315284, IMG submission 203696) | Sediment microbial communities from Yellowstone Lake, YNP, Wyoming, USA - YL17G09_16 | ecosystem: Environmental > Aquatic > Freshwater > Lake > Sediment | place: USA: Wyoming | collected...
GACGCTGACTTCTTCGGAATGGGAGGAGCAGGAGCATCCGCTGGATACGGAAACATTGATGAGTTGGGCGGTGCGAGAGGAAGTAACGGAGATGCGTACGACGGGGGAAAGGGAGGCGATGCCCCTGATGGCGGGTTAGGAGGGCAGGGAGGGACGGGTCCTGGTTCTGATGGAGAGCCGGGCGAGGCTCCTGGTGGAGGTGGCGGGGGAGGAGCAGACAGCTACGGTGGTCCGGGAACGGGAGCCAATGGGAAAGTTACCCTCACGTGGGATACCCACATTGAGGTTGACAGAACTCAGGGTATCTCGGTTGGTGAAGCATCTCCCATTCTCAATACTGGAAGTCTTGTCCTCGTTGCGTCTCAGGGCGTTACAGTTACAGAGTCCCGACTCGTTACGATGGAGTGGAATGTTGTTGCCACCCAGTCTGTTTCTGTTGGAGATTCCTTCCCTCTTGTTGAGTACGACTCGGCTAGTTCTCGAACCTGGGCATCCCCCGGTTCGTACTCGTGGCAAGCTCCAGCGAATGTTTACTGGGTTACCTCTGAGGTTTGGGGAGGTGGTGGGACAGGAGGAAGCGGTGCGTCGGCAGGGGGCGGCGGCGGTGCTGGTTCTGGTGGGAGGTCGAAGGGGAAGTTCAATGTTACCCCAGGCTCCTGGTATAACCTCGTGGTTGGAAACTCAGGAGGGGTCTCTTGGTTCTACGGTTCGCTGAGTTGCTATGCGAACGGAGGGAATGACGGGGGAGATGCAGACGCAGACCTTCCTGGAAATAGAGGAACCGGGGCTTCTTCTGGGTATGGAAGTTTGGGGTATGAAGGGGGTGTCGCAGGAGCTGATGGAACCTCGAGCGATGGAGGAAAAGGCGGTGACGCTCCTGCTGGTGGGTTGGGTGGGAACGGAGGCACTCCTGGTGATAATGGAGAGCCGGGGGAACCGCCGGGTGGTGGAGGCGGCGGCGGGGGGGACGGATACGGGTTTGGAGGAGAGGGGGCGGGGGGGAAGGTCTCCTTAACGTGGGATACTCACGAAGAGATTAACCGGACCCAGGGTGTTTCGGTTGGAGAAACCGGGTCGTTCCAACTCAGCGACCTCTTGTTGTCAACCTTCCAGAATATCTCGGTCAGCGATTCCAGAATAGTTCAGCTCTCTAGTGTCCTACTCGTAACCTCCGAGGGTCTCACTCTGAGTGAGACGGGTTCCTTACTGGAATCGACGCTTCTGCTCTCGACCTTCCAAGCTGTGTCTGTGGCAGACGTTCCGATTGTTTTTGTTATCCCGAAGGTCTGCATTCACGTTTCTGAGTCGGGGGTTGTGGATGTTCTGGGGGTGGATTACAGCCGGAGAATTTCAGTATCCGAGAACATCTCCCTGACCGAGTCCGCCAGTCTCGGAGGACACGTTCAGGTCTACGTTAAAACAATCACGGGTTGGGTCCTGGTTACCGGGTACACGAAGCAGGATGCTTCGACCTGGAAAAATGTTGATTTCTTGGTTAAATTAGAATCCGGTTGGTGGTAGAATAGGAGGTAAACATGGTAGTAGTAATTGGAGCCAGCGGACTTCTTGGTTCCGAACTCGTCTCCACGGCCCCGTGTGATATCACAGCTCTTACCCACAAGGACATCGAAATATCTGACTACCGGAGAAGCTGGAAGCTCCTGTCGGATATCCACCCCGACCTCATTATAAATGCGGCTGGGTATACGAACGTGGACAAGTGCGAGGAGGACCCTCAGCCAGCGTTGACGGCGAACATGGTGGGTCCGTGGTATCTCTCGAAGATGTGCCGTCATCTCAACTGCGGGTTCGTCCAGTTCAGCTCGGATTTTGTCTTTGACGGGAAAAAGGGCGGTCCCTACCTTGAGGATGACAAGGTCTTTCCATTGAGCTGGTACGGGAACTCAAAGGTCTACAGCGAGCACGTCGCCCGGAAGGTTCCGAGGCACTACACCATAAGGACGGGCGAGCTGTACGGAAAAGGGGGTCTCGGGAAGAAGCAGGACATGGTGGATACCATTGTCAAGGCGGCTCGAGTTGGTTGGGGGAATGTGCGGCTTATCTACGACCAGTTTGTCAGTCCAACCTGGACCCGTGAGCTGGCGAAGGCTACCTGGAGGCTCGTCGAGGTGGCGGAGCCTGGGACTTACCACCTAACGAGTGAGTGGTACTGCTCCTGGCACGAGTTTGGGCAAACCATTCTCAATATCCTGGGTATCCAGGGAGAGGTCCCTCGGGTGTCTCTTGCTGAGTTCTCAAAAGGCCGAGCGGAGCGTCCGGTGTTCTCGGTGCTGGAAAATACGAAGGCGAAACAGCACGGTATCTTTCTCCCACATTGGCGGGAGTCAATTCAGAAGTACCTGGAGAAGAACCATGATTGACGGAGTCTTTGTCAAGCGACTGAAGGTTATCCCGGACGAGCGTGGGAGGCTTGTGGAGATTCTCCGGGAAGACGACCTGGGGTTTCTGGGGTTCGGGCAGGTCTACCTCTCAACGACCCTTCCCGGTGTCGTGAAGGGGTGGCACAAGCACCTGAAGCAGATTGATAATGTTGTCTGCGTTCAGGGCATGGTAAAGTTAGTTCTCTACGATGACCGAGAGGACCTCGGTGGGAAGGACAGCACTCGCTGGGAAGTGGAAGAATTCTACATCGGGGTTCACAATCCTCTACTCATTCAAATCCCGGCGGGGGTGTGGCACGGATGGAAGTGTGTGAGTCTTGAAGAGGCTCTCATTGTCAATATCCCCACCATCGCCTACAATCGGGAGAATCCCGACGAGGTCCGCATGGACCCGCACAGCCCGGACATCCCGTACGACTGGGCGAGGAAAGATAAGTAGATGGACATCCTAAGTAAGTGGGAAGGACGACGGCGGCTGATTATCGGAGGTGTTTGGGTTGCTTGTAATTATTTGACTGTCTTTCTTCAGCCGCACATGAAGCTAGACCTTTCTCTCGTTTCAAGCCTCCTTGAAAAGTCTACCTACGTTGCTGTCATTGGCATCGTCGGGCTGACTGGAACGGATGCTGTACGAACCTGGTCTACGACCAAGGCGTGTAATGGTGGAGGTGAAAAAAATGGAGGTACGAATGTCAAGATGGCTACCGACAGACCAACGAAAGAAACGTGATGAGACTATCGTCAAGCAGAGCAAGGGTGGTCTCTCCTACACCCAAATAGCGGACCGCTGGGGGTTGAGGAAGCAGACGATATTTATTATTCTGCGGCAAAGTCGAGGAACTTTTCAGGAGGCAACATCATGTTCGTGCCAGACAAGGTGCTAATCCATCATTCGGCGACGAAGGATGCCGGGACGGTTGACTGGCAACAAATCCGCAAGTACCACACGACACCGGAATCCGAAGGTGGTCCGAAGGGTGGCCCGTGGCGGGATATCGGCTACCACGGCGGGGTCGAGCTGGTGAAGACGGGGACGCTCGAGCACTACGAAATCCTGTATGGGCGGATGTGGAACCAGGCCGGAGCACATTGTCCTGGGCAGAACGAAACCGCCCTCGGCATCTGCTTCATCGGGAACTTCTCGCTGGCTCCGTGTTCCGAAGAACAGCTCATGGAAGGGGCGAAGCTCGTCGCCATGTGGACCAAGCTCTTCCACATCCCGCCGGGGGAGATTTACCCTCATAAGGAGTTCAAGGATACCGAGTGTCCGGGGACCCTGTTCGACCTCTCTGAGCTGAAGCACCTGGTCACGTACTGGCTCGCTTTTAAGTAATCTCTCTCCTTTATATATAGGGGTAAAAAAACGCTTGACACCCCTCTACCTTCTGCGGTATTACTTTAGTCGTGAAAAATAATTTCCCTACCTGTAGAATCTCGAGTGTACAGCTTGAGAAAAAAACACCCCTAAAAATAAAGCTTGACATCTCTACTTTGATATGGTAATCTTTAGTTGACCCTCGGGGAGGGTCAGACAGCTCCTTGAAAAGTTAGGATGGTCGGACAAAGGCGGGGGAGGCCCCAGCCCTAACAGATTCCTAACAGAAAAAAATCACTTGGAAAAGTAGGGTGGAGGCGACTGTTCAATAAACAGCTCCCGAGGACGGAGCTTCAATAAGGCAGTCGAGAATATAACTGAAGCCTGAAAAAACCAAAGTAAGAAGTATGAACTAAGACCTCGGGGGGCGGAACGGTTCGCCTCCCCATTTAAAAGCACGTTGAAGGTGACCTCGTGAAAGAAAGGCGGCACGGATGCATACGACTGCCGTTCCGACAAGTAACGAAGCCGGATACCTTGACGTGCTTTTACCTGGGGAAATCCCAAATCTAAAATGAGGAGGTCTTATGATTATCGACACCGAGAAAGTTGCACGGGACATCGGGGCGTGGTACGAGGAACTTCTTCAGAACCTCGACACCGAGGTCAAGACGGAGTGTCTGCTTCTCGTCCTGCGGAAGAAGCTCCACACCAGCCGGGACAAAGACATGGAGGCCATCTTCCGTGTCGGTCAGCTCTACCACACAGCGGTTGCCTGGAAGCTCGGAAAGGTCCGAGAGGTCAAGGCCAAAATCCGGGAGAGAGAACAGGTCGAGGCGAGAGTTCGCTACGCAAAGAAAGTCATCGCCCGGAAGGAACGGCTCGAAGCTAAAAAGGAGGTCTTATGATTATTGAGGTTGTTCTTCTGTCCACGACGGACGAGGTGCGGAACGTGGATGTTCCGCAAGCGGAAGTCGATGTCATCCACGCTCCGCTCGGAACCGTGGCCTACAAAGAGGCTCTTTGTGACCGTGCGTTCCTGTGGGGTCAGAACGACTTCCAACCACGCCGGATGCCTTCGGTCAGCGTGGGGGACGTGGTCATTCTGAAGCGGTCAGAACCGGATACGGACGGCGAGTGGCACGACCTGTTTCGTGTCGCTAGTGTCGGCTTCGACAAACTGACTCGGGCCGAGTTTGAAGAGTACAAGAAACTCGGGAAGGTCAATCGAGTTCGGCACGCCTACGGATTCGGCGACCTGTGAAGGAGGGAAGAATGAACATTAGATTCTTCCGGTGTCTGGACTGTCTCACGGTCTTCACGGTTGACTACCAGTACGACCAAGAGCTTTGGGAAAAAATGGGATGTGCGTGCGGTGGTCACATCGAAGACCTGGGGATGGTCAAGCAGAATCGTCTCGTTAAGACGTACGAGACAACGCCCTGCGACGACAGATGCACCTGTGCTCTCGGCCCGGCGTGCAGTTGCTCGTGTGGGGGGCGGAACCACGGGACCATGAAGCTTATCAAAGTCACGCTCGACTGCGGTCCAGTCCCCCCGGTCAACCTCGGGGTCAAGAGCGTTGAGCTGGGCAAGGCGTTCCGGGACCTGTATGACAAGGCCAATGCTTCTTGGAGGAAGAAGTACGGAGCCATTACAGAGAAGAAAGACCGGGGTTACCTCCCTCGGCCTGAGTGGGATTTCTACTACGAGGGTCTCCTGCACCACCGAAAACTCTGGAAGATTCGGAACATGAAGAGGTACGGTCTCCGGCACAAACACCTGCTCAAATTCATCGAAGAGACGAAGTGATTTTGGGGGCCACGTGGCCCCCATGTGGGAGGGCTTGTTAGAAGCGTTGGAGTTCTGGGACCCGGAGCCGCAGGGGGTGCGAAACCCCCTCCTACGCCACAAGTCGTAGGCTTGTTAGAAGCGTTCTGGGAGGAACGAAGACCGCAGGGGGTGCGAAACCCCCTCCCTCCCCTCGAGCCTCTGCTACACCCTGAGCCAGAAAAGGGGAGCGAAAGCTTGCAGAGGGCGGCAATTCAATCTTATGAGGAGGTCTTATGTCAATCGAGAAGGATTTGGGCAAGGCGGTGGATTGGTTCGACGACATGGTGGCGTTCGTTGAGATGGTTCGGCATAACCCGCTCACCACGTCATCCTCCATCGTCGCAACCCTGGCCCACGACATGGGCGGAATCATCCGCAAGGAGCGGTGCTTCTCACCCAGAACGTCTGGGTACACGAAGCATCTCGAGCGGAAGCTCTCCGCAGAAAAAAAGGAGGAAGCATGACAGGGAGCATGACCCCGTTCCGGGCGTGCGGCATCATCGAAGACTTCGACGGGAACGACCATACCGAAGAGGAGTACCTGTCGGCGGTCCAGTACCTTATTGATACTGGGCTGGCGTGGACGTTCCAGGGATTCTACGGACGGCTGGCAAAGGACCTGATAGACCAGGGCCTCTGCACACCGCCGGGAAAGAAAGGAAAGGTGGACGCATGAGAGTACTCGGGAAGTCGTTCAAGCGGGAGTTTTCCATGAGGTGCTACCCCAGCAAAAAGCTCGTGGTCGAAGTTGCCAGAACCGAGAGCGGTATCCCGGTGCTTCGGCTGTGGGAGAAAAGAGCCAGGAACGGGAAGGTCGAGATTCCTCTCGAGACCGTTTACCAGCGGTTGCTGGTGGGGTCAGCCCGGTAGGAGAACGCCCTGGGGGACCGGAGTCACGCCGACAGACCGTGGCTCCGGTTCCAACTGGAGATGCCGGAGTGGTAACGGGACGGGTTGCAAACCCGTATTCGGTGGTTCGATTCCACCTCTCCAGTCCATTTATCTATCAGCTCTCACCACGCTCTGAGCCACAGCGAAAGAGGGGCCGTAAGGCCTGTGAGAGGGTGGCAATCTCAAATCTTATGGGGAGGTCCTATGAACAAGGAGAAAGAAAAATCTCTACGGATTCGTGAGCTGGAGCGGAAGTTCGTGAAGGCTCTGGAGGGGGTTGTCGGGCAGACGGCTGGGTTCATGGAGTATGGGAACACTACCTGCGGTGAGAAGGTCATCATGGGGAAACACATCACCATCACCTGGCAAGCCAACGCCTACGAGAAGAGTGTCCCCAAGGCCGTCACCGAGAAGTTCTTCGAGGTGGTGAACGAGTTGTACGACGACGTTCTCCCTGCAAGAAAAGGACCCCGTCGGATGGACGTTGGTGGCGGTGGGAACATCTGCTGGGAAGTGTCCTTCGAGCTGAAGAACCAGGAGAACTGGAGATGAACGCCGCTCGGTTCTTTGTCGGTTTGGCAAGTGGAGAGTTTTCCGCTCCGGTCAAACTCCGGTACGACAGCAAAGCCCTTCTCGACAAAAGAGGGAAGCTCATCGCTGAGTTCGAGTCCCAAGGCGAATGCCTTGAGTTTGCGAAGAGCCTTGTAGCTCTCGGACGCAAACTCCTGGAAAAGAAAAGAAAAAAGGAGGGGGTATGAAAATCTACCAGCACATTGCAACACGGTTGGCGGCAATCATCAACTGTGTCGAGGCCCAGAACAAAGAATGGGAGGAGAAGCACCGGGCGTTCCTCAATAACTCCCTGATATCCTCTCCGAGTGGAAGCGGCATCGACTCCGGCACGAAGTTTGATTGGGACGGCTCCGAGCCGAACAGTCTCCGGTTTTTTACGGCGTTCCATCACATGGACGAGGGCGGTGGTTACGATGGGTGGACCGAACACTCCATCGTTGTCCACCCGGACCTTCAGTTCGGGTTTACGCTTCATGTCTCTGGGAAGAACCGGAACGGAATTAAGGAGTACCTCGTTGATACCTACTACGAGTGGCTAAACTCGGAGGTAGACAAACTCGGCTTTTCGCTTCGATGACCTCGGCAGGGACCGAACATCCTACTTGTCAAATATGTTCGGTCCCGTAAGCCTCCGCTATACTCTGAGCCAGAAAAGAGGACCGAAAGGTTGCGGGGGGAGGCAAATCAATCACAAGAGGAGGTCTCATGTTAATCTCAAAGGTGAGCCAGGTCAGTCTGGGCCTGGCTATGGAAGCGGTCAACCGTCTCTACAACGGGAACATCCGTTGGAAGCGGTTCGACCAGCTTAACAAGGCGGGGACTCGCTTTCGTGTCACGCTCACCGTCAACAATTCTCACCTCCCCGGCTCTCGCAGGAGCCACCGGGGTCGGAGGATAGCGGCGGCGTGCTGGCACGTTCACGGCGAGTTCTTCGATGCTCTCCCGAAAGAGGCTGTCATCCGCCTCGGGCGGGAGGGGGTTCATCGCCCCGGAGACCCCTGGAAGGACCAGCAGGTCGGCTCCATGTTCCAGCCGATGATGTTCTCCGAGGCGTGTGAGTGCGGAGGCCGAGTCGAGAAGACGGCTCTCGGTACAGCGAAGGTGAAGCAGGTCCGCCAGGCCGACATGACGGCGGCGTGCTTCGGTGTTCAGGTCTGGGGCCTGACCGCCTGTAGTCATTGTTCCTACAGGAACACCGACGACTGCGGCGGGAAAGAAATCCTGGATAGGATAGAGAGAGGGGAGTTCCCGAAGACGGGCCTCCCGGAAGCGAGGTGACCATGTACAAGTGCATCGACAGTCTCGTCAAAGAGCGAGAGAAGGAGGATTGAGAATGGATACGTACGAACAGAAAGTGCTTCTGTTCAAGGAAATCCATGACCTGGACAAAGACATAGTCCGCCTGGTCTTTGTGGAGCAGGACCTCGCCGAACAGATTCAGAAGGCGAAGAAGAAGAGAGAAGAACTCTCTGCTCGACTGAGCAAGCTCGAGATTGAACTTCTTAATCTCGGATGATGCTGTGTTGGTTCAATCTTAATATTAGGAGGACAGCATGAACGCTGAAAAACTACTGACGAAACTGGTGAGCTTCATCAACTCACAGACGGAGAAGACGGACGAAGAGATGAGGGAGCTTCGCAAGAAGGAGGCTCTGCTCGAGTCGATGCCCTTCCTTGAACGGGTCGAGTACCTCCAGGCTGTCGCAGAAGCCAAGGGGAAAATCGACCTTCTCGTGGGGCAGAAGAAGTTCTACGACTCTATCTCTAGCAATGCGTAGGGCTGGTTGGATGGTGGCGGTGCTCAATCCACCGCCACCATAACTCATCGAGGAGGTGATATGCAGTTAAAAAAATGGGAGCACGAAACCATCAAGAGTGTTGCGGCAGAGCAGTTGTGTGGGGAGGTTGTCGTTGACTTCCTCGAGCTGGTGAATGTCGGGGTGCTGGCTCTTTTACAAAAGAAGTCGCAGGACAGTCGGTTCATTAGCGAGACGCTGGTCAGGAACATCGCTCGGAGGAGAATGATTGACTACAAACTCCAGGTTAAATACCTTGGAACTTCTGGGCGGGGTGGGAGTATCTATCGTCGGTACAAGACGCTCCAGGAGAACCCCCCGGACGCTCCTCTTTTTGTTCCTATCGCAGAACAGCACCCCATGGACCAACAAAAGAACACAGAAGAAGAGGCGTTTCTGAGCATGGCGATTGAGAATGCTAAAGAGGTCCTCGGAGGAGAGATGGTACACGCTCTCCTTGAAGGACAGACCAACGAGGAGATACGCTGGTCTGTTCCGGGAACACGCTGGCGTGACGTTCAGCGAATCAGACGGACGTTCCGGGAGATACTCTCGGGACATGGAATCTAACAAAGGAGGTTCGATTGGCTAAGATAATTTTGAAGGAAGGGAAGGAGCCGATGTCTGTCATGTCTCTGAAGGAGATGCGGGTACTCATGGAGCAAATCTTCAAGCCCCTTGAGAAGGACATCGAGAAGATGAAGAAAGTCATTGACAGACTTCTCATCAAGGTAGCAGACCTTGAGTCCGCTCGGGGTACGCTGTCGGTGGACGGGGAGCCAGACGACGAGAGCGTCCTGGTGGGCGACCCGGACGACGAAGAGGACGACTAAGACCAAGGGGTGGCATTCCAAGGGGAGTGCCACCCCTTTTTTATTTGCCAAGCTTTTTATGTTTTTGGTGACTATTATATTGACTGTGAATTATGTTATACTCAGGTTTTCACGGGGAGGAGCGGTGACGCTTAAATGGCCCGAAACTGGAACCCTCCTAAATCCAGGCCGGACCGACCTTGCCTTGCACGAGATAGGCCTCCTCAATCCTAGTCACCGCTCTTCCCCATCATACAAGAAGGAGAAGTGATGGAAAAAGAAAAGGTCGTAGAAGTACTCGCCAAGATGAAGTACGATGCCCAACTGGAAATTGGAGAGCTGAACCTCTATCTCAGCCGGGACGACATCCCGAACTGGAAAGTCAGCGAGTTGAAGGACCGGGTCCGGTCTTTGGAAACTCGTATCAACATCATCGTCGAGCTGACCCAGAAGATTTCCTAACCTCGATGGAACGTCTCATCGAGTGTCCGGTCTGTGGCGATAAGCCGGGCCGACACCACAAGCATTGCTACATCAACGTGGACAAGGGTGTCTACTACTGCCAGCTCTGTGGAGACAAGGGGTCCTTGAAGGACCTCGCCAGGAAGTACCCGGCGATAGGTCGGATGTTTGACTTCTGGCTGGTAACGAGTCCCCCACAAAAAAATACGAAGGCGACGGAGTTCGCTTCTGACATCTGGTCGTACAGGAACCACCCGATAGCGAGTCGGGTTATCTCATACCTGCTCCGCCGAGGCCTCTCCCAGGAAGAGCTGAAGGAGGTCTTCTGGAGCCGGGATATGCCCACCAGGGCCATCTTCCCGTGCTTCGAGAAGGGAGCGATGGTATTCTGGGTCGGGAGGTCGTTCACGGACGGAGAGATGAAGTACCGATTCCCGAAGAACGGTGAGACCAAGTACACCCGCCGGGAAGCGGTCTTCGGACTCAACTGGTTCGAGGGTCGGAAGGTCCGGGAGCTGTGGATTGTCGAGGGCGTGTTCGATGCCTACGCCGTAGGTTGCGGAGTGGCTATCATGGGGAAGACGGCCTCGGACCACCAGCTCCGAAAGATTCTTTCCCTCCGCCCGGAGAAGCTCGTTATAGCCCTTGATAATGATGCAAAACAGGAAGCGGAATATCTTTACAACAAGGTCAAAGGTGTGATAGATTCTGAGCTTGTCTTTCCTCCGTCTGAAATAAAGGACTGGGGAGAGATGTTGGAGAGAAGGATATAATGGGAGCACATCGGTTTCACTTCCTTTCCGGTGTGCAATCCTTTTTTCCATCACTTCGTTCTAGGCGGGTCCCCTCCCCCATTGGGGGGACCCGCCGCCTATACGCCACATGATTATGATTGAGAAGTGGAATAATTTGAGCCGGGTCGTGTCGTTTGACACGAAGGCGGAGGAGGCCGACTTCAAGGCCGCTCTTCGGTTCGATGTCCCGAATTCCTTCTGGATTAGCCGCTACCGGGGCGGGTGGGACGGGACCTACTCCTTCTTCAACCGCCGTAACTCAACCTTCCCTACGGGCCTCCTAGACACCCTCCCGGCCCCTCTCCAGGAACGCCTCGAGGTCGTAGACCGCCGGGTCCGGCCCGAGCGGAACAGCCGTCTATTGAGAATGGAGGAGCTGGTAGACATGGAGTTTCGGGACTACCAGGCAGAGACCATCAGCCGGGCTGTCGAACTGGAACGCTGTGCTATCGAGTCGCCAACCGGGTCCGGGAAGACGGAGATTGGGATTGGTCTGGTCTTTGTCCTGGCTGTGCGGACCCTCTTCTGTGTCCACCTCGAGAACCTGCTGTGGCAAGCCAAAGAGCGGTTTGAGGGTAGGGGTTTCAAGGTTGGGGTCATTAACGCCGATACCTGGGACCCCAAAGAGATAACCATCGCCATGGTCCCCACCCTCTACTCCCGGATGAGGAACGACCAGAAGTACGTCAAGGACTTCCTGGCGAAGAGCGTTGATTGCCTCATCCTGGACGAGTGCCACCACGTCGGCTCCGCCAGCTCCTGGGAGCTTCCGGCGAAGAACTGCAACGCCTACTACCGCTTCGGTCTGAGTGCCACGACCATGCTCAAGGACGACCTATCTAACGCCAGGTTAGTTGGGCAGACAGGACAGGTCATTACCGCTGTGGGGAAGAAGGAACTCATCGAGAGAGGCATCATCGCCCAGCCTATCATCAACATGGTCTGCAACGAAACGCTGTTCAAAAAGTACGACAATCTCAACTACCAAGCTGTCTACAGGTTAGCGGTTGAGGAGAACATGGTACGTAACTTCCTCGTCTGTCGGATAGCCTCGGAGAAGATGGACGAGGGGAAGCCCGTGCTGGTGATAGTACACACCGTCCGGCACGCCCAGCAACTCATGGGGAAGTTCTCAGACAGGAACCTCGAGAGGGTCCGGCTTATCACAGGGGCTGTGGACGGGCAAGACCGCCAGGACCTTATCAAGGACCTGAACTCGGGGAAAATCCTGGGTATTGTTGCCACTCCCGTCTTCGACGAGGGGGCCGACATTCCAAATCTACGGGTCCTGGTTCTGGGAGGTGGGGGGAAGAGTCCTATCAAGGTCATCCAGCGTATGGGGAGGGGGATGAGGAGGAAGGCTGAGGGGAGCAACACCGTAGAGATTTTTGACTTCCTGGATGTCACCAACAAGTACACTCGGAGACACGCTCAACAGCGGATGAAGGTCTATTCTGGAGAGGGGTTTGAAGTTGGTAAGATTGTTATATAACCCATCATGTAATACATCATGTAATACATCATGTAATACATCATGTAATACATCATGTAATACATCATGTAATACAATACTAACAATCAGTAAAAAACCCACTACTATTTTGTGTCATACATTTCGTCCTATTAAGAATATTAAGATATTAAGATATTACGACGGGGTAATTCAAAAGAATAACGAAGTGATTCTGAGCTATTCCGACGAACGCAAAACCACGAAATGTATTACATCATGTCATACATTTGAGTTTTTACCCAAACCCGGCAAAGCCGGGCCGCTTCGCAGGAAGACTGAAAAGGAGGAGGCTGGTGGAAAAAACTTACTGGAAAAGGACAAAGTGGGAGTCCCCGGAGCTGGTTCTGGAGAACGTCATTCTATTCAGGGCCTTGACCTCGAGAGACCCCCGTACCCAGTTTGCTACGAGAGGGTTCTTTAAGAAAAATCCAGACCCGTTCATCAGGATTGACAAGGTCTGCCAGGAGCTGGGCATCTCATCGAAGTTCTACTTCGATGTCATGTACTCCTCCCCTGTTGGAAAAGGGGGGGCGTTACCGTTTGCCACTCCGTTCCTGAACTTTCTGGGGTCCCCCTCGGGACGGGTGACGTTCCTGGGGAGGATTGACAAGTACCAGCAGAGGTTGGGGGCCATGGACGATATTGGGGAGTACGTGGCAACGAAATCAATCGCCAACATGGAGACCTGGTTCGGAGGGAGCTTCACCGATGGTTACTGGCTGTTCCATCGTTTTTTCGACCAGGTGTCGTCTGTTTCCATCGACGAGTCTTTCATTATCTTTGAGGACTCGCCGGAGTTCACCAATATGTTCATTATCACCCACCCCTACTGGCAGACGTTCCTGGCGGAGAATGGCAGGACCAGTCTCGCCTCCAGCCTGAAGAAGAGGTGTGCTGGGGAGTCGGATATTATCCGCATGGCTTCGTTGGGGATGGGTTTCTACAGGGCCAGGGTACTTTCTAGGACCAAGGCCCAGAACTACCTGGAGAGACGGCGTGATGAACGGTGGGATGCGGTATGGAAGATTCTGGGCTGATTAAGGTCCTGGCAAAGGACTTCCTGTCTCTCCTGCTCAAGGACAAGTCCGTCATGGAGCGGTACGGATTCGTCATTGAGCCGGACGTGTTTGATAATCCTATCCATCGAATTCTGTTCAAGATGGGCCGGGAATATTTCACCAAGTACGGGTCCCTCCCGAAGGCGGATGTGTTCCAGAAGGAGCTGGAGATTGCACTCCGGGAGGGTGGAGGAACGTGGATACCGGACGGTTTCTTCTGGGAAGAGACCCAGTCCATTCTCAATATGGAGCCGCACCGGGAGTACCTCGAGGACCGGATGGGGGAGTTTATTGTCCGCCGGGGACTCCTGACGATATCGGAGAAGGCCAAGGTCATGGCTCTGTCGCCGGACCCGTCTCTCGAAGCCATTCGCAAAGAGGTCCAGAAGGCCTCGGAGGGCCGGGTTGGGACGGACCTCGGCTCGTTCCTGTTCAAGGACCACGCCTCCAGGGACCGGAAGAACATCAAGGGGGTCTGCATCCCAACCGGACTGCCTGAGCTGGATGATATTATGGGCGGGGGGAGAGAGAAGGGGACGTTGGGGATTGTCATGGCTCCCACGGGGGCGGGTAAGTCTGCGGTCCTTATCACCTTCGGAGCGAACGCCGCCCGAGCACGGTTCAAGGTCGCTCATGTCACCTTGGAACTGTCCGGCCCGGCGGTTTGCAACCGCTACGAGGCCGGGTTCTCGAACGTGGCGAAGCTCGAGCTGTGGAGGCAGGAGACGCACGTTGTCAATCGGCTCGAGCGTGCGAAGAAGCTCCTAGCCCCGGCTGACATCCTGGTCAAAGAGTTTCCGGCGGGGTCCCTCGGGATGGACGGTCTGCGAACCTGGCTATCGAACATCGACTTCTGGCACAAGTTCCAGCCGGACCTTTTGATAATCGACTACGCCGATATTATGAAGCTCAGTAAGGGCGAGAACGACGACAAGTGGGTGAAGCAGGGAGAGCTGTACACGGAGCTTCGTGGTCTCGCTCAAGAATTAAACGTGGCGGTGTGGACCGCTGTCCAGTCGAAGAAGGACGCTCTATCCAAGCCCGTTCTTCATCTCGGAGATATCGCCGGGGCGGTGGAGAAGGCCCAGGTCGCCGACTGCATCATAGCCATGTGCCGCTCAGAAGAAGAGCGGAAGGCTCGTCAGGCCCGATTCTTTGTAGCCAAGAACAGGGACGGGATAGATGACAAGACCATATTCTTTAGGGAGAACTTCGATATATCCAGAGTGTCCTCCCAGAGCGGGGAGGTTCCTTCGACCCGTCCAATAGATGGGGGGGAGGACGACGAGTTGGGTATCACCGGACCGGGGACGACCACCGATGATTGATAATGCCAAGCTCTTTCTATTTTTGGTGACTATTACAGTAGGAGACGAATTTGAAGTGTGAGAATACGTCCTGCCCGTACTGGAAAGAAGAGAACAACCTCGTCCCGCCGGAGGGACCGGAAGACGCTAAGGTCGTTCTCATCGGAGAAGGGGCCGGGGACACCGAGAACAAGATGGGCCGTCCTTTCATTGGGAGGTCGGGCCAGCTCCTTCGCCGGGAGCTGGAGAACCTCCGCATGGACCCCGCCTCGTTCCTCATTACGAACACAGTCTGGTGTCAGCCTCCAGGAAACGAAGACCCTACCCCCGAGGCCCAGGATGCTTGCACCCACTTCTACATCAAAGAGTGGGAGAAGATTTTCTCGAAGAACCGCATCTTTGTGCTGGCTGGGAAAGTGGCGACGGAGCTGTTCTACCCGCACAAGAAAGCCCGGCGGGGAAAAATATGCCGGGTCAACAACAATATCTTTATGAGCATTCATCACCCGTCGTTCATCCTCCGCAACGAGCTTGAAACTTTTAATTTCCGGGAGGACCTCCTGGTGCTCAAGGGCATCATCGAGAACGTGGACCTCGGGCCTCTCCCCGCACAACAGTACCTCGTTGTCGAGAACCTCGAGCAGATGAATTTCATGGAGAGGGACATCCAGAAGTCTTCCGTTATCTCGCTCGATATCGAGACGAACGGGACGGACCCGTATGCGGAAGGAGCGAAGATTATGCTCCTCTCATTCTCAACCGACAATATGAACTACGTTGTCCCGCTCGAGCTTGTCCGGCGTGGAGAGATTCGATTCCCCGACCAGTACCTGGACGGGTTGAAAAGAGTGCTCCTGTCCGAGACGGAGAAGGAGGGGCATAACGGGAAGTTCGACCTTTACTGGATTCGGGAGCACCTGGGAATCATCGTCAAGAACTACACTTTCGACACCATGTTGGCCCAGTACCTTCTGAACTCCAGGGACTTCGAGTATATCGGTCTGAAGCACCTGGTCTGGATGTACCGCCCCGAGTATGGCGGGTACGAAGAGGCGATTGATATTGAGAATGTCGAGGGGTACTTTGAGACCCCGGAGAAGAGGTCGGACATCTACGCCTACGCCGCCATGGACGCTCTGATGAGCCGGGTTATCGCCCACGAGCAACGGGAGCAGTTGGTGCTGGAGAATCTCTACCCCATCTTCAAGAAGGTCATGGCGGACCTCTCGACGACGATGACCGAGGTCCAGTACAACGGATTCAAGGTGGACCTGGATTACGTGCAGGTCAAGTTCGATGAAGCTGTAATACGGGAAAAGGAACTGACTGATAAAATAATCGCCGACCTCCCGCTCTCGGAGAAGAAGAAGACGACGTTCAACCTCGGGTCTCCGAAGCAACTCGGAGAGCTTTTGTTCAAGAAGATGAAGCTCGAGTCCGTGAAGACGACGAAGAAGGGGGCCGACTCAGTCGATGTCGAGGTTCTAACAGCCCTCGCCGAGCAGGGCAACCAGTTCTGCACAGACCTACTGGAGCTGAGGAAGATTGGGAAGATTCGGGGGACCTACCTCAGCAACTTCCTTGAGATGGGTGGTCGGGATAAGGGCAACCTCATCCGATGCGACTACAACCTCGGGACTCGTGGCGGACGGCTGTCGTCTGAAAAACCCAATATGCAGAATATCCCGAAGCCGACCAGGGACTGTTTCGTTTCGAGATTTCCCGGCGGGGTTCTCCTAGAGGGTGACTTCAAGCAGGTCGAGCTGAGGGTCTGTGCGATTTACTCCAAGGACCCGACCATGCTTGCGATGATAAACTCGGGTGTGGACCTTCATCGGGCGATTGCGGTGGAGAAGAAGCGGAGGGTGGAGAAGCTCGAGGTCAAGCCCGAGGACATTACGTACGATGAGCGGAAACGTGGGAAAGTCATCAATTTCAGCCTTATCTACGGGAGGGTGGCAGAGAGCCTGGCCCAGGAGTTTAAAATCCCTCTGGAGGAAGCCCAGGCCTTCCACCAGGCCTTTTTTGACCTCTTCCCGATGGTCAAGGTGTTCCACCAGAGGTGTATCGACACCTACAAACAGACGGGCTACATCTACTCGATGCTGGGCCGTCGGAGGTTCCTCGGAATGTACGACGAGGGGGATGCTATTCGCCGGGCGATGAACTTTCCCATTCAGTCGGTGGCCTCGGATATCTGCCTCGACACCATCAACAAGATTCAGCGATTTCTATGGGACGCTAATTTGGAGTCCAGGATTGTGGCTACGGTCCACGACTCCATCGTTCTCGACACGCCGGAGGATGAGACAGAGCTGGTCGCTCAGACCATTCTCAATCTCGTCGATGCTTCAGCGAATCTTTTCGACGAACCCCTCCCGACCAAGTTCGAGATTGAGCTGGCTGTCGGGAAGAGATGGGGTTCTTTGGAGGAAGTGTAATGGACGCTCTTAATCGGAGACACATCGTTATCCACGAACCTGTGTGGAATAGACAGGCTGTCGGAATTGCCGAGCACAAGCTCGATAGCGACCTCGTTGTCGAGATTGATTACAAGACGAAGTCCGGCAAGAGAGCATTCCCCCACGTCTACTTCATCAAGCTCGAGAAGGCCCTCACCTTCCAGGAGAAGATGGTTGTTGGCGGAGGGACGACGGTCCGGCTGATTCCCATTCGAGCATTTGATATTCTGGAGAAGCACATTGAGCGATGAAGAAGTCCTGACCATCGAAGAGAAGCTCGGGGATTACTTTGCTGACCTCGAGGTCAACGAGGAGAAAATTAACGAGCAGATGTCCCGGCAAGCCACGAGCTTCGTCTACTACGCTCGTATCGCCGCCCTGTGTAGGAAGAAGGTTCTCGAGAAGGACCTTGAGTTGAAGAAGTACGAGGCGAGTCAGGCCAAGGTCATTCGTGGGACGGCTGTTACGCTGGGGGAAAAGCCCACCGTTCAGTCGGTCCAGGACGAGATGAGAAGTACGGAGACCTGGGAGAGGTTGAGTCTTGAGCACATCTCACTCAAGGCCGACCTGGACCTGGCTGAAGCTATCCGAGAGGCTTTCTTCCAAAGGAAGTCGATGCTCGAGGAATTCGCCAAGTCCCTCCGCAAAGAGATGGACGGCGACACGTTCCTGAAGAAGCGAATCGAAGACTTCAAGACAGAGCGGGTGAAGAGAGCACAGGCGGGGGAATGACGGTGGAAGAAATTACTGCGTACAATCTTAATAAGAAAGTCCTGGAGGACGTGGGTCTTATGGAGGCTGTCGGTAAAGTTCTAGACGAGCTTGTGCTAATCAGCTCGTACCCTATGCTTACTGCGACTCTTCAGGGCCATGCCTCGGACGGACTTTATGATATTGCGAAGTCGGTCAGCCTCGGGTACTTCAAGTGGCTGGCCTACCCCAGCGTTGCTATCTTGATTATGGACGAACCACAATCTACGGAGGTGGATTTTAAAAGGCTCTGGGTAACCTGCATTGCCGAGCACGCTTTTATATCGGAGGTGATTGATAAGGTAGCAAAAGCAAAGACGTTGGATTTTATAAAAATGTCTTCAAATCTTGTGAACTAGGAGGTTCATTTGCCAACACGTTTGGAGCTTCTCCGCTCCCTAAAAGAGAGAATCAACCAGCAACTCGAACAGTCCGGCGTGCGGTACTGGAAGCCGAAGGTCGGCTCCAATTCCATCCGCATTCTCCCGAACTGGACGGGTGACCCGAGCGGCCTGTTCTTCAAGGCTATCTACGCCCATTGGAACGTCGGTGAGAGTGAGGGGAAGAAAAAGAAGGTCATCTGCCCCAGCACCGATGGCAGGACCGACTGCCCCATCTGCCAGCTCGTCGAAGAGCTGTACAAGTCGGGTGTGGCGGAGGACGAGAAGGAAGCACGGAGCATGGCGAGGCGGGAACGGTTCGTCGTCAACGTGCTCGACCTTAACTCGCAGAATATGTACGATGTCCTGGTCTACGAGATGGGTCCCCAGCTCTTCAAGGACATCCTGTTCATGTTCACGGATGGAGAGTTCGGCGACCTCGACAGCCCCACGGAGGGTCGGACAATCAAAATCGAGAGGTCGGGGACCCAGCTCATGGATACCCGCTACATCGTTATGCCGTCGGCTCGTCCGTCTTCTATCGACATGAAGCTCGTCAAGGAACTCACGAACCTGGACCACGTCTTCAAGCCCCTGTCTGCGGAGGCCATCGAGAAAATTCTTCTGGGTGGTGCTCCTGACCAGGCCTCGCAGGAGGAGGAGGAGACCTTCATCCCTCTTGGGACGAAGACCGCAGAGCCGGAAGCTCCCGCCCCTGCTCCGAAACCCGAGACCCCCAAGGTCGAGGAGTCGTCTCCGGCTCCCAAGGTTACCGCCCCTCCGCCCCCGCCTCCGGCGGCGGCAGGTGTTGGAGCAAAGTCGCAGACGCAGTTCAACCTGCGTGAGCGGCTCAACAAACTGAGGACCGAGAAGAGTGGCTAACGACAAGCTGGACGCACTCAGAAAGAAACTGAGGGTCCAACCCACGGACGTTCTCGAGCCAGTCAAAAGCCTTTCAACGGGCATTGTGGCTTTCGATGAAGTCATGGGAGGGGGCTTGCCGGAGGGTAAGGTTGTCGAGCTGTTCGGCGACTTCGCTTCCGGCAAGTCTCTTCTTGTCTATCACGCTTTGAAAAGGCTCCAGGCCGAGGGTGGCCTGGGTGTTCTGGTGGATACCGAGGACGCTCTGAACTTCGCTTGGGCGAAGGCTCTCGGACTCGATGTGGACAAGCTCATCTACGTCTCCCCCGTGACCTCTGGAGAGGAGCTGACGATTGAATACGTCTTTAAGCTCTTGGAGGATTTTGTCCGTTCGGTGGAGGCGGATGAGAAGCTGAAGAAGACCCCCTGTATCTTTGCCTGGGACTCCGTAGCGGCGACCAAGTCGGCGGAGGAGGGCGAGGAGCTTATCTACAAGCCGGAGATGGCGAGCAGGGCCAGGGTCATTGGGCAACTCATTCGTAAAATCCCGACGCTCATCGCCGGGACCAGGATATCTTTTGTCCTGGTGAACCAGCTCCGTGACAAGCCGGGTGTCATGTACGGAGCCAAGGAAGACACCCCCGGTGGGCGAGCCATCAAGTTCCACGCCCACCTTCGTCTTCTGATGAAGAAGGGTCAGAAGGTCAAGGACGAGGATGCGGTTACGGGGATGAACGGGACCCTGTTCGTCGAGAAGTCAAAGGTCAGCCGCCCGTTCCGTCAGGTCAATTTCCAGCTCTCGTTCGATAGCGGGATTGATAAGTTCAGCGGCCTCCAGGACCTGCTCATCAGGGAGGGGGTCGTCGAGGCTGAAAAGGCTGGCTGGTGCAAGTTAAATAAATTAAAATTTCGTAGACTTGACGAAGCCATTTGGGATAAGATAAAGAGAATCCGAGCCGGGGAGGACATAGGCGGTGACCTCCCCGAAGAGGACAGTAAGTAGGTTCCCCATCGGATTTCCGTTTGGGAACGAGCTTAATGAAAGGAGAAACAGATGTATGACCCCCTTGTTACTCAGGCAATCTTGGCTGGCATCTTCGGAATCATTTCCGTCGTTGCCGCCACGAACTACCTGAAGAAGCTCATCATCAAGGACACCATGTCGCCGTTCGTGAAGACGGTTCTGGGCTACGTTCTTTCGGCCCTCGTTTCGGTGGTTATGACCGCCGTCTTCCTCATCCTCATCACCAAGACGTTCACTCTCGGGAACCTTGCGATGTACAGCTTCTCTGTGTGGTTCGTCGCCAGCGGTCTGTACGATGTTTTCCACCCCGTCAAACCGCCTGTCACGTAATTAATTCATGTGGCTTGGGTGTTGGTGGGTGGGCTTTAAATGAGGAGGCGAATTGAAGAATGAGGTAAGGGTACGAGCTGGGCGTAAAGCTCATCGTAAGGGGAAGGCGGGGGAGTATGGAGTCAGGGACCTTCTCCGAACAGCGTTCTATCCGAATGGAGAGGGGACTGTTGAGAGAACGCCTATGTCGGGGGCCTGGCACGCACTTCCAGTTCTTTCTGGTGACCTTATCTTCATTGTCAATGGAATGCCTGACTACACCTTCCCCTTCTTCTGGGAGGTCAAGTCCTACGACAAGAAGAAGTTCTCCCCTTATGAGATGATGCAAGGGAACGTCGCAGTCCTGGGTAAGTGGTTGGATGTGGCGTACTCGAAGTGTGCGTTGGGAGGACCTGTTATTTTTCCTATCATTGTCTGGAAGGCTACGGGATTCCCGTGGTTTGTTTTCTTTGATATGACATCCTTCGACTTAATGAACAAGCTCCTCCCTCTCGACAAGAGCACGGTAACGATGCTCTGTGTCCAAGAGGGTTGGATTATTATGTGCTTGGAGGAATTCCTTCTGTGGGTTAGAAATCTTAAAGTGGAGGTTCATCTTGGGAAATAAAAGTAAGGGCATCCCGGTTGCCAGGTCGATGAAAGAAGTCCAGCTCGAGCACCGGATAAAGGCGATGCTGGAGATGACGGTTACGTACGCAGACGCTCTGGATGAGGCCAGGAAGAAGCTGATTAATACAGGCCGTGTCCAGCAGAAGGACCCTCGGATAACGACCATCGGTCTTCAGCTCAAGACGTTGGAGGAGGTCATTAACAACTGTCTCTTCCTTCAGCCGGACGAACTCGAGGGCATCCGGGCGGGGCGGGACCAGGCTCGGTATGAGGCTCACGTCGAGAAGCTCATGGACATCATCTCTCCCATTCTCATTATCACGCCGCCGGGGTTCCGGGTCAGATGAGATTTTTTAACTGGGTGGGGAAAGTCATCGTCGGATTTGTGGTGGTCTGTCTGTCCGTCCTCCTGTTCGTTCTCATTCCTCTGGGTCTCGTCCTTCTTGTTTTAGCTGGTGTGGCTGTTGTCTACTGGACCGCTGTGAAGTCGCTCTGGACGACAGCGTTCAAGGCGTACAAGGGGAAGACGATATGAGAGGTCTCGTTTTCTCGGACCCTCACATTCATCCCTACAAGGCGTTCTCCCACGTCGATAAGATGGGAGTGAACTCGAGACTCGGGCAGATTCTCGACGTGGTGGCCCGGCTAGTTCAACTAGCGTTGGAGCCGGACATCGACTTTGTTCTCATTCCCGGAGATGTCTTCCACGACAAGGACCGGGTGTACGTTCGGGCGTACGCTGAGACCATTGCCCTGCTGGGGATGATTCAGGTCCCGACCCTGTTTGTGACAGGGAACCACGACTTCGTCTCCAAAGAGAATGGGAAAGCCTCGTTCTCAGCTACTCGAATTATGAAAGAGATGGGGTCTCAGTTCTACCTCGACGAAGAGATGACCGTGACCAAGGGTGCGGAGAGTCTGACTTTCTTTGGGATACCCTACATGGAGGACATCGAGGAACAATGTAGGGCAATTAAAGCCGTCCCCAGGGACTGGGCCATTGTTACTCACGCCGAGGTTGCGTTGGCGACGGACAGGCAACATTTATACAGGACGGGGATTCCTGGGCGGCTCCTGGATGAGTTCGTGTTCTCTGTGGTCGGGCATATTCACACCCCCCAGACACTCGGCTCGAGCATCCTTGTTCCGGGGTCTCCTGTGCATCACGACTTCGGGGACGCTGGTCGCCAGGCCTACGCCTGGGTTATCGACAGCAAGCACGGGGATACCGTGTTTACCCCGTTCGATGTCCCAGGACCGAGGTTCTACACCCTCACCAAAGAGGAGTTCAAGAGCTTCGGGAAGCCCGGCCCGGAGCAGTTCGTCCGGGTCACGGGGGAGGCTGAGGGGGAGGAGATTGAGAATGTCGTCTTCTTACCCAACCTGGGCCAGTCGGCCCTATCCGAAGGTCGAGGCGGTGTCACCCTGAGCAACTCGAAGAGGGAACTACTCGACAAGTGGCTCTGTTTCAAGGGGATTAAGAAGGACTTTGATTCCTACCTTGAGTACGGGGAGAAACTACTGTGATTGAAATCACGTTCTTCCAGGCCGAGGACTTCCTCAGCTTCGAGACCCTCGAGTACCACATCCCGAAGGACTCGCTTGTCTTCGTGGGAGGATGTGTCGATGAGGACCTGGGCAAGAGTAACGGAGCTGGGAAATCCTCGATGTGGGAAGTCATCCCCTGGGTCCTCTACGGGAAGACCGTGAGGGGTCTGAATGGGGACGAGGTCGTCCGGCGGGGGCAGGACGGAGTCACGGGCGAGGTCCGGTTCACCATCGACGATAAGAAGTACCAGGTCCAACGAGAGAGGGCCAAGGGTCGAGGCAAGCTCCGGCTGATTGAGAATGGGAAAGAGGTTCAGGGTGTGGATATCCGGGATACTCAGCGTATCCTCGAGGGTATCTTGGGAGTCAGCTACGACCTGTTCATCAACTCCGTTGTCTTCGGTCAGGGTCTGAGCTACCGATTTGTACAGGCTCCTGATTCGGAGAAGAAGGAGATATTTGAGCAGTTGCTTGACCTCGGCTGGTTAAGCGAGGCCCACGCTCGGGCGAAGGGAGCGTACTCTTCTGCCAAGAGTCTCTCCGATGAGACCGCCAGGAAGAGTGAGACCCTCTCTGTCCGTATCCGCAGTCTCGAAGAGGAGGAGAGGTGGTTGCTGTCCAGCAAGACGGAAACGGCTGACGTTCTTCGTAGTCGGATATCCGGGTTGGAGTCTAGCATTTCTACGGAGACGACGTTGGCTGAGACCAAGGAATCGGAGATGCAGGTCCTGGACGAGCGGATGGATGAGAAGAACAACTCCTTGGTTCTCTATCGAGAGCTTCGCACAGGTCTTCTCCATCTCTCGCAGAGCATCTCGGGCGAGGTTGCAAGGATGGTCCGGCGGGTTTCTCATCTCAGCGTGAAGTCGAGTGAGATTGAGGGTCTGGCAGGGAAGCCGTGTCCGACCTGCCTCCAGCCCATACCCAAGGACTACCCGAAGTCTCTGGATGTGCAGTTCGCAGACGAGCGGGATATCCTTTCCGGCATGGTCGAGTTCGACGGTTGTCTTAACAACCAGGTGCTCGGAGTCTACAACGTGGTGGACCGGGACATCAAGAAGGTTGAGGAGGATATCTCCGGCATAGAGCTGGCCCGGAGGACTCGGAAGAGGGAGCGGGAGGACGCTCTTCGTTCCATCTCTGAGATGAGGGCCAGCATCGCTGGGCTGACAGCGGAGCACGAATCCCAGGTTGGGCGTGCGGCCCGGCTGGAGACCGTTCAGAAGAGTGTCCAGGAGGCTCTTGGGAACCAAATGGAACTCGACGGCGAGGCCTCTGACGCACTTCAAGAGATGGCTTTGGCGGAGTTCTGGATGGAGGGCTTCGGGAACCGGGGGGTGAAGTCCCTGGTTCTGTCGAGCGTGCTCGAGTGGGTGAACGAGGCCAGCAGGTTCTTCTCGGTCAAGCTCACGAACGGAGAGCTTGTTCCATCGTTCTTATCTACCTCAGTCAAGGCAGGAGTGGAGAAAGAAGTCCTGTCTGTCACCATTCAGAAGGGTCCAGATACGATTGATTACAGAACTCTGTCCGGCGGAGAAAAGCGACGGGTGGACGTTGTGGTTCTGCTGACGCTGTGCCGTCTCATGGGTGCTATTTCGGGACGGGAGGTCAACCTCCTGGTTTTCGATGAGGTCTTTGAGAGTCTGGATACAACAGGTATCGAGAGCGTCATCTACGTTCTAAAAGAGTTCGCCAAGAACGGGAAGAGCGTGTTCGTTGTCTCCCACCAGGAGGAGGCAAGCTCGTCGTTTGAGCTGGGTGTCCTGGTTCATAAGGATAGTCTGGGTGTCTCTAGGATTGTATGACATTACTAAATAAATGTGCCAAGCAGTAGTCCCTTTTGGTGACTATTACAAGTAGGAGGTTCATTTGAGAAAACGAATGACGTGGGCGGACTACAAGGTCCTGCTCAATAAGACAGGATGGAATGCCACGGCTGTCGGGAAGTCCCTGGGAGTTTCCTCCTCGGTGATGTCCCAGAGAATGACAGCCCTGGGCATAGACTTCAGAAAAGAAAAGGCCGCTCACCTCGAGCAGGTGCGGCTTCTTCGCCGGGAGATGTTCAAGAAAGAGTTTGTCCGTTCGGGTTACTCTGTCCCGGTGATGGCGAAGAGGGTGGGTGCGTCACCGACAGCCCTTCGTTTCAGAACGGGTCTGTTCGGGTTTAAGAGAAGCGGCTCGGAGGAGTCGGTGTCTTATGCGGTCAAGGTGGACGATAGTTCCATCGAGCGTCTGAGGGACTATCTCAAGACCATCAAGGAAGACACGGGGATTGAGTTCACTCTCCATGAGGCTATGCGGACCGCTATCTACGGCTTTTCCAGAAAGCCTCGAAAACGGGTTTACACAGACTGCCTGGCGGCACGAGGAAGGTCCTGGAGACTCGGACGGAAGCCACGAAGCGATGCGAAAGAGTGAGGGACTGAGTAAGGTCCAGTCTGTTCGGATTTCTGGAGAGCACCTCCATGAGATTGAGAACATCCGCCGGATTCTGAATGCCTCTGTATGGAAACCAAACACCGGGGATGTGTTCCGGTTGGGTGTTTTCGTTCTGGCTAAGTTGGACAAGGAGACTCTTTTAGAACAAGCCAAAGAACTGTGGGAGAAAAAATGAGCGTGGCAAAGTTCTTCCCGTGTTCTTTAATCGGGAAGCTCTGCTGGGAGTTGAGGGAGAGCGGGGAGAGAATCGTCTTCACGAACGGATGCTTCGACATTATCCATGCGGCCCACGTCAGCCTTCTGACCTACGCCAGGACCCTCGGAACGAAGCTCGTTGTTGGACTCAACTCAGACGACTCCATCACCAGGCTGAAGGGGGCGGGTCGCCCCATCTTCAACGTCGATGCGAGGCTCACGGTTATCTCGGGGTTGGAGTCGGTGAGCCTCGTGACTGTGTTCTTCGAGGACACGCCGGAGGACCTCATCAGGACCATCAAGCCGGATGTCCTGGTCAAGGGCGGTGACTACTGGACGGACAACATTGTCGGAGCGGAATTTGTTAAGAGCTGTGGTGGGAGGGTCGTTGTGTACCCTCGGATTGCTGGGTACTCGACTTCAGGAATACTATCATGCAAAGACAAGAAATAAAAAACCGTCCATCAAAGGTTGTAACGGCTGGTTCGGCTAAGGTCGTTTGCCAGACCGATACCATTCAGAAGTTCTTGCACAGCCTCCCGGATTATCTGGGTGGAGGGGACTTCAAGATTCTGGTTGATGTGCTACGTAGGGCTAAGAGGGAGAGGAAGCCGATTATCTGGGGGTTTGGTGCTCATGCCATCAAGGTCGGACTCACGCCAGTTCTACGGAATCTCATTAAGCAGGGTTGGGTGAGTGGTCTGGCTGTGAACGGGGCGTTCGCCATCCACGACTACGAGCTTGGGATGTTCGGGAGAACGTCTGAGTATGTGGAGAGCGTGAAGAGCGGGGAGTTTGGAACGACATCTGAAATTGATACCCTGAACCTCGCCGCCACAAGTGGCTTTATACGGTTCTTGGGTTTGGGAGAAAGTCTCCCTCCTCTCTTTCATCCAGCCAGCGTTATTGGGACGGCCCATAGCTGTAAGGTTCCTGTAACTATTCACGCCGCTATCGGAACGGATGTAACTATCCTGGGTGAGTGCTACGACGGAGCGGCCTGGGGACGTGGTTCCAGCGTTGACTTCGAGCGTTTTACTAAACTCGTCAGGTTGCTTGAGGGTGGCGGGGTGTACCTCAATGTCGGCTCTGCTGTGGTCATGCCCGAGGTCTTTCTGAAGGCGGTTGCGACTGTCCGGGCGAGAGGGGGGAAGCTTGATTACTTCTGGACGGCTGTCCTGGACTTCTTAAAGATGTACAGACCCCTGGAAAACGTCACCAGGAGGCCTCTGGGAGGCCGTGGGAGGGGTTTCTACCTGGTAGGCCAGCACGAGCTACTGGTCCCCCTCCTGGCGGCGTGCCTGGTGCGAAAATGACGAAGTCGGTAGCCAGGGAGCACTTCCGCTGGTTCAAGGGTCTCGAGGTCGTTGTCCTGGGCGATGTGATGCTCGATGAGTACGTTTACGGAGACGCTGACAGGCTCTCTCCCGAGGCCCCTGTCCCAGCCATTCGAGAACAGCGTCGAACGTATATGCTGGGAGGAGCGGGGAACGTCGCCAGGAACATCGTCAGCCTCGGAGCGACGGCTCGTCTTGTTGGCGTTGTTGGAGACGATGGAGATGGAAATCGTGTCTATGACCTTGCTCAGGGATTCTCTGAGATGGTCACGGACCCATCCAGAACGACGACCAAGAAGACGAGGATTGTGGCGAATCATCAGCACGTCTGCCGGATTGATAAAGAGACGACTCATCCTATCTCCGGCGATATACAGGACCAGGTTATCGCACGGGTGAGATACCGACAGGCTCACGCTCTTATTGTCTCGGATTACGGTAAGGGTCTTTTCGGGGGGGAGTTGTTCTACAAACTTTCAGAGCCGGGGACCCCCTCTATGTTCATCGACCCGAAGGGGACAACCTGGAGGAGATTCCCGTACGCCCAGTTGATTGCTCCGAACAAGAGCGAGGCTGAGAAGATGACGGGTCTGAGACTCCTGGATGATTTGGACTATGAGGAGGCGGCGGGCATCCTGTTCCAGAAGCACAGGTCACATATGGTGATGATAAAGAGAGGGGCTGAGGGCATCAGCTCATTCGAGAGTGGGGAACCTCCCATTCACGTACGTTCTACTGCACAGCAGGTCTTTGATGTATCAGGAGCTGGGGACACGGTCATCGCTATGACGACCCTGGCTCTTCTTGCCGGGGCTTCTTTAGAAGAGGCTACGACTCTGGCTAACATCGCCGCCGGGGTTGTCGTAAGCAAGATTGGAACGGTGGCGGTAACACAAGAGGAAGTTCTGGACGCTCTGGAGGATTGATAATGAACTACGATTTGTCCTATGCTATTGGCGTTCTTTGGAGGCAGAGGGGTGTGCTGAAAGAGAAGATTTCTAAGATGAAGAGCAGTCAAAGAAAGGACCTTCTCGAGGACCTCGAGAACAGGAAGAAGGTCTTGGAGAAGGCGGCTAGGATTCTGACAAAAGGTATGAAGAAGGAGGAAGTAAATGCGGTGTCCGTTCAGAGTGGTGGTGTGGGCTTCGACGGTCCACGAGACGGAGTTCAAAGAGTGCTACCAGGAAGAGTGCATGGCGTACGACAAAACGATATTCCCTCCGTGTCACAGGATGAGGGGCCACAGGGACGGTTTCTCCCTTTCCCCAAAGAGGAAACAAAACCTGGTGGAGGACGCTGATGACAATTCCAAGTAGGGGACTCTACCACAAGCGGGTCCTGGTCACGGGTGGCTGTGGTTTCATCGGGTCCCACTTTATAAATCACATCAGCAAGAACCCGCTCCAGGTTTGGAACCTCGACAAGCTGACCTATGCGGCGGACCCGAGCAATGTGGAACAGCACCTGGATTACAGGCTCTTGCACGGGGATGTCTGCAACGCTTTCGATGTCCAGTCAGCAGTCCGTGCCAGCGAGCCGCACTTCATAGTTCACTTCGCCGCTGAGACGCACGTAGACCGTTCTATTGATGACTCGAGAGAGTTTATGAGAACGAACGTGCTGGGGGCGGATATGATGATGAGCTATGCCAGGGGGTGTCCTGACCTCGAGCTGTTCATTTACATCTCAACAGACGAGGTCTACGGACCGTCCAAGTCGGCCTCTGATGCAAAGCTGGAGACCGACCCCATGGCTCCCAGTTCTCCATATGCCGCAAGCAAGGCTGGGGCGGACCTTCTGGCTCGAGCGTACTTCAGGACGCACAACCTCCCGGTTGCTGTCGTTCGTCCGACCAACAACTACGGACCCAGACAGTTCCCGGAGAAGGTCATCCCTGTTTTCACAACGAACGCTCTTGAAGGCAGGTCCCTGCCGCTCTACTCCAAGGGCGACAACAAGCGGGAATGGCTCTACGTTGATGACTGTGTCAGGGCGATTGAATACGTCCTGCTGAAGGGCAGGGGCGGGGAGAGCTACAACGTCGGCTCTGGGGTCTACACGTCGAATAGACGGTTGGCAAAGGACATTCTTGGCGTTCTAGGGAAGCCCCAGAAGCTCATCAAGAGCGTCCCGGATAGGCCAGGGCATGATTTTATGTACGCTGTGGACAGCACAAAGATTCGAGGACTCGGGTGGAAGCCCGTGACCTCGTTCAAGACAGGACTGATGGACACAGTCAACTGGTACAAGAATAACTCAACCTGGTGGAAGCAAAGAAAGGACAAACTGAAATGAAGAATGCGTTAGTCTGTGGGGCAGGTGGATTCATTGGTCATCACATGGTGCGGAGGCTGAAGAGCGAGGGGTACTACGTAGTAGGAGCGGACCAGAAGTACCCGGAGTTCTGCGACGACGAGACCGACCAGTTCTATCTCGCCGACCTGCGGGACCCCTTCGTATGCCGGACCATCTGTGAGAGGACTCACTTCGACGAGATGTACCAGTTCGCCGCTGACATGGGCGGGGCTGGCTTCGTGTTCACGGGACTCCATGATGCCGCCATCATGCACAACTCGGCATTGATAAACCTGAACATGGCGAGGCAAGCCGCAGAGAAGCAGATAGGGAAGGTGTTCTTCTCCAGCTCTGCCTGTGTCTACCCCGCCTTCAATCAGGTGGACCCCGACAATCCCAAGTGTGATGAAGCCTCGGCGTACCCGGCCTCCCCGGATAGTGAGTATGGCTGGGAGAAGCTCTTCAGCGAGAGACTGTGGCTGGCATCTGCCAGGAACCAAAAGCTCAACATCAGAATCGCTCGCTACCACAATATCTTTGGACCCGAGGGGACCTGGGAGGGTGGTCGTGAGAAGGCTCCTGCCGCTCTGTGCAGGAAGATTGCTTTGGCTCGGGCTGAGGATGAGATAGAGATTTGGGGGGATGGGAAGCAGACCAGGTCGTTCCTCTACATCGACGAGTGCATCGAGGCTACAAGAAGGCTCATGCAGTCGTACCATACTGAGCCTGTCAACATCGGTTCCGAAGAGATGGTGTCCATCAACCTGCTCGCCGGGATGATAGGGGACATTGCTGGAATCCCATTTGGGATAAAGCATATCCCTGGACCGCTGGGTGTGCGTGGCAGGAACTCGGACAATACGATTCTCCGCAAGGTCCTGGGTTGGGAGCCGACGATGCCCCTGGCTGATGGCCTGGAGAAGACGTATGCGTGGATACACAAGCAAATATACGAGAGGAAGGATTGATAATGGCTAAGAAGAAGTTTGTCGAGAAGCAGGGTCCCTGCCTGTGCTGTGGGAACGGCATTCCTGTTCTTGTTCGCTTGATTCGTCTGAACAGAGTCCCCGTGAAAAGGTACGAGTATGAGTATCAATGGCTCTGCCCCACCTGTCGTGTTGCACCATTCTATAGAGGGAAATTTACCTATGCCAAAAAAGAACCAAAGCGTCATCTGTAAGCCCACTCCTCCAGGAACTCCAAAGAGGTCTATCGAACTGGACTTTGGAGAGCTGAGTTGCATTGTTGGTTCCATCGAGTTCCTCTACACATCGACTCACAAGGACAAGTACTCCGTTACGTTCAAGGGTGGAACGTCTGAAGAGGTTGTTGTAGAGGGGATGCTCCCGGACTTGTACAAGAAGCTGAGAGCTGTGGTGGACAGCATGGAGACGGAGCTGTTCCCGCCGCCCAAGGGGGGACTCTGCTAATGCTTCGAGGTGCAGGAGGGATAATATTTTTATCCCTCTGGACTGTTCTTTTTCTCTACGTCATAGACGGGGGGAGAAAGGGAGTCAAAAAATAGTTGCCAAGGCTTTCCTGTTTTTGGTGACTATTATAGTGTACCCGATAAGGTACTAAAAAAGGAGGTAGCATGAAAGTCTACTTCGGTAAGAAAGTCGAGGTTGGCCCGGCTGACATCATGGTCATGGGGAACGACGGCTCCAGTCATCTCCTTCCCCACATTGTCAGGCACTCGCCTGATGGATTCCAATGGGGTTACGGCGGCTCCGGTCCGTCCGATTCAGCACTCAGTATCCTCACCGATTTCGCTGGGAAAATAATCGCCGAGAGATACTACATGGACTTCAAGGCCGAGTTCCTAGTTCCAGCCAAGGGCGACCTGAACATCAACGGCGAGGATATCATGGCCTGGCTGAAGCTGAAGATGAAGGACAATGGGGGATACCTGTGAGTCACAGAGCTATCTACCCGCTGTACATCCAGAAGATTCTCAGGAATAAAGAGGACGCTGGCAAAAAGGGAGTGGTGATGTTTTTCTTAGCAATGCTTACTCTGTTCGGTCTGACGTTGTTCCTGATATTCCAGCCATGGGACCACCCCAGGAACAAGAAGAGGAAAAAGTGAGTCGTCTCTACGATAGAATCATGGCGATGGAGGACAAGGAACAGCCTCTGAACAAGAACGTGCTCGACAACATGAAGCTGTCCGAGGTCGTTGTTGCGGACAACGTCTGCGACTATTACTACTTCGGGACGACTCAAGAGTACTGGCCTGTCGAAGAGTTCGTTCTACAGGTTCCTCCATTCAGGTCCATGTTCATCGAAATGAGACCGCCTAACTTTACCCGTTCGGAAGAGTTCGGCGTGCGGAGGTGGGGGTCTCTAGACAAGGGGCCAGCACCCAGGGCGTGGGGGGCGTTGGTCCAGTCGGTGGACAGGAAGAGCTTTCGTGGATACGACGGGTTCGAGTTCAACCTGGACGGGGAGCGAATGATGAAGCTCCCAGACTCGACACGCTGGGTCGTCTCGATGGGTCTTGTCCTAGAGTTCGAGAAGTACAGGCCCGGCTCTTTCGACTATGCCTTCTGCCTCTTTGTGGATGAGGACGGGACTATCACAAGGACGGCTGACGGGAAGCCGCACATCATGGCTCAGTTCCTTCCTGGTGCTGTTCTGAAGAACCCTGCGTCTGAGCTTCCGCTGGAGCAGGGGAAACAACTCGCTGGGCAGTTGTGCTCTTTCATCCATCCAATCATGTTGACCATCTCATTTATGAATTGCAAGAACGTATCGACCAGCTATGTCGAGTCTCCGCCTAAACTGAGCAGGAGCTTCGAGAAGGAGCACGGGGTCCCTCTTGTTCGGTACAAGGTCCTCGAGATAGGGGAGATGAGGCGGTACATCCATCAGCAGGGAGAGGGTCATACAGCGTCCAGCGTCAAGAAGGCTCTCCACATCTGCCGGGGACACTTCAAGACGTTCTCAGAAGAGAAGCCCTTGCTGGGGAGAGCTACGGGTACGTTCTGGTGGTCCCAACAACTGCGAGGCTCGAAGGAATCGGGTCTGGTGGTGAAGGACTACAAGATGAAAATACCGGAGGTGTGTCCATGATGAAGCTCAGAATCCTGGTGGACATCGACGGAGTGCTCTGTGAAGAAGGACGCTCAGAGGACATCGAGAGCCTCGGGACACGGCGTGCAATCATAGCGAATGTCGCCGCTGTCAATGAGCTTCACGAACTGGGACACAAGGTCATCATCTTTACGGGGCGGAAGGGCATGGAGCAGGAGCTGGTCACAGTTCTGTGGCTGACCCGGCACGGGGTCCAGTATGATGAAATCATCTTTGGCAAGCCCAAGGCTGATATCTATGTGGACGACAGGGCCGTCCCCTCGCTCGAGCGTGTGGCGTTCCTGCTGTCCAAGCTGAAATAGGAGGAGAGAGATGAAGAAAATCACAATCGCTGTTCTACTACTTATTGCTATCTGGAGCTGTAGTGGGCCATCGACACCCGAACTTCCAAAAGCGGAAATCCAGATTCTAGAATTTGAGGCGAGCGGTGTTCCTTGGGGGACATCGGCGTACTACAAGTTGAGGTTCGAGGTTGTCGAACGGGGAGGTGTGGCGGTAGTAATCGACAAGATTACGATTGATAACTACGATGCCGCTGGTACGAACTACGCCTTCATTGAGCTAGATGTGGTGGAGACGATGGGGGCGAACAGGATTCTTGCTAGTCAGGCTCGATGGGGTAGCTCTGACTTCTACGGGCTGGACAACCATGCCGTATCGGTGAAGATGAAGATAACTATAAACTGGAACGACGATAACAAGCACACGGGTGTTTCATCTGCAACGTGCAACGTGGTGAATCTCCTGCCCAGCCAGGTGAGTGTTTCTCCCACGGCTCGAGTAATGAGCATTCGGTAAGAACATGAGCATTGTAGAACGCTGGATTCAACGTCCAACGGGCATGATACGGCTGGAGACGGCCCTGGAGTTCGCTGGGAGCGACCAGGAGCGTCTCCGCATCATCGACGAGTACACATCCCAGCAGACACAGAAGAGCGATGTCACGGAGCCTCCTGACCCTCGTCAGCTCAGGCTCCCATTTCCTGAATAGGAGGTATCAAAATGTCGGTCAAAGTCGAATCGTATGTTTCAACGAAGGGCGGCAAGGTGACTCAGGTCCCTGCCCACGAGAGAAGCGATTGGGGGTCCAAGCCCAAGAGCGACAAGCTCAAGATGTCCTTCCGTCGTGCCGGGTGGGAGGTTCGCAAGGGGAACGGTTCCTGGAAGCTCCTCTTCACCGGGGACCTCACCGAGGAGCAGGTCAGGGCGAATCTGAGCCTGTCCTACCCGAAGGTCAGCGTTTCCCGCTGGCGTAAAGACGCAGACTAATTATGACGTTCTTTCTTTATCCTGAAGTGCGGTAGCAAGCATGAACGACAAGATTCTGGAAGCTCTGAAGACCCTGGCAGACAGGCTGGGGACAACGGCTGAGTATCTCTGGACGGTCCTGGTCAAGCAGGGAAAGGTGGACTTCATCCAGTTCGGTATCCTGGTCATCTTGGGCCTCGTCTTCTCTGTGTACTTCTTCTATTCGTACAAGAAGAGCCAGGCGAAGGTGGGGAAGGAGAGGGGGGAGGGCAAGTACGGGGAGATGAAGTTCGTCACTTGGGAGAACCTGCCTCTGGACATCCTCAAGCTCGTTATGCTGGGTATGGTGGCTCTCTCCTTCGCTGTGGCGGCTGGGGCTACGATGGGGGCTGGCATTAACGGTCTACTCAACCCCGAGTACTCCGCCCTGAGTAAAATCCTGCGGATGCTATGAAGACCCTGACCTATTTCCATACGACTCCCACGCCTTTGTGGGAGTCGGGCATAAACAAGTATGGACTCGAGCCATACTCCATGAGGGAGGATAACAAGGTCTCCCTCCAGGAGGCTTGGCCCGAGCTGGAGAAGGGTATCTGGCTGTGGATGAGGATGGACCACACGCTGGCTCACGAGAACTATCTGTGGCAGAGGACGAGGAAGGACAACGTACTCGATATCATGGTGCTGGCTTGCGATGTGGACGAGGGGTGGTTGCTCCACCCCAGGGCTGTGAAGAGGTGGGCCAAGCTGGACCGCCATGTCAATACCTTCAAGCACACCCTGCACGTTGGTGTTCATGGGGTGGACTACAGGGTCGTTCACGAGGAGCCTTTCGACATCTGCCTCGAGCCTATCCCAGCGTCTAGGATTACGCCCTTGTTCCGGGTCAAGGAAGAGCTGACTCAGCTCAATGACAGGTTCCAGCAGACATTCGTGAGGATGCCGTGAGAGAAGCAGATACGGCGAGGTGCTCGGATACGGATAAGCACCATGGGTATAAAGACCATTGTATGGTGTGCCTTCCATACTGGGATTCATTCCCGCTCTGCCCGGACTGTCATAGAAAACTATCGGAGGGGGCAAGCGGAAGGATTTACACCTGTAGGGTGTGCCGGAAGAGATTCTTATGGACACGGAAAGGATAGAACCATGATAGAAGTCATCCCTGGAAGGACGTACAGGATAAGGCCGGGCATTCCCTACTTCGTCAAGAAGTACGGCGAGGACAGCCCGACCATCATCATCGAGAACAGGGCAAGGGTCCTTTTCTCTTTCCCCCTGCCGCTGTGTTGGGCGTTGACTGGGAACTGGGCGGCAAGGCTGTTCCTGGAGCGTATAGGCCACAAGCCTGGGGACTACTTCGACGACAAGGACGTGTTCTATGGGAAGGTGAGGGGGCTGGGGGAGTGCGTCATGCAGGAAGAGCTGGTGGAAGAGGTGGTTGATAATGTGGAATATTAAGTTCAGGGGCTGGGGGGTTAAGGACAAGGTCATGGTCAGCGTGGGGGAGCTATCCTGGACGGTGGGCGGACTGCGTGCTCTGGGTCCTGGGTGCTATATCAATGTCAACAACCCCTACGTCCAGGAGAACAACATCATCCTCATGGTCAACACGGGCCTCCAGGATTCTCTAGGACAGGATATCTACGAGGGGGACATCCTCGAGGTCGAAGGAGGGGCGGGTCCTTTCTTCATGGCTGTGAAGTTCGAGAACGGGTGCTTTGTGGCTGACGCTCCCTGGGTCGATAAGGGATTCCTGCCTGAGTTGAAGTACTACATCGGCAAGGAGTTCTGCACGACCAGGGTCATCGGGAACATCTACGAGAACCCGGAGCTGGTTGATAATAAGACAGGAGGTAAAGGTGAAAGCAAAAAATAAGGTAATCAAGAAAATGGGGAAGGACACGTGCGACGTTCTGGGTCCAAGAACTCCTGACCCCGACTGGGAAAGACATCTGGCTATGCTGGAGAAGCAGAGGAAGGAAGCAGAGCTGGCACAGCAGATACGGGAGACGGCTGACATCGTCATGCGATGGAAGGACCTCGAGGGCATACTTGCCGCCTACATCCAGCCTGTCCTATCCCAGCTCTCCAGGCTCGAGGACAGCCTCGACAAGCTGAAGCACGACCTGGTCATGCACCAGGCTGAACAGAGCGTCAAGCTGTTTAGGGACAAGCTCAATACCTTATTAAGCAGAAGTCCACAAAGTACTACGTTATCTACATCTTTGAGCACGCAGAAAAAGATACCGTCCCAGACTCTCCGAGGTTTGAAGGAAAAGACGAAGGGAGGGAAGCTCAAAGGTACGTGGACTGTGACTGTCAAAGGGAAGAACAAGATTACGAGCAAGGGGAGGAACTACGCCTGGAAGAAGCCGAAGGATAGCATAATCGCTGTCCAGGTTCACGCCTCGGGTGGTTCGGGCGGGTCTTTGCCCGAGGGTCCCAACAGGGGTAATCTGAGGAAGCTCCTCGAGAAGACCTACGGACGAAAGAAGAAAGGGAGGGGGAAGAGATGAGCAAGAAGCTGAAGCCTGTGCCGTGTCCGTTCTGCGGGGTGCTCCCCAAGTACAAGGAACAGTGGGAGCTGTGGCATCGTTTTGAATGCTTCCTCGAGAACACTCGGCTCATTGGAGATGATGAACGCCTCGTCGTCTGGAATAAAAGGAGGAAGAGCGGGGAGATTCCAGACAGGGTGGACGTGCTCCTTCTTGAGCTGAGAAGGACGCAGAAGGCGGTAGAGAGGCATAAGGCGAAGGTCCAGCAGAAGAAGGAAAACGTGCTGGAGGCTCTGTCTAAGGCGGAGGAGGATAATCAAAGGGAAGTCATGGGGAGGAGAGTGGACAAGATGATGTCCAGGCTGGGGTGTAGTACCAGACCATATAAGAAACGTAGAACAGCGTGCCAGTAGATGTGGAGGCTGTGCTTAATCAAAAGGGGACGGGAGAGGGGATGGATGTGGCTGGGTCTTGACACAATAGCATGAGATGTTGTAGAGATAGGGTAGGACGAATGGTTGAATAAGTGTAAGAGGTCATGTCGTGTTAGAAGAACTGCCTATTCCTGAGAAGCACAAATACCTATTTGACATATACTTTCATTTGGGATTAGGGCGTAATGCCATGAAACTGGCAAAGGTCAGTATGCCCAGGCTGTACCCTGAATTGGAAGCGGGAACTAAGGATTATCAAAGGCGGCTCAAGAGCACGTATACGAGGTTCAGTAGGTGGATAGCAAGAGAGGGCTGGGAGAAGGCAGTCTCAATAAGGGAGTCGAGTAGCCGCCGACAGACAGACGTGCTCGTAAAACAAGAAGAGCAAACCCTATTAGACACAGTCAAATTATATCGTAGGGGCGTACGATATGTGCTGAACAAATTCCTCGAGAACGTGGCTAACGACCTCGTGGACATAAAAACTCCCAAGGAAGCTAAGATGTTGATGGAGCTAGATATGTATCTGTCAACAGTCATAGAGAAAAGGCCCAAGTTAATCAACGCTAAAATCTTTGAGCTGATGTCCGAGGATGAGCGTAGGCAGTCGGATAAGGTATTCGAGTACATACGCAGACAGGCCCAGAGGGAAGAGGTTATTCAAGATATAGAAGGGGTCATAGACGTAGAGCAGGACGCTATAGAGGCCCAGCAGACAGCACAATTACTGCCTAGTGGGGCTGTCCCTATTGCTCCTATAGAGCTTAAAGAGGCAGAGCCAGGTCCTGTACAGCAACGATTCATGCACCTGCCAGCATTCCTAAAACCTATCGGCACGCCGGACCCTTCCGATGCTCAAATAGAGGGGAAGGAAGTGAGTCGCATAAGTAGTATTATGTCAACTAAGGGCATTTCTACCCTGGAGGGGGATGCTCAGGACATGAGCGATGAAGAGGCTGATACGTGCGTGCTCATGGGCGGGAGCATAGCAGAGGACGAGCCATTGAGTCAAGCAAAAACATTTGATGAGCTGATTGCTGGCGACGGCGAACAAAATAAAAAATGAAACTCGAGCTGGCGATTCGTTTTTTTCTCGGTGTGATAACAAAAAAGGTGGGAAAGTCGCCTCGGGGGATATCAACCTATGCCCCGGCAATTTCTGAAAAATTTTTTTGGGTACATTTTTAGGAAGTAACAGATGGCTAAGACCAAGACGTGCGGAAGGCAGGAGAGGCACGACGACCTCCTCGAGCTTTGCATCGGCAGGGCCGTTGTCGAGGTGGATGGAACAACCGTGGACCTGAAACCCTTCTGGCAACGGAAGAGGCTCCGCAAGGCCCTGGCTGGAATCATCAACGAGGACAACCCCGACCTCGTTCGGGTGGGGGGATTAATGAAGGAGGACAAGAAAGACCTCATCGAAGACCTCCCGAATATCGTCCCGGACGCTTTTGCGATAGTGCCGGATATCGGATTCGTCTTCTGCCTCGAGGTCGGTCACCTCTTCCACCAAAGCGGAACGGGGATTGCTAGGATGGGGCTTTACAGCGACCTGTTCTGGGTCATGGATGCTGTTGGCTGGCAGGTGGAAATCATCCATTG
>Ga0315284_10001116_pt1 | contig 37861 bp, 54 predicted proteins | sample YL17G09_16_MG_FD_203696 | JGI IMG/M metagenome (GOLD analysis project Ga0315284, IMG submission 203696) | Sediment microbial communities from Yellowstone Lake, YNP, Wyoming, USA - YL17G09_16 | ecosystem: Environmental > Aquatic > Freshwater > Lake > Sediment | place: USA: Wyoming | collected...
CTGCCGTGTGAAAAAAATTCCCAATGTGGAGAATCCTGCTTAAAAATGCCAGCCAAGAAACCCGCCGGACTGATTGAACGACACGAAACTGCCGCAGAAGCTGCCGAGCGCGCGCAAAAAGAGAATGCGCTGCGCCCTCGGCGCTTATTGCCGGGGGAACCCCCAGCGCGGTTGGATGGCTACCTCATAGCCCGGGCAACCTGGCGGCGGATGATGCGGCGCTGGAGCGAGCTGGAGGCGGTGATCGTGACCAGCCTGGACTGGGACATGCTGATCGATTACTGCATCCTGATGGAGCAGGTGGTCGAGCTGGACAAGATGCGCCGGTCAGCCTACCAGGTGTGGGAGAAGCTGGATGAGGCCTTGGAAAAGCTCAGCGATGAAACGCCAGCTGAGGATCAGGTCAAAATGTGGATGAAGGTTGGCGGAGCGCTTTCGGATGCGACCAAGCTGGACGGGCGTGTGGACCGCAAGCGTGCGCTGCTTCACCAGTGGCGCCAGTCCCTCTATCTGACGCCGCGTTCACGGGCCGGTACGGCGCCAACCAAGAAAGAGAAAGAGGAGCCTCCAGATGATATGGAGCAGCTCCTCTCTGAAGTGACGACTTTCATGAATGAACAATGAAATTATTCCGAGCAATCATTGCAATCATTTTGGTTCTTATCATTTGCATGGCGGTGGCTATGTTTGATGAAGCGCGTGCTACCCGGGCGGTGAAGTTTTACGAGAGCCTGAGGCACACCAAGGGGCGGTTCTACGGGCAGCCGTTCACGCTGCTGCCCTGGCAGGCCCAGATCGTGCGGGATGTGTACGGCACGGTCAACGAGCGCGGGGTGCGGCAGTATAAATATGTCTATCTCGAGGTGCCCAAGAAAAACGGGAAATCTGAAATGGTCGCCGGTGCAGCGTTGTTTCACACGTTCGCGGATGGCGAGCGCAACGGCGAGGTGTACGGCTGCGCGGCAGATAAGCAGCAGGCCTCGATCGTCTTCGATGTGGCCGTCGACATGATCGACCAGGTCCCGGCGCTGCAAAAGCGCGCCAGGCTGAACCTGAGCACCAAGAAGATCACCGACCGGAAAACGGGGACGTTCTATAAGGTGGTCAGCTCGGAGGCTTATAGTAAGCACGGCCTGAACGTGAGCGCGTGCGTTTTCGACGAGCTGCACGCCCAGCCCAACCGCGATCTGTGGGACGTGATGACCTTCGGCGCGGGGGATGCGCGCACGCAGCCGATCTGGTGGATCATCACTACGGCGGGCGACGACCCCGATCGGGTATCCATCGCCTGGGAGCAGCACGATTACGCCATGAAGATCCTGGCCGGTGACCTCATCGATCCGACCTGGTACCCGGTGATCTACGGCTACGACAAGACCGACCATGACGATGGGAACGACATTTATAACGAGGCCAACTGGTACAAAGCCAATCCATCCCTGGGGCATACCATCGAGATAGAGTCGGTGCGCGAGGCAGCCGAGAAAGCCAAACAGAAGCCCGCCGACGAGCGCTTGTTCCGCTGGCTGCGCTTGAATCAATGGATTACCACCAAACTGGCCACGTGGCTGCCGCTCGATCTATTCGATGTCACGATCGGGAACTGGAGCCGGGCTGATTTACTGGATCAGGAGTGCTACCTGGGTCTGGACCTCTCCAGCACCACCGACCTGACCGCCCTGGCGACCGTCTTTCCACCGCAGGGGAAACAGCTCGATTGGAGAGTGTTCTGGGATTGTTTCATCCCTGCCGAAAATATGGATGAGCGGATAAAAAAAGACCACGTGCCCTACGATCAATGGGCGCGGGCAGGCTGGATCACTCCTACCGAGGGCAACGTGGTGGATTACACCAAGATCAAGGATCGCATCCTGGAGATCAAGAAGTTCCACAAGGTGATCGAGGTATGCGCCGATCGGGCGTTTGCGACGATGTTGATCCAGGAACTGGAGAAGGAAAACCTGACCTGTGTCGATGTTCCCCAGACATTCATGAGCATGACCAACCCGCTCAACGAAACCGAGCGACTGCTGCGCGAGCACAAGATCACCCATGAGGCCAACCAGGTGGCGCGCTGGTGCTTTGGCAACTCCAGCATCGCCAAGAACGGCAATGCCCAGATCAAGCTGGTGAAGGAGCACAAGGGCAAATCGGTCGTGCGCACCCGCCGGATCGACCTGGTGAGTGCCTGGATTGATGCGATGGCGCGTGCCGTGAGCTATAAGGGCAGTGTGGATCTGAGTGCGGCCATCCTGGACAAGGATTGGAGCATGTGATGAGGAAATATCTGGATGATATCCTGATCTTCATCGGTTGCGGGTTCATTCTGGTAGCCACCTGCCAACTCAGCCCTATCGCGGCGTTATTTTTTGTGGCAGGATTTATGTTCATTGTATTCGGCTTCCTTGTGGGCATCGGCAATTGGAGGAACAAATGCTAATCCAGCGCCTCATCAACACCCTCTCGCCTGTGCCCCAAAAGATGACCCTGCCCGAGCTGGTCACTGCTCTGACCACGGTATCATCCTCTGGCCAGGCCGTGACCGCGGAGACCTCGAAGAACGTGGCCACCGCGTATCGCTGCATCAACATCCTGTCCGATGACCTGGCCAAGATGCCGCTACAAACGTTTCTGAGCCGCTCGCCTGGCCAGATCGAGCGTTTGCGCCCCAATGCCCGCCTGCAGAATACCCCCTGGCTGCTCGAAGTCACCCCAAACCGCTGGATGACGCCGTTCGTATTCAAGAAAACACTCATGACCTGGCTGCTGACCTATGGCGCCGCCTATGCCTGGCTGCCCCGCCGCCAGCCTGGCGCACGCCGAGAAATGTTCATCCTGCCGACCAGCAGCGTGCAGCCATACCTGGATAAAAACGGCGACCTCTGGTATCACGTTGCTTTCACCTCCGGTATCCCAGAATGGATCCCGGATGTGGAAATGTTCTCGATCGTGATCAACTCCACCGACGGGATCACCGGTCGCGGTGTGATCGCCTTCGCCCGCGAGAGCCTCGGTCGCCAGATGGGCGCCCACGAAACCCAGGCCAAGTTCTACGCCCAGGGCCTCAACCCTGGCGGCTTGATGTGGATGGCCGGAGAGCTGGATAAAGAAGCGCGTGCGAAAGTCCGCTCCGCCTACGAGGAAGCCATGAGCGGATCCTCCAATGCCTACCGCCTGGCGATCCTGGATAACAAAACCACCAAATTCGAGCAGATCACCATGAGCCCGGTGGACGCTCAATTTCTGGAAAGCATCCTGGCGAACGACGCCGAGATCGCCAACTTCTTCGGCGTGCCGCTCTATAAGCTTAACCAGGGTAAGCAGTCCTACCAGTCAAACGAGCAGCAGAACCTGGATTATCTCAATACCACGCTCGATCCCTACCTGGTGCAGTGGGAGCAGGCTGGCGCGCTGAAATTTTTGAGCGAAATCGAGCAGAACGATACCTATTTGCGCTTCAACCGCGACGTGCTCCTGCGTACCGATGCCAGTACCCGCGCCAGCTACCTAGAGAAGAAAATCTTCAGCGGGCAGCTCACCCCCAACGAAGCGCGGGCCATCGACGATCAGAGCGCCTACACAGGCGGAGATCAGCATTACATCCCGGCCAATATGACCGTTATAGGAGGTCCCAATGGAACCTAAACAACCCATTCGCTGCTTCGAAGGCGTAACCAAGCCCCACGAGCCATTCTGGCGCTGGAGCAATGCGACCGAACAGGGCGCGGCAGGAAAGACAGGCGTGACCGCCGAGCCGGAGCTGGAGTTCTATGGCTACATCTCCGAGTATTCCTGGTTCGATGATGACATCACCCCCAAGAAATTCAAGACCGATTTGTATCGTTTCGGCAATGGCGGACCGATCACCATCCGCATGAATTCGGGCGGCGGCGACATGATTGCGGCCAGTGTGATCCGCAGCACCCTGATCGACTATCCAGGCCGGAAAACCGTGCGTATCGACGGCCTGGCGGCCTCGGCTGCCACCGTGGTGGCCCTGGCTGGCAACGTGATCCAGATGCAGGATACGTCATTTTTCATGATCCACGATCCGATGGCCATGTTCTTCCTGGCCGCGCTCAACATCGAAGAGATGAGCCGTCTGCTCGAGGAGCTCAAATCGGCCAAAGGCGGCCTGGTGGATGTCTATGAAGCGCGCACCGGGATCAGCCGGGACCGCCTGGCGAAGATGATGGTCAATGAGACCTGGATGAACGCCCGCGAGGCGGTGGATCTTGGCTTTGCGGACGAGGTGATCGCCGTTCCCCAACCAAATCCGCCCGCAGGCGCTGCGGCTAATGCAGCCGTGGCCAATACAGCGATGGTGAATGCCATCAAAAACTTTCGGAATGTTCCGGCTGCCCTGGCTGCGTTAGCCAGGGTTGGGGACGCCCCCCAGCCGGTTCAAAACAATCAGCAAGCGGCTAAACTCCGCGCTGAATCTCAACTCTTGTGCAAAAAAAGGAGCACAGAATGAACCTGAAACGTTTTTTGGACGCTGCCTCCGAGGCAGAAGCGCGGGTTCAAGTGATTGCCGCGCAAATCAACGACCTGTTTGAGAAGAACCAGAACGACGAAGCCCTGAAGCTGAAGGAATCTCTCGACCAGGCCAAAGTCAACGCCACCCAGGCCAACCAGCTCTATCTCTCGATGCGGGCCGCCACTCAGCCCAACGAGAACGATCCTGCTTCGCACTTCGTGCCGATGGGCGGAGATAAAGAGCCGAAAGAGATCACCGAGCTGCGCGCCAGCCCGGAATATAAGCGGGTATTCTTCGATGCCCTTCGGAATGGCGTTACCCCCAAGGAGATCTTGTCGGGTAAGTACAGCTCCGAGAAATACGGCGTCCTACTCAACGCCCTGACCGAGACCGGCGACTCGGGCCACGAGGGTGGAAACCTGCTGCCAAGTGATTTCGACAACGTGATCCGCGAGCTGATGCGCACGTTCATCAATCTCGCCGATCCTGCCTATGTCAACGTCGAGGACGTGACGGCCTATTCTGGCTGGCGGGCTATCGAGCAAGCCGGTCCGGCGGCGCCGTTTGCAGCGCACACCGAGAATCAAGCGATAACCGAGGCCGCGGATCCAGAATTCACCAAGATTGCTTACACCATCGTGGAATATGCCGGGTATATCCCGATCGTGACCAATCTGCTGTCAGATGCTCCGGCCGGTATCATGGCTTACCTGGGGCGCTGGCTCGCTAAAAAGGCCGCGCTGACCAACAACAGCCTGATCGTCGCCCTGATGCAGGCCCATTCTCATACCGACGTCACCGATTCCACGACCGTGCTGGCGAAGATCAAGACCTCGCTCAATAAGACCCTGAATCCGGCGATCAGCGTCGTGGCTCAGGTCTACGTCAACCAGTACGGGCTAGACCTGTTGGATCAGCTTGATGACGGTGTGGGCCGCCCGCTCTTGCAGCCCGATCCGAGCCAGGCGACCGCCTTCCGCGTGAAGGGGCGCCCGGTGGTGGTTGTACCGGATGCGCAATGGGCCAACACCGACACCAATGCCAAGATCTATATTGGTATTGGTGACGGGCGGGAGTTCCTGACCTTCTTCCGCCGGATGCCGTATGAAATGAGCGCCACCAACATCGGCGGCGATGCCTGGCGTTACAACAACACCGAAGTGCGCGGTATCCTGCGCGCCGATTGCAAGGTGATGGACGCAGACGCCTTTGATTTGCTGCACATCACGCTGTAAGCGTTAACGGAATCTGTAGGGGTGGATGATGGCATTGATTGCCATCATCCACCCATGAAAAGAAGCAAGGAGTAAATACTATGGCACCAGCAGTAACTAAAAACCGAATGCTCGCGGGCGGTAAAACCTGGATAGTTGGGGATACCTTATCCATTCTCGCGGCTGCAACCGTTACCGTCGAAGGAGGGGCGACAATCACCGGCCTGACCGGCGGGGAAACGACGTATGCCTCGTCTGCTGAAATTCAAACGGGGACTGAGGCGGCCAAGTGTATGGCCCCGGACCAATGGGCGCTTGCGCGGGCTCTTCTGTCTCTGGTCACAGCAAAAACCATCTCGACTGCCGCTTTGGGAACGGTTCGACAGGTCCACGGAGCGATCACGGCCAGCCATGCGGCTATCTCTGGCGGTACCATCGCCGGAGTGCGCGGCCTGGTTACGCTCTCCGGAGCGAATAGCGCCGGCGGCGCTTACTTCTACGGCGCGCAGGGCAAGCTGATCATCACCGGCACCCTGAATCATGCTGACAGCCGCGCCTGCGCCCTGATCGCCCAGCTCGACTGCCTGACCGGCGGTCCTGGGACGATCAGCGCCGGCGAGCTTTCCGGTCTCTGGATCGATGTTCTTGGACCGACCGGGATCCCGTTCAATGAGTACAACGCCATTCGTATTTCCGCCAACAAGGATAACAAGTTCCAATCGCTCATCTACGCCCAGACCGACGCGGCGTTCTTCTTTGACATCGTGAAACCGACCGGCGGCGCTCAGGCGCTGATTGTCGCGGCGGGCACTAACTCTGCGTCCGCGGGTAACGCCACAGGCGTGGCTGCCAAGGTTGGGCTGATCCGGATCGATGGCACGACCTACTACATCCCGCTCTTCGCGGGCAACACATAAAGGTGCCCCATGCCTATCACGCGTGCAGACCTTGAAAAGCGTCTGGCCGATCTCCGGGAAGAGCAGACGCAGGTACAGGCCAGCTTTATTCAGCTTCAGGCTAACCTGAACGCCTTTGCGGGCGCTATTCAGGACGTCGAATACTGGCTGAGCATCCTGGACCTTGCGCCAGAAGAAACGGACAAGCAGGAAAAGTGAACCATGACAAAAATTGTAAAAGTCATGTTCATCCGCGACTTTGAGGGCCACAAAGCGGGCGAAGTGGTAGATGTGGAAGCAAGCCAGCTCCACTACCTCCAGTTCCGTGAAAGGGCTTGCATCGAAGTCATGATGTCTTTGGAGCTCCTGTCTGAGTCTGCTGCCCCGAAAAAGCCCAAGAAGGATAAGAAAACAGCATGACCAACATCCTCACTGCGGCAGAAGCCGCCAACGTACTGCGCTGCCTGACCACGGACGCGCTGATGCTGCAGCTCCTGCCGCAGGTGGATGATTACATCAAGACCGCCACCGGGCGCGACTGGACCGCCGACACCACCATCTATCCAAAGGCCAAAGCCGCAGCCCAGATGCTGCTGACGATGTGGTACGAGAACCCGAGCATGACCGGCAATGCCGGAGCGCTGCAAGGCGGTCTATCTGCCTGCCTGACTCAACTCGAGGCCCAGGCGCTCGAGCTGGAATCGTCCGGTGTGCCAGATGCCGCTCTGACGATTGTTACCAGCCTGCCCAAGGATGGCAATGATGATATCGCCATTACGGCCAACCTGGTGTTGATCTTCAGCCATGCCATGGACACGACGGCGACCAGCGCGGTGGTGCTCAAGGATGCTGCGGGCAACACGGTTATAACGGTCAAAAGTCTGGATGTGACCAAGAAGATCCTGACCGTCAATCCGACCGGCAGTCTGACCGCGGATGCGGCCTATACCCTGGTGATCACTGCGGCCGCTGACAGCTATGGGCGCACGATCACCGATGAAATTGGATTTACAACCGCATGAACCTGAACGGCAAGGTAACCAACCCTGGAGAGCTGCGCACCTCGGTCACGCTGAAAAGTCGCACGGTGACGACCGGAACCGGTGGATTTCCGATTTCCACCTGGCCCACCACGATCGCTACCGTGTGGGCGAAATGGCAAAATGTGCATGGCCAGGAGGCCTGGATCGCCCAGACGGCCCAGGCTGGCCAGGCAGCCACGGTCATCATCCGCTACCGATCGGACGTGGATCTGACCTGCGCGGTATTCAAAGGCGCTGACCGGTGGGAGATCGTTTCGATGGATAACATCCAGGAAAAAAATGAGTATTTAGAACTTAAGGTTATCCGAAAGCGGGAGGGCTGATGGCGCGTGCTACACTTACGTTGGAAGGCTTTGACGAATACCTGGACGTGCTACAGAAGGCCGGCCAGGATATTGACCTGGTCGCCGAGCAGTGCCTGGACGCCGGCGGCAACGTGCTGGTGGCAGGCATGCAGGCGCGTGCTCCGTACGGTGTGATCAAGCAAGCCATTCGCAAGACCGTTGTTATGGCGGACGGCAACAAACGCTATTTGTACCTGGGCGTCCTGCGCGGTACGGATGCCGAAACCGCCCGCATCGCGGCGGTGTGGGAGTTCGGTGGGCGCTCGAGCCCCAGCCCGAAGAATCCCAAGCGCCACCCGCGCCCGGGCATCCGGGCGAAACCCTACATCCGGCCCACGCTGCGAAATGACAGCAAGAAAGCTCGAGCTGCGATGGAAGAGATTTTCCAGGCCTGGCTGAAATAATGGCTACTATCTGGGAGCTTACCCAAACCGCATTGACCGCGCTGAGTCTGCCGGTCAGCGCCGGAGACTACCTGGCAGATACGCCAGGCGGCGATCTGCCAGATACCTATCTGGTGCATACGGTTATCGACATCACACCCGAGCAGCATGCCGATGACGCAGAAACGCTGCGCAACTGGCTGGTGCAGGTGAGTGTATATCGCCGGGCAGGCCTGGCTGGTATGCCCGATGTGATCGGAGCGATGACGGGGGCTGGTTTTCTCTTCGTGGCCGGGCGGCAGCTCGATTACGATATCGAAACCCGGCACCATGGGATCGCCCTCGATTTCGAATACCTAGAAGAATTGTAAAGGAGCAAATTATGGCAAACGAAGGTGAGTACAAATCCAAGATCGGCCTCGACAATCTTTACATCGCCGAGGTCACTGCCGACAGCGCGGCCGCCTATACGGCAGATACCCCCGCCTGGCTGGCGCCCGCGGCTGAAGCCAGCCAGGAGCCGTCCACGGCGTTTCAAATCCAATATGCCGACGATCAGCCCTACGATGTGGCCACGAGCGAGGGCGAGACCAAGATCAGCCTAACCATCACCGGGCTGGATCTCGAAACGTTGGCGCTGATCACCGGCAAGGTGTTCGACGACACCACCGGGCGCATGTACGATAACGGTGGCATACCGCCGTTCTTCGCCCTGGGCTTCCGCTCGCAGAAGAGCAATGGCTCTTACCGGTATTACTGGTTCTTGAAGGGCAAGTTCGATATGCCCAAAGAGGCAGTATCTACCCTGGCCGACAAGCCCGATCCCAAGACCTTGCAGCTCAGCTACACCGCGATCCGCACGGTGTACGAGTTCGTCCTGGGCGGCGGGATTACTGATTCGGTCAAGCGTGTGATCGGTGATGATGACACCGCTGCTTTCGATGACACCGGCTGGTTCACCCAGGTGCAGGTGCCGGGTGTAGCTACCCCGTCCGCGCTGGCTCTGTCGAGCAGCGTGCCTACGGATCCCGGATCGAACATCTCTATCACCGCCAACCAGACGTTGACCTTCAACAACGCCCTGCCAGCGGATGCGGTGAATCACATCATGCTGATCCTGGCATCCGATGCATCGCAAGTGGCGGGTACGGTTGTGCTGGATGCCACCAAGAAGATCGTTACCATCGATCCGACCGCCAGTCTGACCAACTCGGTGGCCTACATCATCACCTATGCGGTGACCGATATCTACGGCAGCACGCTCAAGGGCGCGGTGAATTTCACCACGGTCGCGCTGTAATCGGAATCAGAATATACAATCGGCCTGGCGGGTCCAAAAAGCCCGCCAGGCTAAAAGGCTACTATGCCCGATCCGATCAAGATCACGTTTTACAACCCCGATGATACGGTCAAGGTTGAATATTCCAAGCTGCGCATTCCGCTGGGGCTGGTCGATATCGCCCTGGATATGTCCGAGAATCAGGAGCCAAAAAGCGACCGCGAGACGTGGGATTCTATCAAAGCATTCATTGTGGAAATTTTTGGAGAGCAGTTCACGCTGGATGAGTTGAATAAAGGCGCCGACCTGGGCGACATCATTAGCGTCTTCAATATGATCGTAGCCAAGATCGGCAACGTGTTGAAGAGTTTCAACCCAAACCCTACCCGGCCGGGGATCCGGCCGATAGCAACCAGCCGCCTTCAAAAGTAATGCTGACCGATCTCAAGATTAGCCTGGTCGAGGTTTTTCATTGGAGCCTGTACGAGATCGACCAGGCGGATTATGCTAGCACTCTCAAATTCATACGCCGCTTTACCGAAACACACGAACAAAAAGTAAATCCGGTGTCGGCGCGCAAACAGGCTTTCTGCGATAGTGTTGATTGGCTCTAATATGGATAACCACTCTCTAGAACAACGTAAAAAGATTTCTGCTGCGCTAAAAGAATATAACGCCAAAAAGAAAGCGGAGGCTTCTAATGCCATCGGATAATCGTCTCTCTGCTCGCTTCGGAAGCGATACGTCCGATCTAAAAAGTGGCCTGGCTGAAATTCAGCGTGAGCTCAAAGTTGTTAATAGCGCATTTCAGGCTTCCGCTTCCGTTCTCGGTGACTGGTCGTCCACTTCGGATGGATTAAATTTACGCATAAATACATTAAATAAGAGCATCGACTTACAGAAAGAGAAAGTTAATGCCCTACAGGTGGCCTACGAGCAGCAGGTCCAGACGCATGGTGCTTCATCAGCCGCCGCCCAAAATATGGAAGTGCGATTAAATAACGAAACAGCCACCCTCGGTAAAATGCAGAATGAGCTCAAAGATACCACGGGTGCCTTAAAGAAGATGGGCGATCAAACGGACCAAGCCGGCAGTCAGGCAAAGGAATCGGGATCGAAATTTCAGGGTTTTGGCCAGATTATCGATAATGTCAAGAACATCATCAAGAATGCATCGGTGGTCATCGCCGGCGTAGCGGTGGCCATTAAGAAAGCCCTGGATTTTGGTGAGGAGGGCGCCAAGATTGTTCAGCTCGAGGAAAGCTACAATTCGCTTATCGAGCGATTGGGAGCATCGACAGACACAATAGATCAGCTCAGCGCGGCCGCACGTGGAACCGTCGATGACAGCGATCTGATGGCTGCCACACTAAAAATGCTGACTGGCACATCGGAAGAGTTATCGAAAGCGCTGCTCGGAAACGCCCCGGCGCTGATGGAGATTGCCAAAGCCTCGAACAAGCTCAACCCGACCATGGGGAGCACGCTTGAGCTGTACGAGTCGCTTTCGACCAGCATTAAGAACCTGGCGCCGAAGGGGCTGAAACAGGTCGGCATTGTGATCGATAGCACCGCCGCCTATGAAAACTATGCGAGAAGTATTGGCAAGGCAGTTGATGCGTTGACCGAGGAAGAGAAGTCGATGGCGTTGATGAATGCAACGCTATTAAAGGGAAAAGACATTCTCGCCCAGGTTGGGGGCAATACTGAATCGGCCACGGATAGATTCGAGCGGGCCAATGTGGCGATCGGGGAGCTCAAAGAGACGATCCAGGTCGGGTTGATGCCAGTCCTGGGAGATATGGCAACGGGGTTGAATCTCGTTCTTGCGGGCGGTAAAGGCGGCGGCATCGAAGAGACCACGTCGAAATGGAAACAATTTATCGATCAGACGAAACAAGGCAGCCAAAGCGCGTTGGACTTCGCGACTGCATACGACCAAAAGATACATGAGGTGTATGACAGTATAGACGAGCATGCAAATATTTTTGAAAAGTCTGCTGCCGGGTTGGCGATTTTATTGGGGGGGCAAGAGGGGATGATTAGATCCGATAAGGAGGCTAAGCAAGTTATCACTCAGCTTGCGTCCTCGTATGACGAATATATCAAGGCGATGGAAAAAGCTGGAATGACCCGGGGGATTGTGAAAAAAGAAGACCAATTGCTTACCGAGGCCGAGTTCAATCTCATGAAGGCGATCCAGAATACCGTCACGCAGGTTGAAATCGCCTCGATGTCGTATGATGAGTTCCTGGGAGTGATCGAAAAAGCTACAGGGATGAATCTGGATGCATCTGATTCTACCGGTCAGCTGTCAGACACTGTTATCGCGCTGGCTACCCATATATACGATGCGACTCATAAACAACAGGATCTCACTACCGCCCAGGCCAATGGCATTAATCCGGCGAATGACTACAACAACGTGATGCGGGACTACGCAAGCATTCTCAATGCCGGTTCCAACGCCGCTGCTAAATTCCGCGCAGAGCAGGAGAAATTGAATGCAGCCGAAATGATCAATGTCCAGGCCGGGATCTCGGGGCAATTACAGCAGGCAGTAGGCAGCTACGAGCAGGGCATGGATGAGCTGGTCAAAAAACGCCAGGAGCTGGAAACGAAGATGAGAGGATTGGGGGCTGTCGACTTTCTGCCGGCGTTGGACGTCAAGAAGATTGCCCAATATCAGTCCCAGTTGACCGGCTTGTGGATTTCTGTCGATGACTTGATTAAGAAAAGGAAAGAACATGAAGATTTCAGCAAAGCAGAACAGGCCACCTGGGATGAAACGATGGGTAAGGTCGGCGCGCTGCAAAGCAAGATCGAAGATCTAGGCGGCGTACCGTATCTTACCCCCGATCAACGCAAGGAACTGGAAGATCTGCGCAAGGAATATGGCGAATGTGATGACGAGGCGAGTAAGCTCCAGGATGCGCTCCGCAAAGTCACCAATGAAATGATCTTCCAGCAGGCATCTGCAGGCCTGGACGCCAAAGCTACGCTCGAGCTGGGGAGGGCGCTGGGGGTGATCAGCGAGGAAGATTATGCGGTATCCACGGTTCTGAGCGGCCTGAACAAACAAACGGCCAGCACGGACCCGGGAGCATATGCGGCCCAAGTTAAGGCTATCGCCGATGCGATTGACCGGTTGCACAATAAAAACATCGAAGTAACGGTGACGACCATCCAGAAAGAAATAAATTCCGGGGGTGCAAATACATCAGGCGGATCAGGCGCGCCGAATATACCGGGCGGTCCGCATGATTATGGATATGCCAAAGGTGGATCCGGCAAGGTGCCGTCTGGATACCCCAACGATTCGTATCCTGTTTGGATGACCAGCGGGGAAGAGTTCACGGTAATGCCGTCAGGTTCAAAAGGCCTTGCTAGATCATTGGCCGAGGCGCAACAGGCTATTAATGCGGCCGTAAACGGAATGAACATGACTACCACTGCAAATATGACCAGCGCGGGCGGCGCGGGAGCCATGGGCAACACCAATATCACGATTGCGCCGGGCGCCATCGAGGTGTACGCCCTGCCTGGAATGGATGAGGAAATGGTAGCTCAGAAAGTGATCGACAAAATGGGCAGTGTGCTGGAAAGATCCCGCTCGAAAGGAGTGCGATGACCTACCGCCTGGTACAGTTCGGATCGACCCTGTTACCCGACTATAACGAGGAGTTTGACATCGGGCGCGCCGTGACAAAAAAAGCGGCGCTGGACATACCCACCGGCGGGGCGCTGGACCTGTTTGGCGGGGAGCGCATCCAGCCGGGGGCGCGCACGCTGACCAATACCTGCACCCTGCATAGCACCACCGAATCCGGTTTGATGAATGCTTACCAAACGCTGGCGACGCTGGTGGGCACGCGGGCGAAGCTCTACCGTAAGCGCATTTCCGACGGGAGCTGGTTTTGGGCCTGGGCGCGCTTTGACAAGCTGACAGCTACGCGTAAGTATTCGGGGGGGAGCTCACGTTATTTCCAGGATGTGAGCCTGACTTTCACGGTATTCACGCCGGCCTGGTACAGCATGGACGAGGAGGAGTACTGGATCAGTGCCGAGGCCGGGGACGAGGACGACCTGACCACCTGCGGGGTCGAGGGCGACTATGTCATGCTAACGCTCGTATTGGGCGGCGATAATCTGCCTCAACCGAACGTGGTGTTCGAAATCCTGGCAACGTCCATGTTTACCCACGTGGAGGTGGTGAACACCACCAATGGATATATCTGGTTATATGATGGCACGGTACACATCGGAGAAACCCTGGTGGTGGACTGCGGCGAGATGAGCGTGCTAAATAACGGCGTGGACGATTACGCCCATTTCTACCCGCCCTCCGATAGGGAGCGCTGGTTCGAACTACAACCAAACAACAACAGAGTGTCGATCGCCGTCGACGGTGACGCAGACATTTACATTCATTTTCTTGGCGCGCTGGCTTGACCGCCCGCGTAGGAGGCACATATGGCATACGGAGAAGCTTTACCCGAGGATGTTGACAGTAAAAAGTTTGTAGGAGCTCTGGATAGTGTGGATGGGACGAATGTGTTTGTAGCCGTGCGTGGCTTTAATCTGCGCGCACAGAACGGTGAGAATGTCACCGATTTATGTGTCAATGTGACCAATGCAACAATCGCGGCCGGACCCGATCTGAGCCGATTCGAGGACAACGATGCTGTAACCGATCAGATCATCACGGTTGGCGAAACCCACGTGCATATTGGCTCGCTGGATGGTGATACCACCCACGTGCTGATCTCGGTCGATAAAGGCGAGATCCGTTACCGCACGGATGGCGTAGATCCAACCTTGTACGTTGGTCACCGGCTGGAGCCGCGTAACTCGGTGGTGTGGACAAAACTACGCGCCAGCAGCGCCAGTTTCATCCGCGGGTATTACAGTACACTGGATCCTATCATCCACGTGACCGAGCTGATCGAGATCGGCATGCTAACGTTTACAGCGCCGGCCTGACATGAACTGGTGGATAGACATCGAGCTGCCTGACGGCAGCAAAGCAGGACCCGGCCCGCTGCGCTCAGCCACGGCTTTCGAGGTCACGCGTCGGTTGGATGCGGCGGGTAAGTTCAAACTGAAGGCCAGCCTGAGTGAGCCACGCGCCTCCATGGTACAGGCCAAGCGAAGGGCGCGCTGCTGGGGGCTTATAACTGAGGTAGTTACCGACCTGGGAGCGGGAATCATCGATAAGATCGGCGTAGACACCGATCTAACCCTGGATATCTCGGGAGATGACCTGCTGCGCGAGCTGACCTATCACCAGGTGGGGCGGCTGCTCGTGGGCGCCAGCGGGGCGCCGTCCACTACCGGACCCGCCCAGATTGCAGCATTGTTTCCTACTGGTTGGAGTCTGGATGTGGCCAACGGCCACGATGCAACTATCAAGGCCATCCATCACCGATTCGAAGGCGAGAGCTGTCTGGCGGCGTTGTGCAAATTGGCGGAGATCACCGGCGAGCATTTCCGGCTGGGGATAGGCCGCACGGTGATCTGGATGCAGAACGATCGGCCCATCTCGGGGGTGAGGGCCATCCAGGGTGGGGAGAGTATTGCTCTGGAGTCGAATCTCAACGTGTGCGTGATCACCGACCTACAAGAGGAGCAAGATAGTTACGATTGCCTGATCGGGCGCCTATATGCCTATGGAATCGGAAATGGCGACGCTCGCATTACACTATCGGGTATCACCATCGGCGTGACCGGCTGGACTATCGGCAACGATACCAAGGGGTATTACCTCCAACACACGGACACCTGGTCGGCATATGGCATCGAGCGCTACACCTCATTCAAGGACATCTCCGACGGCGAGACGCTGATGGAAGCGGCCTACGAATGGATGGTGGACCGCCTGGCGCTGCAAGCGGCCTACAAGATATCCATAGCCAAGCTGGACCGGACGATCCCAGTCGGATCGACCCTCCGCGTGATCTATCGGCGGATCCTGGATAGGGTTACGGTCCTGGACATCGACGCCGATCTGGTCGTGCTGGAGACCACCACGAAATTAGACGCCGATGGGCTGCGCACCACCGCGTTGAAGGTAGCCACGGTGGACGTGTGGCCGGATAATGACACGTCGGCCATGGTGGATGGACTTGGGCAATCGCAGAAGTTTTACACCCACGACCAAGATTTCGGTAAAGGAACGACCGCTGAGTTCCTTGTGCTCGCGGCTAGCACTTCTCTGCCGAATGAACGCATCTTCACTCCCGACGCGACCCTGACAACTGTTGATGACGGGGCGGGCGGAGCTTATCACATTGGGGTGAATGCTTCAGGCATAGGTAGTATTATTGCCAGCGCCTTTGGCGATATCATTTTGTTTAATCCCGGAGACGTTCCTGTATTTTATGACAACACGTCTACCGGCTTTGATGCAGCCCTGACAGCCGCGGCAACCGGCGCCTACATTCATGTTCCAGCGGGTGAGATAACCGGAGTCCATTCGATTCCCGCAGATGTCACCGTAGGCGGTCATGGTTTGGCAACTATCTTCAGTGGGGCTTTGACCTGTGCCGGCTTTTTGGTAAACGTACAGTGTGAGGCTGATATTATCCTGTCTGGTGATGGCGCGTATTTCATCTTTAATCCGGACGGAGATACCCTGACATCGCACAACTTCTTAGTGGGTGGAAATGCCGAGACCGTACCGGTCCAAAAAGGCACCATCATTGCTGGTGCAAATGAAGATGCCGCCATACATTATCGCAGCGAGACAGGTGGAGTCACCAGTGTGGTGCTGACTTATGTCTCCCAAAATTATCTCGTAGTTGATTATGCTAACGTGTATGTTGATGATAATGTGCCTGCACAACCGGCTGCCGATGCAACGGGCGCTCCTAGTGCTCCTTTAGTGTGTCGAATTAACCCTGGCCAGTTACCAGCCGGTTTTGTTATCACGGGGTTTGCGGTAAACACTAAAGTCAAATGCCACACCTCCGGTGCGGACGAATGCAGAGATTATGAGATCCAGTTTGTCAATGGCGTAGATGCAGTTATCTCTGATAATAAGGCTACACTCGTTACATGGCCGTGGGGTGTGTACGAATACCGTGTGTACGGTAGTGCAGTGGATGACTGGAATATTGTTGGTTTGACAACCGCACTTGTCAACTCAGGCGACCTGGCATTTTGGCTGACTTTGCATAAAGACCCTCTCGTTGGGGGACTGTGGGTACAAGGTCACGTAGATTACATTGAGATCGAGATATTTGGGGATGCGCCGCTTGAATATGTGGCGGGGTTGGATGTGACAGAAACTACATGGGCGGTAGAACCTGGAGATACTCTGACAGGAGCTGGGTTAGAGTTTAACGGTGTAACAGGGACACTCAAAATACCGGCAACTGCACCGGAACCACCCTTAACTGTAGCATCAACGGTAATGATCGCAAGTCTCAATGCTGATCTCCTTGATGGTCAACATGCTGCCGCATTCCAAACCGCTTTGTCATTTCCATTGGCTGCAAGTCTGGGTGGTACTGGGGTAGCGGGAGGTGCAGGTTGTACTCTAACCCTGCCCAACGCTGCTACAACAATCACGGTTGGAGGGACGATAGCCCTGGGTGGTTTTACCCTGACCATCCCGGCTACGGGTACGGCAGCTATTGGGGCTGGTACTCTTTCTTCAACTTCTACCAACAACGTTACAGGCGCGACACACACTCACGCAATAACTGTTTCACCCACTTTGCTAGGCAACGGGACTGCGCAGTATCAAGTTATCGTGACAGGGGCAAATCCATACGTCCCTGTTTATTCTGGTTTCCTGTTGGACGGGACGACGGGCGGCAAGACTGTATTCCTTGTAACCAATGCAAAGGTTCTTACTTTTACCGCAACGGATACGAGCGGGATCACGTTCACCGGAGCGGCGGTACTGACAGTTCCGGCTACTGGTACAGCAGCACTACTCAACCAGGCCAACAGTTTTACTCTTATCAATCCGCTGACCACGATAGCAGAGAGTTGGATTGGGCCGAGTGCTACTGCGGGGATTTACTTCAAGGGCGGCAAGGTCGGCGCTGGGACGCCGAATCCTATTGCGAAATTTGATGTGATGCCAAACGCGAGAACTGGTACGCATCCGGCAACTTTGGCAAGTGCTTATTTTACTGGAGATTTGACTATAAGGGATGGATTTCGCATAGTTCACGATAATGGCACGCAAGGTATAGCGATTGGTTATTCTGGTATCCAGAAATTGGCAAACGACTCATTTACTGGTGCTGGCAATTTATCTATCGACGCGATGTCAACTGGTGATTTATTGTTGCAAACTATAAGTACAGGCAAGGTCGGTATCGGGACGCCTGATCCAGGGACAGCGCTGGATATTCTTGGAATTATTCAATCCAGCCAACTAACTAATAATGTAGTCTTACAACACGCAACCAATGGTCGAATGTCACTCCGCACAACAGACAGTAAGAGTGCCGTGTTATCGTGGTCGACTAACTCATTTAATATGGGCTGGAATAATTGGGAAGATGCGGCGGCGTGGCAGGTTGGAGATGCAGCCGCTCAGTCAGGCATCTTACGTGTGATGAATACTAGCGCCACTACCGACGTAGCTTTTGATTTTATGACTAGGGCTGCTGCCTCAGCCGCAGCGCCACTGTCTAAGGTGTCAATATTAAATAATGGCAATGTCGGTATCGGGACGCCGGGGGCACCAGGTTACACTCTGGACGTGAACGGCACAATCAACGCGGCGACCGCATATCGTTGTGGTGGTACTGCTCCTGTTGCAGATGGCACATATTGCACAGGGCAGAAAATATCGGGTGGAGGCAATAATGGGTCAATCACAACAAAAGGCGGCATCATTACCGCGATAACACCGGCGAGTTAATAAGACGCTTGTAGCCTAGGAGAAACTATGAAACTAAAATTAACAGTACAACAAATCATCGACGCGGCAGGTGCCTTACAGCAATTGTCAAAGATGAATTTCCGAAATACAAAACTTACCTATGCAGTCATCCGAAATGTGCGGGTTACTCACCCTATTGCGGAAGATTTCGAGAAAGCCAAGCTTGCTCTCATCGCCCAATATCCTGCAGAACAAAATGGCGATTTAATCAATATCAAATTTACCAATTCATCTGAACGTGTCTCATTCCAGACGGAATACGAAAAACTGTTCCAGACTGAAGAAGAGATCGACATCTGGGAATTATCTATCACGGCTCTTTTAGCCAGTGACGCGGGCGTTACTGCTGAGCAGATACTGATGCTCGGACCGTTCGCGGTTGATGACATGGCGGCGACTTCACCCAGAACCGAATAAAGAGTGTATGGTAAGAGTCGGACACTTAAGAAAAGCGCCCCATCAGGGGCGTTTTCTTTTATAGGAACGGATTACGGCGAGAAAAGGAGCGGTAAAACTGTGTCTATGAGGATATGCCCCCAAAGGGAGCGGGGACAAAGACACAGGGAGAGCATCGTCCGGTGGAGACTTATTCGAGCTGTCTTCTAACGGATAATGATAGAAGATCATGCCGATCGCCTGGCTCTCGTGGCGATCCACAACAATTTTACTGACAAAGCCACGCAGGATGCGCTGGGCAGTCTCCAGATCGGCGGTCTCCAGCGTGTTGCTTAGATTGCTGATCATATCGATAATTTGCTCTGCGGTCAAGTTCGGCGCGGGGCTGGCAGCCTGGCGCTCCAGGCCAGCGAGCTGGGCCAGGAAGCTGGTCTCTTCGTCTTCGAGGGCTGCCAGCTTATCGAGCATCGCCCGCGAATGACCACTCTCGGCGATGGCGTTGGTCACATTGGCGATGCGCCTGCGCACGCCCCCCAGCAGACCGTTGATCTCGGCGCGTTTCTGATCCAGCTCTTCGAGCGCCTGGCCATGCTCGTTTTGCAGGAGCTGCTGGTGCTGCTGCATAACCTCGGGTTGCAGGACGAATTCCCGGATCGTGGTCAGCACTGCCCCCTCGACGGCTTTTTGCGGCACTGCCATTAGATCGCAGTCACGGCGGCGATAGGCGCGGGAGCAGGCGTAGCGGTCGCAGATCTTGCCGGAGTGCTGGGGAGCGGTGGCGCCGAACATGGGCGAGCCGCAGCGGGCGCAGTAGAGCAGGCCTGACAGCAGGTAACGGCTGTTGACGCGGCGCGGGTGGTGGAGGTTACCCGGTTTGGCCTTCAGGTTCAGCCGATTGGCGAAAACTTGGATGATGAGCTGCACGGCCTTCCACGTGGGTTGGTCGATGACCGGCTCGCAGTAATTCTCGATCACCAGGTCGCCGAATTCCAGGATGCCGATATACAGTTTGTTGGTGAAAAAGGTCTGGTAAGAATTCAGGCTGCCGTAGAGGTGAGTCGTGGCGTGGATCTCCGCCAGAGTCTTACCAGCCGCGCGCATAGCAAAGGCCTGGCGGATGCGGGGCAGCTCGTCGGGATTGGGCACCCAGCGGTGAGCGATGCGATCCTGGCCATTGCGGCGCTTGCCGATGGTTGTCGGCTCACGCTTGAAACCCCTGGGTGGGGTGCCAGGCACTGCCCCGTGGTTCTTGACCAGGTCATGCAGCCCGCGGCGCGTGTCACGCGAGAGATCTTCCAGGAAGTTTTCGTTCTTCCAGTCGATCACCGCCTCGAAGAGTCTGCCGATCGAGCCTTCGGGGATATCGTCATTGAGCGAATAGAAAATGTACCCGCGCCTCCGCAAGTCAGCCCGGTAGAACTGGGCATCATCAAAATCACGTGCAAAACGGGAATACGACCAGATCACCAGGCCGGTTTCCTTCGCCTGGCCTGAGCGGAAATGATGGATCATGTCGTGGAAGCCGGCGCGGCTGACGACCGATGAGCCAGGCCTGGCCACATCCTTGAAGATGGCTCCAGGAATCAACCCGTTCTGGGCGCACCAGGCGTGGAAGGCGCTTTCCTGCTGCGGGACGGAGAGCTCCTGGGTGTCTCCGCCCGAATCTCGAAAGTAGGCCGCTACCAGGCTGCCAGGGGAAAAGGAGTGAACGTTCATCTTGGATTTATTCTTCAGTAATCAGACGCAAAAAATCGCTTTCTTTAAGAATACGTATCGCCTGGCCAGATTTAATCAAGGTTTCGGCTTTGCGATGTTTTGAGCTTTTATCATGGCCAGCTAATTTGCGTATATCCTGATCACCAACGACAAGCAAAGTAGTCCCTTTTGTAACGCCTACGCCAACATCACATCCGGCTTGAGCAGCCATTTCAGCGGCTTGATGGCGAGGTATATTTATTGCGCCAGTAAATACTATAACTTCTCCGGCTAACGATCCGTTTGGATTGCCTTGACGGGAAATTGATAAAAGCGATGATGGAAATATAGGTTGCTCAATTCGCTTAAGCCAGTCCGATATATTCAATCCTGTCTCGGCAATTGCATGTAATAAAACTTCACCGGTTACACGTGCATCTTCAATAGCAATATGGTGAGTGAATTTTATATCAAGGTGTTGTGCAAGGTTAGCTATTCCATATCCTTTTTGTGCGAATTGAACCCAAGCGCGGCGCGCAACTCTAGCGGTATCTAACCAAGTACACTTAATAATGGGAAGACCGTAACGTAAAAGCGATCGATTTATAGATGCTTTATCGAAAGCGGTGTGCGTAGCGACAATTTGACCATAAAGTAGTCTGCGAAGATTCTCATCGATTTTGGGGAAGGTTGGTGCACCTATTACTTTTTCTTCGTCAATCCCATGTATGCTGATGTTCAAAGGGTCAAAATAATCTTCTGGATCAATGAATGACTGCCATTTATGTACAACTTGGCCATTGGCATAAGCGATAATCCCGATCTGACAGATACTAGCCAGATCGGGATTGGCGGTTTCGACGTCCAGAGCGATGAAATCTATCATGTGTTATTTATTCGTCATTTGAAAATGTAACTTTTACTCCGGTTTTAGAACATATAATCGTGACAGATGCTTCTGTGTCGATATCTAAATCTTTTCCAGCGAGGCCCTGCCATTGAGCTAAATAATTCAGTGTTCCTTTCCTCTTCTTACCTTTGAAACCCAAAGGAACTCCTCCCCTCCAAATTAATATCATTAATTCACCATTCTTTGCTTGAATTGCTAAATCAGGGGATTCTTGGCTTTTCTGACGCCCTCGCTCCCAGCACCATATCAAACCTTTATCAGATGCTCTCCATCTATGCTCCATATCAACAAATTCCCCGATCGGTTCATCAATTGAGCGATAGATTTTCATATTACAATAACTGCCGAATATATGCTCGTGCATTCTGGATCCGCTGATCGTATTCGTCGATTTTAGCTTCTCGTTTCTGTACGATGAAATAATCAGGAATGCCGCCTATTGCGCAAATTGGTATCAAAATGATACTGCATCCCCACCAACCAATCAAGAAAAAGAAAATACCTGCTAGTATACCTAGACCCGCCAACCAATAGGAAAGACGGTAAATGTTTAGATTCCTTTCAAGTTTCTTACGCTCTTCTTCATATTCGGCGAGGTAAAGTTCTGCTTTTTTAATTTCAATTTGCTTTTCAATTACAGTTAATTCTTTCATCTGTTCCATTTTGCCCTCACTCCCTCGAAACAGACTCTGACAATCGCCAGGTTGACCGCCAGCACGTACCCGGCGCCGATCGCCAGCATGGCGGAGCGCAGGCTAAAGGGGAAGAATAGCATCAGCGCCAGCGCCAGGACCAGCGTGGCCTGCACCAGGCGCGCCGGTCCTGCAGCCGTCTGCTTGCCGCCTATAACCCGCGCCAGGCGCAGCCAGGAATTACGATCATTAATTGTTAATAATTGCCAGATATGGACAAGCTCAAATGTTCGCCGGTCTGGCCTGTGGTGTTTCACGTTTTTCCCCTCGCTTATTGCGTAACTCGATTTTAACCCTTCCTATGGCCAGAAATTCCAGCTGCTCCTCGTCGGTCATCTGGCTGAATAGGTGTTTCAGCTCTTCGAAGTCTTCATCCGTGCCCGGGTGGTTGGGCAGAATGCCGGCTGCCCGAAAGACGGTTTCGGGGGGGATATTAAAGGCTCGTGCAATAGCACGACAGGTCTCTTCACCTATGCCTTTAGACCCACTTGTTATATTGCTTAATGTGCCTCGGGATAATCCTGCTCGCCGAGCCAGTTCACTTTGAGTCCAGCTCTGTTCATCTAATTCTTTATTTAGCCAACTGGCGAAACTATTGTTTTCCACAGAAAACATTATTGCACACTTTTAGCTTTCTTAGGAAAGTGATAATCTTTCTATATTGACATCTAATAGAATATATGATAATATCTTTCTTGAGACAACAAATATAAGCAATAAAGAAAGCAGGATTGTCCATGCCAACTGTTTCAATTTACCTTGAAGATGAAACCCAAAAGCGGGCTGAGCAAATGACCCGCATCGAAGAGCGCAGCCTGAGCAACTTCATTTCATTACTTCTCAACCGCGAATGGCGGCGCAATTTCCAGGCTGCCGAGCGAAAAAGCATACTTCCCGACAGCTCACTCAATACTTCCATCTCGGCCGAATCAATTCCCGTGGAGCAGCCGTGAAAATCCTTATCTTGTTCGTGACGGCCTACCTGGTGATGGGTTTGTCTGCTGCCCTCTTTGCTCTCATGGGAGCATTCCTGGCGCTCTTCCATGTCATCCTATGGTCTACTGTAGGGACGTTCGCTATCACAGGAGCTGTAGCCGGGGCATTGATAGTAATCGCAGCTCTACTGGTGCGGTGATCATGACCAAGCAAATCACCGTGCACTTCGATATTTGCTACGTGCCGCTGCCTCCGGAGAAACGCTTCGAATACAACGAAGCGCACCGGCTGCTGCACGAGCTGATGCTAAAAGCATGGTTGGCGCGCAAACCTGATGAAGCCAATCCTGGCTCGTCGCCCCCGGCCCAGGCCGGATCTCCTGTAGGGGCGGATGGCATCCGCCTTCTCCCCGAGGTCCTGCCTGGGGCGGGAATGACAGACCCGCCGATTCTCCTTGAAAAGCCTGCAGGGGGATCCTCCCCTTCCCTGCAGGCCCAAACCACAACCGGCAAAGCCGGATAAAACATCACCCGCCGGCGAATGCTTGGCAGCGCGCCGGCGGGTGAAGGAGCTGAATATGTCCAATTTTACCATAAATTCAAAGCAATTATGTTTCGTAGGCCGGCTGGGCCCGGCCTTCAGCCTGGACGAGATCCCTGCAGCGCATGCCGTCCTTGACCGCTGTGGTGTGCCGCGCCGGTTGAAAGGCGAGCACATGACCCTTCCGGCGCGCATCTCGTACTTGAACGACATGCTGGCCACCGCCCGCATCGCAGTCACGCGCCGGCAGATCATCGTTATCAGTAAGCAGGAACATGATGCACTCACATCTCAACAATACCAGGAAATCGAGGTGGCGCCATGATCGGGGCAGGATGCGGGTCTTATGTGGGAATCACCATCAGCTTGCCGGTCCTGGCAGCCGTCTACCTGGCGCTTCTGCTATTCGGCGTCGGATACAACTGGCTTACCTCCCAGGCGGAGAAGACCGGCTTCATCCGTGGCTACACCAGCCTGTTCGTGGTGGGCGGGGTAGTTGTCACGCTGGCGGCCTCGGCGGTGATCAGCCTTGCCTTCGCATTGGTCACCGCCGGGGCCTTCGTCTTTTCCGGCGCCCCGATGATCGTCGGCAGCATGATCCGGCACAAGCGCGAGGAAATGCGCCAGCTCCAGCAAGCCAGAGAGGAAGCACGCCATGGCAACCCCAGCGAAGAAATGGCCGCAAAACTGTGAATACGCCCGGCTGGACTCGATTGCTTTGGCAGAGCAAGGCTACCGCATCCTGGATGCCCTGCTCGACGGGCTGGACAGCGCCCACCAGGTGCGCCAGGTCGGGCGCGCCATGGCCCACCTGAAAGAAATCCGTTTTAAATTGACCGTATGTAAAGACGGTCAAACACTCACCATCTATAAGGATGGCGAATCATTCACCACAAAATGATCAGGTTTTATATCCTGAATATCCTGTTCATCCCTGTTTCATCAGATAAGGAGATAAAAATGAATACACCCACCAATCCAACCATTCGAACCGTTTTGATTTTCCTGCTGTTTGCCTTGTTGCTTACGTCCTGCAAGCCGGTGAAAAATCCCGATTACCAGACAGTTCGAAGTCAGGCCGCAACCCTGGCCGCCGATCAACAGGCCGCAATGGATCTTGTTGGCGACAAGACCCTGCAAGAGGCTGCGCCTGCACTATGGGCGATCGAACAAGCCTCAATGCTGGCGCCAGGCGCGTTTATGGTCGTCAATCGAGTAAAAGATGTAGCCATCTTCGTGGCGCAGGGTGGAATGGCGGCCAACGGATCGCCTTACACGTTCATTGGATTTATCGATACTGCGCATAATTGCATTGTCGATGCCACCCGTCAAAGCGCCTTGCTAAAAATAGATTATTCCCAAATCAAGACCCTGACCGAGCTCAAAGACCTGCTCCGTTCGAAGGGTTTTGTCGAGCTGACTGAAGAGACTGCCCCCTCCCTGCTGATGGCCATTCGGCTGGCGTTAGGCTATCTAAAAACTGTCGGGTCAGGCATAGTGCAAGGTGTCCAAGGCGTGGGAGCTACGATTTCCGATGTCCTGGTTGTGCCGGCAATGATATTAACGCCTGAGTACTACTTCCCCTGGTGCGATCACGGTAAAGGGTGTCAATATATCGAGCAATAAGATGATCTCCCTTAAGCTCCGCTTTCAAAAATGGTTCTGGATCAAGCTGACTGAGCGTCTCCTGTTCCTCCAAAATAAGGGATGGAAAAAGCCCCGTCAGATGGTTCGCACCCCGCTGATCGTTCTCATACTCGAAGATGAACGTAAATCAGACCGCAGTCGCGATCTACTAACAGATCGAGTAAGTAAACAGAAGGCCCATATGTTCGGATTCTGGTTTCGATTGAAGGTTAAGTTCTGGCTGCTCGCCGTCCATTTCTCGTTCTGGCTGAAGCGAGCTATCGAAAAGCGGGCGGCGCAATCCGTCGGCCTGATCGGTGGTGGAGCGATGCTCGTCGACCGGAAGGGCGCGATGCTCAGCATCTATGAGCATTCTCGACGGTTCAACTGCTGAATAAATAATAATCTTACCCCTGCCTGCAGGCGCGTAACCTCGCCTGCAGGCAGGCGGAGACAACCTGATGACTGATGATGCTGTCAATAAGCCTGGATCCAGGAATAGATCTGAGAGAAGCCAACTGTATGGGCGCCACAGGAGGGAGACCATCAATGTGCCCAATGCCTATGTCGACCAGGATAATCCACCGCTTGAGGAGGGGGAACTGCGCACGCTGAAGGCCACCGACCTGGTGGAGTTCAACCGCATGGCGGAGAGTGAGTTCGTATATATCGTCCGCAATCTTTTGGCTGCCCCTGGCGCCATGCGAGCGCGGGAAGTATGCATCGAGTCTGCCGCTCGGCTCGATATTTCCATCGAAACCGCCAAGCGGTATCTATTGAAACACTCCGCGAGTATTTCCGAATTCGAGATCGAAAAAGGGTGGGTAAGAGAGCGGAAGAAACATAAACCGGCGAAATGAGCGCTTTTCGAAGCGCCTTCTATTAAAGAGAGAAAGTGTGTGTGCGTGTGTGTGTGTGTGTGATTTCGGAAGGTCAAAATGATCAACGATGAAGAACTTAAGAAAATCCAGAGTCGGGCAAAGAGGGCCGTAGATGATGGACACAAAGGGTTGACGATCGTGCTGGCCATGGAGCCGGTGATTGTATTCGCCCTCGCTGGAGAGCTGCTGCGGTTACGTGTATTGCAGAGAGCTTTCGAGAATGCCGTGGATGCTGGCCTGAAACGATCGAAGGATGCAGGCGATGAGCGATAACGAGATTGAAACCAAAGTCTATACCATCCGCTGGAATGACCTGGGCAAGTACCTGAAGCGCGGCATGCAGGTGATCTCGATCACGCCCGGATCGGGAGCCGAAACCAGCATGCTGGCGGTGCTGCCCGCTGAGCTGGTCGCCGATCTGGAGAAGAACCACAAGGGCAAGGGCAAGCGCAAGCCCAGCCTGCGGGATATCCTGGTGGACCTGGCCGGATGGGCGAGCTTCAAGCCTGGGGACGTGCGGCGTGCGGTGCTATCCAGAGGGCTGGGGATCGACGTGATCTGTGGAATAGACGGCATGTGGCGGCTGCAGATCTGGCGGGAGGGCATCGAGCCGTCTCTCAAGGAATGGGAAACCGTGCTGAAGTCATGGCCCACACAGCTGCCGGAAGTGCCTAATAAGCGCTTTACTCACGACCAACGAAAGTATGTCCGTGGAGAATGGAAGGTTATCGATGAACAAACAGATATATCTGGTCAGCCTGCTGCCGGAGAAACCCCATTGGACGGCCATGCACAATCCTGACGAGTCCGAGGACAAGATCGCAATATTTCGCAAGCTGCCGGGCGAGTTTACTAATCCCAGGTTGTACCGGTCCTACAAATACCGGTCCGGCTTGCGATACGAGCGGTTGCTGCGCATCATTGGGCGGCACGGAGGCAGCCATGACTAGCTGCACTGGCGCAACCGACTTGAAGAAGAAGAAGAAGAAGAAGTCACATATATATTATATATATAGGGAAAAGTCCTATCCGGCACGGAGGCAGCCATGACGAGATGTAACTGGTGCGGATGTGAAGTCGACAGCCGCAAAATCGACATAGACGGCAATCATCTGAACTTCACCGATTGCATTGGTGCGCTGAAGATCAAAGTCAAGGCGCTTACCCAGGAGCTGATCGACGAGCGGGTGCTGACCGCCTCGCTGACCGAACACCTGGAAATCTGCAATATCATCTGCCCCCTGGCAGACGAAGAAGAAAAACAAACAAGTTAGCTAAGTGACGAGATAAGGAGTGAACGATGTTAATCAAATTCAATTTCCCACTGGAACCCAACATTGCAGTAAAGACGGTGCTCGAGGGCCTGGCCCTGTCTGATAGGCTGAAACTCGTGGCGCTGATGCAAGTCGAGACCGAAGATGAAACCGTGGCGGCGCTGCTGCGGACTCTGCCGGAAGCGAAAGAAGTATTCCCACCTGGCACAGTCGTGGGTTTTCTCGCCTCGCCTCCTGCCGACCACGTGGTGGTGACCAAGCCGAAGCGCGAGAGAGCCAAGCGCACCTACACTTCCGGGCCACTGGTGGAATGTAAGGCCTGTCACAAGCAAAAACCAGCCGCGCAGATGTGCAAAACCGGCGAGTGTAAAACCTGCCGAATGCAAGGATTGAAGCAGGAGAAACTTGCGGAAAAGTCGCAGCCGGCTAAAAAGTCGCAAGTGGAGAAGCACCCGGAAACCTGGACCAACCGGCGGCCAGAATTTGGAAAAGAAGAGGCGGTATCGCAAATCCGGGATAAGCCACAAGTACAAGTCGATCTGCATAAATTAGCGGGTCGAAGGGTTGGGTGAACTTTGAAAGCGATCACCCTGACACAACCCTGGGCGACATTCGTGGCTCACGGGATCAAGACCATCGAAACCAGAAGCTGGTCAACGGCCTATCGGGGCTGGCTGGCGATCCACGCGGCCAAGGGTTTCCCAGAATGGGCGAAAAATCTTTGCGTCGAAAAGCCTTTCGACTTCTTTCTTAAAAGATTGGGATATACCGTCGAAACGCTTCCGACAGGCTGTGTGCTCGCGAAAGCCAATCTGATCGATTGTATTCGGTTTACCGTCGGGTACGAGCCTCCTGGACACGAGTCGGAATTCGGCGATTTCACGATCGGCCGTTATGGGTTTATATTCGCTGCGATCAAGCGTTTTGAGAAACCCATCCCAGCTACCGGTGCATTGAACCTTTGGGACTGGAATATTCCAGACGAACAATTCCGGTTTCATAAATAGATTCTTTCGCGTGCGAAAGTCTCAAAACCGAAAAAGTCTCAAAACGAACAGGAGATGAAACATGGAAACCATGAACCAAACCATCCGCCAAATTCCATTAGACTACATCAAGCCGAATCCCTGGCAAACCAGACGGGGAGATCCGGACCCGGCCTATATTGAAGAGCTTGCCAACGACATCGCCGCCAACGGCCTGCTGCAGATCCCCATCGGCCGTATGCTCGACGATAAAGGGGCGCCGGTCGGCTTCGTAAAAATCGAAGCGCACGGCGGGGCATTTGCTTACCTGAAAGACAACCCAGGTGCGGTGGTCCAGCTCGCCTTCGGCCATAATCGCCTAGCTGCTTATCACCGGCTACATGTGCGGCTCGACGAGCCGGATATTCCCGCCGATTGGTCCGTCATGCCTGTGGATGTGCGCGTGCTCACTGATATACAGATGGCGGATTTTGCCTGGGCGGAGAACGATAAACGTCAGGACTTCACACCATTGGAACGAGCCATGGCGATCCGCAAGCGGATGGATGATTTCAGCTGGAGTCAGAAAGATATCGCCGAGCATTTGAGAGTATCGGCGCCGAGAGTAAGCAATGCCTTGCGATTGCTCGATTTACCTGAGGATATTCTGCAACTCATGGCGAAAGGGGAGTTAAGTGAACGTGTGGCATTGTCGTTGTCAACCTTATTCGACCTGCCTGAATCACTGCGAAAAGAAGCGGAGACCCAATATTCCCCCAGTATCAAACCATCCTACATTGTGACACAGGCGATAGAAGGATTATCGTCGGATGGCATTCGGGAGCATATTGAGAGACTTGTGAAAAATTATTCCAAAGATTTACACCAGGCAATTTGGGATCTCGATTACATTTTCATCACCAGCGAGGCCATCTATTGGCCAGAATGCCGGACATGCGAGCTGCGACATAAACCGTTAAATATCTGCATTAAGCCAGACTGTTATGAGGCCAAGACCAGGGCCTGGAAAGCGGATTATCTCAAGTCAGCCAGCCAGGTCAGTGGGATTTTGCCGTTGGAAACCGAGATCGGCATTTACGAAGTCACCCATTTAAGTTACCGGCCATCGGCCGAAACTATTTTGAACTCCGGCTGCGAGAATTTACGGTTGGCATACATTTCCAATGGCGAGGGTCGCTTCACGTTGGAGGAGAGAGGATTTTCTAAGGCGACGATCGTCTGCCGGCAAAAGAATAGTCATTGCCAATGCCTTAGAGGTCTGGAGATATTAGAAGCCCAGCGGCGAAGAGCAGAGATCCAGGCGATCCAAGATACACCCAAGGCAGCAGATGATGCATCCCCTGAGGAAACCGAGGAAGTCGTTCAACCCCTTGCCCTGGAATCGCAACCGCCGGAGCCAGAGCAGCCCACGGCGGCCGATCTGCAGGATCTGGTCAAACAGGATATGCGGAATGAAAAGGAATATAAAAAACTGGCGAAGGAAGCTCAGGACCGGGCAGCCCAGCTCATCGTGGATGGATTAGCTGCTGACGATCTCGGCGCCTGGCGGCTCGTATATGACCGGGTGGCAGCTGGTGAAAACTGGAAGAATAGACCGATTGATGTCCTCGAGCTGCGCCAGGGGATTGCGAAGAAAATTATTAACCATCATGTATCCTATATTGAGCCGCAGGACATTCCGGAGAGATTGAAGAAGGTGCTGATCGATGCCGGTCTTCAGATGCCGGTATTTTGAGGAAGAAATGACATGCCCCCCCAACTAACGCACGATAATAGGCTGGATTGGGAAGGGGATGAGGGGGGTGATGATGACGGAGATGATGACCGTGATGACGTATGACCGCCCGGAGTACACCTGTGGCCGATGCAAAGAATGATCCCTCATTGATAGCCAGGCAGCGCGCGGAAGCCGTAAAAGATGCCGTGGGCCGTTTATTATTATTGCTGGGGCCGGAGCGTATTTTGCAGCTCGCCCAGATGCTGGATGATGTAGCGACCGATACACGCTTTGGTGATGTGAAAATCATCATTACGGATGGGCGCGTGCGGCTGCTAAAGGTGGAGAAGAGTTATGAATAATGTGCAAGGTAAGTGCAGGTTTTGTGGACAACGGTCCGATGGGGTGACCTTTACTGACTGGGTAAAGTCTACATTCACAGATTTCGATAAATTGCAGGCAGGCGAGATAGTTTGTAATGCCTGCCTGTTTTTCTTTGAGGAAGCGTCGCTGGAGCTTGCGGCGCGGATGGAAAAAGACAAGCCGCAAAAGATGCGCAACTATTCCCATTTCGTCCTGGGGGGCCAGTGGACACCTTTAAGCAAGGGCAATAAGGCTAAAATGCAAGCATTACTCATGGGGGAAACATTTCCTGAGTTGGCAGCCATCGCTGACAGCGGGCAGAAACATATCGTTTTCAGGGCAATGCGCAATCCCGCAGGCAGCAAAGCTGGATGGGTGCAATTCGAAGAACAGCGGATTTATCTTGTCCCCGCGGAATTACAGGCCTTGCTCGCGCGCGTCGAAAGCCTGTACGCTCGGTTTTCTAAAGGCGAAATCGAGAGCGGGAATTATTATGGGCATCGCATTTTACAATTCGGCATGGCGCGCTGGCAAGAGTTGGAAGACCAAATCAAGCCCATGCGCGGCAAGCCTATCTTTTCACTGGCGCTTTTTTTAGCGCGAAGGAGCGACGATGGAGAATCAGGAACTCAGGAATCAAGCGGCAATTCTGCTAACCTCAATCTGGCGCGGGACGCCAGCCGAATACAAGAGCAAGTATCGGATGACCATCTGGACGCAGTACGAGAACCAGGTGAGGAGCGCGGCCTACACCAACAATCTGGCAAAGTTCATCAACTCACTTTGTTCAAAATTTAGCGCCGAAGCTGGTAAGGATGCAGGTGACCGCGCCGAGGTTGAACGTATTGTCAATTCTGGCAACGACCGCGCAATTCTTAAGATGTTGCGCGACGAAACAACCTTGATTGTACTCATGGTGCGCGTTGCCAATCAGGAAAAGCGCGAAGAATGGGAACGTTTACACCAGGAAGAAACGGAGAATTTTAAATGCAAACATTAGTTTTCGAAGGTACGATGACTGCCCTTACATCCATTAGCCATATTGGTGATTCTCACGGCGTTAATTCCAAGTTGCGCCGCGAGAAGGTGATCCAACCAGACGGCTCGGTGGAGGAGGTGCCAATTATTTCCGGTAATGCTCTGCGGGGCATCCTACGAGATCGAGGCATGCTGCACATGCTCAAATGCCTGGGCTACGGTGTCAACGAGCAAACAGGCGAGGTCAGGGGTCTTTCTCTTGCTGCGTTCTATTTCCTCTTTAGCGGCGGGGCATTGACCAAGATGGATGGGCGCGGCCTGGATGTAGATGAGGCGAGGAAGTGGCGCAATCTGATCCCGCTGGTAGCATTGTTTGGTGGGGCGATGGGCAATCAAATCATGCCCGGAAAATGCAAGATTGGGAAGGCGATCCCGATTTGCGCCGAAACCGCCCATATCATCCCCGAGCGATACCTGGAAAACAGCGCTGAAAGTGTTTGGGAGTTGTGCCAGGAAGAAGCCTACACACGCCGCGATGATGAAAAAAACGAGAACCTGCGCCAATTGATAGCCCCGGAAGTGCGCGGGTTACTGGAAGCATCCGCCACCGCCAGGCGCGAAAAGGCACACGCTGGCGATGAAGTGGTGGTAGAGACCGGGCAGAAACAGCAGATGCGCTATTATGTCGAAACATTGGCTGCCGGTACGCGGTTATATTGGGAAATCACGCTGGACGATGTAACCGACCTGGAGCGTGAGGCATTCTGTGTTACGCTGGCAGAATTTTCCCGCCTCCCCTATATCGGGGGCAAAAGCGGCGTGGGACACGGCAAGGTATCCATCAAATTCGACAAATGGATCGATATCGATCCTCGTATTGCTCCAACCGGCAAGGCGATTACATTCGCCCTGGGCAATCTCTACCAACAGCACCTGCAGGAGCGCGGAGACGATATTCGCGAGCTTATTAATGGCATCACGTGAGGATTTGCACTTCGAACCCTTGCAAATTACCGCCACTTTACGCACCGCGGTAGTTTCCGATCCCTGGCTGCCGCTGGATGGTCTGCTGCTCTACCAGCAAACGCGGGAAGGACTGGGCGCGCCCGCGATGAGCACACCGGGTTTATCCAACCTTGCGCGGCCCAAAGGACAGGAAATGAGAGGCGGGAAACTGCCGATCAAGACCGTCCACGGTAAAGAGTGGTATTATCGCTGCTCCTGGGCGCAGTGGGGGCCAAACGTCGAAGGCAAGGATTATTGGAACAAACGCTTCGACACGTCCCTTGCCAGCCTAGTCGAGTTTGGAGACCGGCGCGGGACGGTCAACAACCTGGCCGGGCGGTATAAGGCCTATCACCAGCCTGTGTTTTACCGTTCGGCTTTGTGGGTGCGCTGGTATTGCATGGGGGACAAGGTTGAGATCGAGCGGTTGTTATCTGCGCTTACGCACGTGGGCAAAAAATACGCACAGGGTTGGGGCCGGGTGGCGCGCTGGGAAGTCCAGCCAATCAGTGATGACTGGTCGATTTGGAGATATGGGAAACTCATGCGCGGCATACCATCTTTCGATAAACCGCCTGACTACCCGGGCAATCTTGCTCTTTACGGCATCCGCCCATCTTATTGGGATAAACGCAATCAGATAATGGTGGTGGTGCCATGCGAGATCTGAGATATGAGATTATCCAGAGACTGCCCTATACCCGTATGGTCAGGATCTGTGAGGATCGATATCCAGGAATGCACCCGGCGGACGTAGTGAGTTATTTGAGACTGGGCGAACAAATGACCCAAGAGCAAGCCGCAAAATACCTTGGGGTATCGTTAAGCTGTATCCGCCGATGGCAAAAACCAGAAGCTGGGGTGCATATCTTGACAGAACGGGAACTCGAAAGCAAACGGAGAAGTGCTCAGGCATTGAATGGAAAAATAAGAAACGGCGAAATTGTATCGGGTAGAAGGTGGCGTAATGCAAGATGAACTTGCACTTCTGGGTAGACTAAAAACATACCAATTCCGAATCGAAAAGAGCCGTAGAATTATCAATGCTGCACTTGAAATTCCAGCAAGGTGGGGTGTGTCTTTTTCTGGCGGGAAGGATAGTACCGTATTGCTTGATTTGGTTTTGAAAGAAAAGCCAGAACTGGAGATAGTTTGGTTCGATGATGGATGGGATTACCCGGAGACAATCCAATTCCTGGCATCCACTGAAAATCGATTACGTAAACATATTATCCGCGTGCCTTATCCGTTACAGTCGCAATTCTGGAAAAAAGAAGCAAACTACGGAGGCGACGATCCAACTTATTCCCACAATTTCGATATGACGTACAAGGACTGGCGAGGAGCTTTCATGGGCTCTTTCATGGGGATGCGTCGGGACGAATCCAGCCGGCGCGATTTTGTTCTGAAGAAATCGCCGCTTTATTTTCAAAAAACTTTGGGGCACTGGCATTGCTCGCCCCTTGCCGAATGGACAGCAAAAGATATCTGGGGGTATATCGCTGCGAACGACCTCCCGTTCAATCCGGTGTATCGAAAACTATATTCCCTTGGGGTGGCGCTAGACGAAATGAGAGTTGGCCCGTTGACGGCCTGGATGGTTTGGCAATACGGCGCTTTGGTTTACATCAAGAGAGGTTGGCCCGACCTATTCAATCGCTTCGCGGCCCAATTTCCTGAGGCGCGGTCGTATGTGTAGGCTTATAGGGGTGAGAACTCCCTATTGACAATAACCTAACGATAGGTTATACTTAATCAAGATAAGGAGATAACAGTCATGGCAACCCTGGCAAAAACCATCCAAACCAAAAACGGTACAATCGCAATAACACGGACGCGCGAGACCCAGGATAAAATCTGGTACGCTGATGGAGCTAATCTCAGGACGGGCCGCGAGAATGTCGATATCACCGAGATCGTTGTACGCAATAAAGACGGCAAACAACTTACCAAAAGTTTGCATGTCCCCCAAGAACTCACCCCCCAATTTTACAAGAATTATCAAGAATTGGTCAGCAAAGGCGCTTACGCACGACTTGGTGATGCCTACATCGGGCAGGAGTCGTTCCAAAAAGTTATGGCTGCGCTCGCGGAACTTGACGCAGAATTGGGTCAGTCGGATGAGTTTGCCGCAATTACAAAAGCGGAAGCCGCAGCAGAAGCAGCCGAAACAGCCGCTTATATTCCCGAACCCAAGCACGGTGAAAATGGCTACTGCCGCAAGTGCCACTCTTATTGTTATGGAGATTGCGAGGCATAATGACAGTGCACAAGTATACCTACAAGGTCGTCGAGGACAACGGAGGCGGATTGTCCTTGTACGTGTTTGATGGGGCAAAAGCCATCTTTGCCAATTCCGCATACGAGTACAGCCGGGGGCATCTCAAGCAAGACATGGATGCACTCGACTCGGGCTCCGATACCTCGGACTGGGAGGGTTGCGAGGATGATCCACAGGCTTCTTGGGACAGCATCACATCCCAGGAATATGGCTGGCATATCGTTGCCAGTGGAGGAGGAGGTAAGCACAGACTCCACAAGGCCGTCATGGGAGCAGCGGCTCAACTTGAGTTTGCGGTATCCGATGACAATCGGGACGCTGCCTGGGCCGCAAGTCAACTTGGCTCTATCAAGTCTCCTCGCAAAGCCGCATCCAGCGCGGCAAACGGGCGAAAGGGAGGCCGTCCTCGCAAACCCAAAAAAGGTGTATAATTGAATCAGCCCTAGACTAGCAGGTATCTGCCGGGGCCGCATTTTTGCCATTTATGGCAAGTTGCGGCCCCGGTTTTTTGTTTAAGGAGGCTCTCATGACACTCGGAACAATTGCGATCTTAATTGCGGTGGCGTTTGCCCTGGCTTTCCTGACCGAGAGCCTGGTTGAATATCTAATGGGCACGCCTATGGAGCATGTGGCCGTGCTCAAGCCCTGGAAGTGGTCGCTGATGTATATTGCGGCCGCGGTGGGGGTTGGGTTGGCGCTGTACTGGAAGATTGATTTGATTGCGGTGGTAGCTAACGGCGTGGCAACATTATCCAAGATTGAATTATCTTGGTCAGTCTCGCCGGTGGGGCAAATATTATCTGGTCTGATCATCGGGAGGGGCAGTAATTTCCTGCATGACTTCCTGGGTAAAGTGCTGGTAAAACCTGAATTGCCATTCAAGGCGCAGCCGTGACCGGCACAGGCTGGGAATCACTCGCAGCCCAAGCCCCCATCGTTCTGATATTCGCGGGGGCTGTGTTCTTTCTCATGCGCGAACAAGCTAAAAACACGAAAGTCATGCTGGATACCTTCATGTTGTTCATGGAGCGGCGAGACGAGGCAATCTACCAAGCCATGCGGCACGTCGCCGCGTCTCTCGATGCACACGATGACCGCTCACGCTCACACGATCAGTTCGTGCGCGAACAACTCAAGGAACGGAAAAAAGCATGAACTTTATTCTTGGCATAGATGTGTGGGAAGGTAATCCTAATCTGGACGAGGCAATATTAAAGGCCGCCGGCGTTCAATTTCTAATCATCCGGTTGAACGATATGAACGGCGAGAACCACCTGGATGCCAACTTCGCCGCTCAGTGGGCGCAAGCTCAGCCGTTTATCCACTGGCCTTACTATGTCTACTCGCCCTGGTATTCCGGCGAAACCAATTTCGCTTGGGTTGCCGCTCACGTGCCCGCTGATGCCACCGCTCTGATGGTGGACATCGAGGTACGCAAGGATGGGTATTCACCCGCGGAATATTCCAAGCAGGTTGACAGTTTCTTGGCGCTCGCCACGCGGCGATGGAAGGACATGATCTACACCGGCAAGTGGTTCGAAACCTGCCTCGCCACATGGCCCAAGAATAAAGAATATGTCTATGCCCGCTATCCATTTATCGTTTATCCAGACGCACGCCAGCATTGGACTTGGGAGAAGCTCAAGCATGTTATGTATAACATGACCTGGCAGCCTGGCAGCGCCCCGGGTCCATGCCGCATGTGGCAGATCACAGGCGACAGGTTGATCCTGCCTGGATGCGGCGAGACATGCGTGGACGTCCTGGCGTGGAATGGGACAGTTGAAACACTGGCTGCATTCGTGGGCGCGCCTGTTCCATCTCCCGTTGATTGGGAACATTCGATTACCACCTGGGCGCGGTCGCTCGGGTACACCGGGCCGGAGCCAGAATGATGCCATACGCAGCACCAAAACCATGTTCTTACCCCGGATGCAACACTCTCGTGCGCTTCGGTCGCTGCGATCAGCACAAGAGTATGCTCACCTATGCACGAGATCCAGAGCGACAGGCCCTATATAACACAGCCGCCTGGCATCGCATTCGCCTGGCACAACTGGCTGCGGAACCATGGTGCGCCGAGTGTTTGCGTGCCAACATCTACATACCGGCGACTGATGTCGATCATGAAGAGCCTCACAGGGGTGACCCTGTCAAGTTCTACACAGGCAAATTGCAATCATTATGTCATCCCTGCCACAGCAGCAAGACTGCGGCAGAAGTATTGAATAAGAAGGTTCATTAAATGACATATTGCACTTGGTGTGGAGAATGGTTCACTCCTGATAATGAACATCCTTATCAGAAGTTTTGCCGTACTGAACACCGTAAGAAATATGATCATAAGCAAGAGAATATTAGGCGATCGCAGAAGAGGAGAGAGAAGTTCACACCTTGCCCATTTTGCGGAACGCCATTCTCGCCATCTAAAGAGCATCTGAAATATTGCTCTGATATGTGCAGTTCTATAGCATATGTTCTGAATATTCAGGAGCGCCATAAAACAATAGTAACTGAAAATAAAGGTCGGATACGAAATTGCAAATATTGTGGCCGCGAATTCAACACTAAAGTAACAGGCCGTTCTAAATATGATACAGACAAATGCTATTTTCTTGATGTTTATGGCCACGAAGAACCCCGTGAAATAGTAAAGAATTGTGAGTATTGTGGTAAAGAATATCCGACCAGGATATCTAAATCAATTGCTTGTTGCCACGGTCATACACGTAGGTTGAATAAGATCAGACGTAAAGCGAGAATGCGTAGCACTGAACAAGTGCATTATTCAAGGTTCGGAATCTTTCAACGTGATAACTTCATCTGCTATATATGCGGCAGGCCTTTGAATATGGATGCGGTTGCCCCTCAATGGGATAGTCCCTCTATAGATCATGTTGTGGCATTGTCTAATGGTGGAAATGATACGCCAAGTAATGTGAAGGCTGCTCACTTCCTATGTAACACGATCAAGAGTAATAGACAATGATGCAAATGGGTATGCCGGCAATAATGTTTGCAACTTTTTTCGTACTAG
>Ga0315284_10001117_pt1 | contig 37858 bp, 42 predicted proteins | sample YL17G09_16_MG_FD_203696 | JGI IMG/M metagenome (GOLD analysis project Ga0315284, IMG submission 203696) | Sediment microbial communities from Yellowstone Lake, YNP, Wyoming, USA - YL17G09_16 | ecosystem: Environmental > Aquatic > Freshwater > Lake > Sediment | place: USA: Wyoming | collected...
TCAGATTGGTGGGGAGAATATGACTGCTCATCAAACAGAAATATGCCAAAGCATTTTCAATGGATATCAAGAGAAACTCAAGACCCACATAAAATTAGTGTGTATGTTGATAACTACATCAAGGATTGGGGATTTAGAGACGGAGGTTCAGATAAAATTGGTTGGTTATTAGAATCACCACAAATGAACGAAGGGACAATTAAAGTTCTTACAGAAGATTTGGAAAAAACTAGATCACATTATAAAATGATTTTCACTTGTATGGATGAGTTATTAGCATTAGGTGAACCATTTAAGTATTGTTTAACTAACGCAGCTCCTTGGATTTGGGAAGAGAATAGAATGATTCACCCAAAAACAAAACTTGTGAGTATGATCGCATCAAATAAAGGATGGTTAAGAGGTCATCAAAATAGACTTGAGTGGGTTGAAAAATTAAAAGGTAAAGTTGACTTATACGGAACTGGTCGTGAATTTCAATTGAAAGATAAAGAAGATGGAATTAAAGATTACATGTTTTCCGTTGCGATTGAAAACGATAATTCTGATGTATATTTTACAGAAAAACTTACCGATAATTTTGTTATGGGTACAGTACCTGTTTATTATGGTTCAAGAAAGGCTGTCGAAAAATATTTTGATCCAGCAGGAGTTATTTTCTTAGAAGACGATCCTAATTTAGAATCTTTATCTGAAGAAAAATATCGATCAATGCTTCCCGCAATTGAGAGAAACTTCCAAACAGCAAAGAACTTCCAAACTTCGGAAGATTATATGTGGGAAACTTATTTAAAAGATTTAATATAATGAAATATCTAGTACTTGGCTCAGCAGGACAAATTGGTGCAGAACTTTGTAAATTCTTAAAAACAGAAGGTCACGAAGTTTTAACGTTTGATATAGAAGACGATTCTATACAAGATTTAAGAATTAAAGGAATGGTTGACTCTCTTGTGAGTCAGTCAGACTTTGTAATGTTTTTAGCATTTGATGTAGGCGGTTCAAGATACTTGAAGAAGTATCAACACACTTATGCTTTTATAGATAACAATGCAAGACTTATGGTTAACACATTTGATGCATTAAAATCATATAGAAAACCTTTCATCTTCGCATCTTCTCAAATGTCTAATATGTCGTATTCTCCTTATGGAATTGCAAAGGCTTTAGGTGAATCTTACACAAGAGCGTTAGGTGGTATCACAGTTAAGTTTTGGAACGTTTATGGACCTGAACATGATTTAGAAAAGTCTCACGTAATCACTGACTTTATTTTAAAGGCTAAAGATTATGGAAATATCACAATGATGACAGATGGAACAGAAGAAAGACAATTCCTTCATGCTGAAGATTGTTCAAATGCATTAATGATTCTTTCTCAGAAATATAATGAGATAAATAGAGATCAAGAATTACACATCACAAACTTTGAATGGAATACAATCTTAGAGGTGGCTGACATCATTAAAGAAAGATTTCCTTGTAAAATATCCCCATCAAAAGAAATAGATACAGTTCAACTCAACAAAAGAAACGAACCAGATCCTTACATCTTAAATTTTTGGAAACCAAAGATTTCATTAAAAGAAGGGATAAATAAAATTATTAATGAAATAATATAATGGAAAATTATTTAATGGAATTAATGAACCGCACATTAAAAACTAAAAATGATGGGGAAACACAATACTTTGAACACGTACTAACTTTTTTTTCAATAGCACTTCAAATGAAAAGTAAAAAAATTTTAGAGCTTGGTGTAAGAAGTGGTGGTTCTAGTTATCCGTTTTTACTTGCTTGTAAAGTATTAGGAGGTCATTTAACTTCAGTAGATATTGCTAGTAGTGTTTGGAAAGCACCGGCAGAATTATCAAAATATCAAACATTCGTATTATCAGACGCTATAAAGTTTTTAACAAATAATACTGAAAAATACGATTTAATTTATGTTGATGATTGGCACAGTTACCCTCACGTTAAAAGAGAATTAGAAGAGATTGACAGAGTTAGTGATGAAAACACAATAATTTTATTACACGATTTGATGGGAAATTCTGAACCTAACTATTGGAGTCCAATAGATTACGATGAAAATGGTGAGTGGGGACTTGGTGGTCCTTATAGAGCGGTTGAAGAATTAGATAAAGAAAAATGGGAGTGGATGACCATTCCTACCAACCATGGTTTAACCATATTAAGAAAGAAAGGAAAAGTAATAACTAAATAACATGAAAAAAATAGTGGTATTAGGCGGAGGTGGATTTATCGGAGGACACCTTGCAAAAAGATTAAAAGAAGAAGGTAATCACGTAAGAATTTGTGATATAAAAAAACACGAATACTTTTTTCAAGATGAAATATGTGACGAGTTTATATTAGGGGATTTAACAGACCCTAAGGTCGTAGATTTGGTCATCGAAGAAGGGGTTGATGAAGTATATCAATTAGCCGCAGATATGGGTGGTGCTCTTTATATCTTCACTGGTGAGAATGATGCAAACCTTATGCACAACTCAGCAACCATTAACTTAAACGTTTCAAGAGAATGCGTTAAGAAAAAAGTTGGTAAAGTATTTTATTCTTCATCTGCCTGTATGTATCCTGAACATAATCAGTTAGATCCATCAAATCCAAACTGTGAAGAAAGTTCAGCATATCCTGCAAATCCAGATTCAGAATATGGATGGGAAAAATTATTCTCTGAAAGAGTATTCTTAGCATATCACAGAAACTATAAGTTAAATGTGAGAATCGCAAGATTCCATAACATATTCGGACCACAAGGTACTTGGAAAGGTGGTAGAGAAAAATCACCAGCAGCAATGTGTAGAAAAGCCGCAGAATCTAAAGACGGAGATATCATCGAAGTGTGGGGTAATGGACTTCAAACAAGATCTTTTTTATACGTTGAAGAATGTGTGGAGGCTGTTTTACGTTTAATGAAATCAGATTTTACTGGTCCTGTTAATATTGGATCAGAGGAAATGGTTACCATTAATCAACTTGCGGGAATGACAATTGCCATCTCTGAAAAGAATTTAGAAATTAAGAACATTGACGGAGAAGAATTTATTCAAAAATATGGATTCAAATGTCCTCTTGGTGTTAAGGGTAGAAATTCAGATAATAATTTATATCGTGAAAAAATTGGGTGGGAAGTTAGTCAACCATTATCAATTGGATTAAAAAAGACATATCAATGGATTAAAAGTCAGGTAGATCAAATTGAAAAAGAAACTCCTTGGATTTACGAAAGTCCTGATGGAGGAACTACGGTATACAAACGATCTCCTATGTCAACAGAAAAAATAAAAGTAAAATAAAGAATATGGTATCAATTCCTGTTAGTGTCGGAGAAATGATTGATAAGTTATCAATACTCCAAGTTAAAAAAATTAAAGTGAGTAATGAAGAAAAATTAGAATTCATCAACAAAGAATTTGAATTATTATACAATTTTTCTTCAGAATACCTCAATAATCTTGAGATAGAATTAATCTACGCCAAATTAATTTTGGTTAATACGAATTTATGGGATATCGAAGACAAATTAAGGATATTGGAAAAAGAAAAGAAATTTGACACCGAATTTATTGCTTCAGCAAGAAAAGTATACTTCACTAATGATGAAAGATTTAGATTAAAAAATGAAATCAATTTATTGACATCTTCAGAAATTAGAGAAATTAAAGATTACGTCAAATATTAACAATTAAAAACAATCGAATGGGAAAAACAACAAGGAGAGTATCATCTACTCAACCTTCAAATGTGGAGAGAATCGTTAAAACAAAAAAAGAACAAATTTGTTCAATCATAAAAAGAAAAACAAAACAAAAATTTTTATCGGAAAGTCAGAAAGAGTATTACGAAAAATTAGAATCAAATCAAATTACGATTTGTTCAGGTCCTGCAGGTGTTGGTAAGAGTTACATAGCAATGAAAGGAGCTGTTGATTTACTAAGTGATCCAAACACTCCTTATGAAAAAATTATAATTGTACGACCAGCGGTTGAGGCTGAAGAAAAACTTGGTTCACTTCCCGGTAACGTAGAAGAAAAATTAGACCCTTACATCTTTCCATCGTATTATCTATTAAATAAAATAATCGGTAAAGAGGATCGAGAAAAATTAAAAGATATTGAAGCAATTGAAGTTTTTGCATTGGCCTACATGAGAGGTATGAATATTGATAATTCAATTCTTATCTTTGAAGAAGCTCAAAATTCAACCCCGAGTCAAATGAAGTTATTGTTAACAAGAATTGGTTTTAATTCTAAATTCTTTATTTCCGGTGACTTGGAACAATTTGACAGACATAAAGATAAAACACAGACAGGTCTTTGGGACGCTATGAAAAAATTCAGAGATTTACCAAATGTTGGTGTACACGAGTTTGGTGATGGTGATGTGGTTAGAAACCCTCTTATTACACAAATTTTAAAAAGATACGAAGAATGAGAATAGGAATTGAAATGAACGGTGTTTTAAGGGATACTATACTTAAATTCAGACAGTTATATGAAAAATTTAACATAGACCTTATGCCCGAATTAGAGGAAGGTGAGGAACCTGTATTTAAGTATGAAGTCATAGAACCAATAGATTCTTTAGATTTATTAAACCATTTTACGTTTCCGTCAAAAGATGAATTTTATTCTTTTATGTATGAAGAACATCCGATGGAAATATTTGGTCACTCTCCTTCAGTTGAGATGTCGACAATGAATGATTTAAATGGGTTCTATTATGAAATGAGAGATAATCATGATATTTCAATTGTATCTGATGAAATAGGTAAATCAAAACCAGCCTCTTTATTTTTCTTATCTAAGTTTGGATGTTTGATTGAAAAAGTGAAATTTTATTCGGAATCAACAATAGATTCTATGTGGAATGAAATTGACGTTTTACTTACTGCAAATCCTAACTTACTTTTAAATTGTCCAAAGGATAAGAAAGTTATAAAATTTGAGACAGAGTATAATAAACAAGTTGATTCTGAGTTAAGTATTACTACACTTAAAGAACTTAAAAACAAATTGGAGGAGATTTTATGATTGAAGTGATGGGAGAAAATTATTACATCGATTTAGATGAAATTGAAAAATATGTTGATATGACAGACCCAATAGAATTTAGTGGGTCTTCTGAAATGAAAATCAACATTATAAAATACGAAATGGTTAAACTATTGGTTGAGGTTATATTAGCTGAAGATCTTGAACCGATAGATACCTTAGGATTGAAAAAAAGTAAAATGAATGCAACCGTACCTTTTAAATTAGCATTCAATAGTCTATTAAATAAAAAAATTATCAAACATTTCTAAAATGGAGCAACAAGCATTAAACTTAGATAAAGTACAAATATCAATTAACAAATTAAGAGAAAAGAGATCTAAGATCTACTTCTTCGTTCAGGATACTAAAGGTAACGCAAGAGGATCTGTTAGATACATTTATCAGATGGCCATGGCACTTAAGAATGGTGGATTTAAACCTATTATTCTTCATGAAAAAAACGATTATGTTGGAGTAGGTAAATGGTTAGGTGAAAAATACATGACAGAAATTCCTCATCAATCAATTGAAAGCCAAAATTTGGAGGTATCTCCAGACGATACAATTGTTGTACCTGAAATTTTCGGATACATTATGAGTCAAGTTAAAAACTTGCCTCCTGCTAAAATAGTTTTGGCTCAATCATATTCAAATATGTTAGAGACATTACAACCAGGAGAAACATGGAGTCAATTCGGGTTTACAAAATGTATAACAACATCTGTTAAACAAAAAGAATATATTGATAAAGTTATGAGAGGAGTAAGTTACGATGTCATTCCTCCAATTATTTCAGACGTTTTTGAAAAATCTAAATTACCGTCAAAGACTATTGTTGCAGTTCATACTAAAGAACAAAGAGATACGGTTAATTTAATCAAAGCTTTCTATTTGAAGTATCCTCAATTTCGTTGGATAACTTTTAGAGATATGAGAGGACTTTCTGAATTTGAATTCGCAAACACTTTGAGGGATTGTTGTCTTTCAATTTGGATGGACGATGAAAGTGGTTTTGGTACATTCCCATTAGAATCAATGAAATGTGGTGTACCTGTCCTTGGAAAAGTTCCAAACCTTATACCTGAATGGTTAACAGAAGACAATGGTATTTGGATTTCAGAAAAAAATGCAATCGTGGATGTTGCTTCTGACTTTATTCAAAATTGGTTAGAAGACAATCTTAATATTGAAATGTTTTCTAATATGGAAAAAACAGCAGAAAAATATTCTAACGTATCAGAATTTGAAAAAACTGTATGTGATCTTTTCTCTGACCATCAAGTAAAGAGAGCTGAGATCTTTGAAAATCAACTTAAAAAATTACAAAATAACTAATTATGTCAGATAAATTAAACATTTCGATAGTATTACCAATTAAATCTTCATTATCTAGAGACTTTGCCGAATACTTCGGTAAGGCAATTCAATCAATAAAAAATCAAATCGTAGGTGTTGATGAATTAGTTATCGTCCACACACAAGAAGAAAGTTTAATTACTTTTTTAAACTCATTTGATTTTGGTGATTTAAATGTAAGTAAATATGTATTTGAGGAAGACCCTACTTATTCAGGACAAATGAATTTTGGTATTGAAAAAGCCAAAAACCCGTGGGTATCTTTTTTCGAATTTGATGATGAATACTCATCAATTTGGTTTAAAAACGTACAAAAGTATATGGAAGCATATCCTGAAGTACAATCGTTTTTACCTATAGTTGTTGATACAGATGAAAAAGGAGTATTTAAAGGATTTACTAATGAGGCAACCTTTGCGGCTAACTTTAGTCAAGAAATGGGAATCTTAACAAATGAAACTTTAAACGATTATTCAAATTTCCAAACCGCTGGTATGGTTATCAAAAAAGAAGCGATAACTGATTTCGGTGGATTCAAACCTTCCATTAAGTTAACATTCGTGTATGAGTTTTTACTTAGAATGACTTATAACTCAATTAATGTTATGTCAATTCCTCGTCTAGGATACAAACATACAAATATGAGAGAAGGATCAATATTTTGGAATTATAAGAACGGAGAATCAGTTCTTACAGATGACGAAGTTAAATTTTGGTTACAGACAGCCAAAAAAGAATATTTCTTCGTTGACGATAGGTCAATAAAATACGAAACAACGAAAGACTAATGATTGAAATCATTTCTGGACAAACAGAGGTTTCTGAAGTAATCGAGGTCTCTGATCAAACAGAAGATGCGTCATCGAAAAAAAGAGGTAGAAAAGCAGTTAATTTAAATTATTTTGATGTAAGAGAAGAAACCGCAGTTAGAAATTTTCTAATAGCAGAAACATCTGAGGAAAAAAATAAAATTTACAATGAGTTCTTACGAGGACCTCTTGATAAAATGATATCATCAATTATCAGACGATATAAATTATATCGTAAAGATATGGATTTTATTGAAATTCATGGAGATACTCATTCCTTCTTGATGACGAAAGTCGATAAGTTTAAACCTGCTAAAAATAAGAAAGCGTATTCGTACTTTGGTACGATATGTAAGAATTATTTGATGGGGCAAATAATCAAAGATCAAAAAGAAACAAATCGTAAAGTATCTTATGAAGATATATCTCAAAGTTTGGAAGAAAGACCTGACATGAGTTATAGGATAGATGAAGATGTTATGGATGTTGAAGGTCTTATTAGAAAGTATCTTGCAGATTTAACAAAGTTTATTGACGAGGAAAATCTTAATGAGAACGAAAAAAAATTAGGGTACGCTCTAATTGATTTATTTGAAAATTATGAGTTAATATTTTCAGGTGCAGACAATAACAAATTCAATAAGAATGTTATTCTCTTGTCATTAAGAGAAATGACAAATTTAAGTACCAAAGAAATAAGAAGTGCAATGAAAAGGTTTAAAAAACTTTATATTTTCACTCAATCAAAGATGAAAATTTAACTGAAACTATTTATCGTATATGCCTCGTCCACAAAGAAAAGAAATAAATTTTAGTAAGGAGTCCATTCTCACACTAATGCAGGAAATCTACAATGAACTTGTAGAGCAAAGAAATACTGCAATCAGAATCCAAAATAAAATGTTAGCATTTATGAAGGACCCTGAAGACATGCAAACTATTGGTCCTGTCATTGAGAAACAACAAAAAATTGTAAACGATTGTGTTGAGAAAAAACTTAGTCTATCTAAACTACAATCTTCAATTTGGGAAAAAGCAAATAATCAAACTGAAAGTTTCTCATTATCTGATTTGGACGATGACTTAATACAAAATCTAATGCAAAAAGAAGTGGACTCTTCAGAGGATAATTATAAACTCTAACCCACTATGTCAATAGATTTAGACTTTTCATATAAAAAAGCAAGTGAAAAAATACAATCCCTAAAGACATTTAAGGAGGTTTCTGATGCTGCAAAAACTTTAGAAAACGCCAATCAAAAAATACCTTTTGACCAATTCAATACAAATTTTAAATCTCCATTAGAAAATTTAAAAAATGCAAAAAAAAGGTTTCAAAGACAAGTTCCATCACAATTAAAAAACTTATTAAGTCTTTTTCAAGAAAATGCAGGTTCAGGTTCAGCAACAACAGGTTTTATAAAGAAGAAATTTCTTGAGGCTTATACAAGAAGTGAACCAAAAATTAGACAAATAGTACAAGGTGAAATGTTTACTGCTGTTGGGTGTGCTCAAGAACAATCGTATAATTCAAGTTCATCAATTTTTGTTCCTGTTTCAGCGATAGATTTATTTGGTAAATTAAAGCAAGATCCTAACACAGGATTAGGTAAATTATTTTACGAAAAACCAGATCCTGTTTATAATGAATTTCCATTCTCAATGAATAAGGAATTATATCAGAGAATGCAATCGCCAGGACAAACATTCGAGACAGAATTTGGTGGAAATTATTTAGGAGGATCTGAACAAGAGTTATTCAATATCTCTTACGTTACACAGAATAATCGAGGAGTTACCGGTGATTTTTTCAAAGTTGACCTTAAGAATAGACAATCAACTAATAACGTTGGTGAATTTTTAAGTGATTATTTTGCAACAATTAAAATGGTTGATACCTCTGATTTAATGTCTGAAATAGTGAACTTGGTAACTAATTCTGTTGATATGAAAGCTTCATTAGGTTTAGGTGAACTACAACAAAAGAAAGGATTCGACGCTATCATACAAAGAGTTTTAGGTCTTTGTTTTGATAGTAGACAGTCGATTGATGTAAGTGGAGTTGCCAAAGTAGCGGAATTAGATGGAGTTGACGAATCGTTCTTTCAGTTAACTGATGTGGAATCTGCAATCATCGACTCTGAAATATCTAATATACAGATGAGAAGTTTGGAATTTGTAGAGTGTGAAGGAGTGAGAGTTGACGTTGATTATAACAACATTGTAGATCAAATGGTTGAGTCAATTGATAATTTAGACTTAGATAATCCAGATGTACTTGCCGAACAGATCACAAAAATTATTGATTCAGCATCTGACAACCCTTCTTGGAAATTGAAAATCCCTAATGATTTTAATATCAAATTAGCCATAGATACGGATCTTCTACAAAAATTGCCAATTGCACTTGTAACATCCTTTTTATCTCCCAAAGTACTTCTTCCTATTATGGTTATGTTATATGCCATCGGAAAGGAATACGCTGACGAAATAGATTCAATACAAAAATTCATGGAAAAATTTAAAAACTTTTTTGTAAATGTTGTGTCAAAAGCCGCTTCAATATTCATTAAAGAGTTATTTGAATTAATTAAAAGAGATATTTTACTTTTAGTCCAATCAATCGCTCAAGATGTTCAGAAGTCAAAAATTTTAAAAAAATACGCAATAATTGCAAAGTTAGTAGAATTAGCAACAATAATCGCTCCTGCAATTGATGACTATAGAAAATGTAAATCTTTAATAGACGATATTCTTAGACTTCTAAACTTTATTGGTAAAAGCTTAGGAATTTCCGTGCCTTACCCATTACTTTTATTAAGTGGATTATTAGGTGGTACAACGCCTGAGGATAATACGATAAATGTAATTGAACAAATGCAGAAATTTGGTTTACCTACAGGCCCTTTACCTGATGGTAGTCCTAACTTAAATTTGGTTTCAGAATTCGCAAGACAGAAAGGTCAAGAACTCGCGGAGGCAGGTTCTGGATTTGTAAATGTAGCAATTCCACCTGATATTATATTACCATCGGGAAGACCATCACAATTAACTTTATCAGGAAAAAAATTTTAATATGAACTTAAATGAAATTATAGAAGAATTAAAAAACAAAAAAAATCTTCCTAATAAAAAATTAATAGGAATGATGAGTGAATTAACAGATGAGTTTGAAAAAACAAAAAAAGAATTAATTATTCTAACACAATATTTTGATAAACTTGAAGAGACGTATGATTCTCTTTTAATTGAGTACGAAACTAGACAAAAATAATGCCAGATTCAGATTTAATATTATCCAAAATACTCTTCACCGGAGTAGTCTTTGACAACCAAGACCCTATGTTACTCGGTAGAGTAAGAGCGTCTGGTTTAACAGATAACGTACAATCAATTTACGAGGGTATTCCAGATTGGAACCCGAAAGAAGATCCTTGGGGACCAAGAGATCCTTTTATTTTTTTATCTTTATTACCGTTTTACATTAGTCAAATACCAAAGGTTGATGAACTTATACAAATAATTTACTCCAACCCTAGAGTACAATTTACTAATCAGTTTTACATTCAAGGATCTATTTCATCTCCGATGAATTCTAACTTTGAAAAGTATCAAGGGGCTGATCAAAATTTACCTACAGGAATACAATATACTCCATCAGTAAGTATAAAAAACAAAAATGGTACATATAAAGACAGTAAAAGTTTTGGTGTTTTTCCTGAACCAGGTGATAACGCTCTTTTAGGTAGAAAAAGTGCCGATGTTGTTGTAAAAGAAGATGAATTATTACTTAGAGCAGGTAAAACATTATATTTAAATCCTAATGAATTACCTATAGCCTATACTCGAAGGTCATTCATACAGTTAACTCAATTTAGAAATACCAAACAAACTCAAGGGTTTAATAAGTACACTAAATTAAATCAAATTATTCAATCTGTTAAGTTTTTGATTGAATACAATATATTCAATCCTGAAAACGCACAGAACGCTTTCACAGGTGAAATAAACGTGTACTCATTTACTTCACAAGTTTTAACTGACGACGAATTTACCTCAACCAAGAGTTATCCAAATAAAGCATTGAAAGAAGTCATTCCATTCAATCGACTGACAATGAATGAAACAGTTGCAAAAATAAATTCAGTACTTGAGTCATATAACGACAATACTAATACACCTTATTTTTTTAGACCTTCATCATCATTGACTGTATTACAAAACAATCAAGATCCGTCATTTTTAGTACAAAAATTAAACGCCACATATATTATAACAAATTCAAAACCAAATCCCGCAGCTAATATTAAAGGATCTGGTTTAGTTTTTTGGAAGAATGCATACGGTCAACAATACACCCCCGAAAAAGTTATTGAGCCAATTATAGATTACACACAAACACCTTCGTCGTATGGTGTAGTTGGTGCAGACAATGTTTATATTTTATCTCACAAATCAAAAATACCAAATAAGACTAAAATCAATTTAGACGGAACTTTATATGGTATCAGTCAAGATAAGTTTGTGGATGAGTTATTTAATCAAACCTCAAGTAGTGTTAGAGGAGAAGAGTTATTACAATTAATCAATCTAATTGTTCAGTTTTTAGTTGGTCACGTTCATCCGTTTCATGGGTTACCTCCGGTTCCTGTTGCAACAAACGGATCAGACATCCCTTCGATACTAAATGAAATACAACAAGCGTCACAAAAAATCCTTAACGGCAATATCCGAATCAATTGATATTTATTGAAAAAGATAAATGTCAATTTTAAGATCATATTTCAACAGGAACAATACAATTGTATCTGGTAATTACGTTAACACGGGAAGAAATCCTGTTACTCAATTAAATTTTGGTAACACACAAAACATTATTGCCCCTACAGGATATTCAAGACTTATCTTTGATTTGGACCTTTCTGAATTGGAGGCAAAAATTGCCACAGGTGAAATATCTACAGGGTGTACAAACGGATTCTCAGGAATAACACATACATTAACGATGACAAATACTTCAACATTTGATTTGGATTTGTTGAATACGTATATGTCTGATGAAGCAAGAAGAGCAACCTCATTTGATTTAATTTTATTTAGAATACCTAAAGTTTCAGGATCAACAGGATTACCTCAGACATGGGATGAAGGTGTTGGATACGATTATTATAATTTCCAAGCTACAAGAAATTCTGCAACAGGACAGTTATCTCCTGATGAAACAGGATTGGACAAAGCCTTTTCAGATAGAGCATCTAACTGGTACCAAAGAAGTACAATCTTAGATTGGTCGACAGATGGTATCTACAACAATACAAACAGTGGTACAGGATCTACAGTAAATTATTCAGCGTTAACAATTGTTGACGTTCAACATTTTGAGTTTGGTAATGAAGATATCAATTTTGATATGACAAACGAAATCAATTCTATTCTTGCCGGATCTTTAACAGGTGTAACAGGATGGGGAGTTGCTTATTACCCTCAATTGGAAAACATTACAGGACTTACCGAAAACTATAGTGTAGGATTTTTCTCAAGACATACACAAACATTCTATCAACCATACCTTTTAACGAATTATGATGACTTAATTGATGATGATAGAAATACATTCACGAAAGGTAAAATTAACAATTTATATCTTTACGTTTACCAAAACGGTGATTTCGCTAACTTAGATGATTTACCTGTTGTGGACATTAAAGACGCAAATGGTAATGTTGTACCAGGTCTTAATAGTTTACCTACTTGTTTACGTACTAAAGGTGTTTATGAAGTCTCAATACCCGATGAATTTCCAAATTTAACACCATGTATCTATTACGATAACTGGACAGAATTAGTTATAAATGGTCAATCTATACCAAACGTTCAAAATGAATTTGTTTTATTACCTATTCAGGCAAATATCATTATTGGATCTCAATCACAAGATCCATCTAATTTTGGTTTTACTTTCTATGGAATTAATCAAGATGAAAAAATCTTAAATACAGATGTCAGAAAAGTAGGTGTTGTTGTTAAACGAGCTTATACCACAAATACAGTTCTTCAAAATGTTCAAGCCTTTTATAGAGTTTATGTTATGGAAGGTCAAACTGAGGTTCAAGTACAAGATTGGACTAAAATTAATAGAACACCAAATGAATTTTATTTCATATTTGATATGAAAGACAAGATTCCAAATGAATATTTTGTAGATATTAGAGTGAATACTAATGGGGAGAAGGATACTTATAAAAGACAATTAAAATTTCAAATCGTTAATAAAAAATAATATGACAAAGAAAATCGTAACATTATCAGAATCACAACTTTCTGATTTAATTAAAAGAGCTATCAATGAAGCCAATCACGAGACTGAAAACTATATGACGTTCTCAAATCTTCAACAAATGAAAAGACAGATCGACATGTTAATGGAATTAGATGAAAACGTTATCGATGAAATTATTCAAAATGGACATGATTGGGCAGATGACCACATCAGTGTTGCTAAAGAAAATTTAGATCAAGTATTTGATTTTATGATGAACGAAACAAAAAAAGGTAACGAATATATTGATTACGAAGAAATGACAGAAGGTAGAAAAAAAACTGGAACAAAACTTTGTGCAAGGGGAAAATCAGCGGCTCAATCCAAATTTAAAGTTTACCCAAGTGCTTATGCAAACGGGTATGCTGTTCAAGTTTGTAAAGGAAAAATCAAAGGTTTAGACGGAAAAAAACAATGTTCAGGCGCATATTGTTAATTCAAAAAATTAATTTATATTTGTGATATGAACCAAAATGAAAATTCTGGAATACTATTTAGACTATTTTTGTATCTAAAAGATAAATTCGACCCAAAGCCTCCGATAGCAGAAGAAGTTGAAACATGTACGCATATTGTACTTAAAGTTCTTGATTACGAAGACACGGAATTAGTATACGCACCAGTTTCAAACAAAAGATTTATAGTAAATGAAGATAAAGGTATGGCCATCACCATAGAAAATAGAGTTGTTCATATCATCAATCACGTATACAGTTATAGTATCTATATGGAAAATAATGAATGTTACGGTAAAATTCTAAAAAAATTTGATGATATTTCTGAAAAGAAAAAAAACGAATTGGAAGTAAAACTTACCAATAATATTAAACACTCATTAAAGAAAATATTAGAAGGACTCTCTTAAGACCTTAAAAATAATTTCCCTAATTCCCTCGTTTTTCGGTTTGTATGAAGTTCTAATTGGTTTTTGACCCTTACCGGTTTGAGTATCTTTTTTCTCTGCAGTTCTTTTTTGTCTACACGCCGCCCTTTTTTGATCCTCAGACATTTTTCTAGCAACACCCATAGCACGACACTTAGGATAACCCTTATCATCTGCTTCAGGTCTACCACAAGTGGGATGTTTACCATTCTTATCTTTACGACAAATGTTAACCCATGGTCCCTGTGGTTGTTTACTACCCTTAGGTTTCTTTTTGGTTCCGAACCAAACTGCTAAATCTTCTTTCAAGAAATCTTTACTCATACAAATAAATATCATAAATTAGTATTATGACAGGATCAACAGAACAACAAATTCAAGGAGCACTATTTGGTACCATCCAATACGCCGATGAAACATCATTAGGTGTTTTTTTAGATAACCTAAAAAAAGAGCAAGCCATTCTGATTATTACAGAGGCTCTTAAGTTCGGATACGAGAGAGGATTGTATGATCTTAAAGAATCCGAATCAATATCAAAATCATTAAGAATATTATCTACAGAATAAAAAAAGGACCTCACGGGGTCCTTTTTCATTTATAATTTTATTCCACAAGAAGGACAAAATTTATGTTCCTTCTTTTGTTTTTTACCACATTCAGGACAATAGTTTCTGATTTCATCTACCTCAATGTTTTTTGTACTTGAAGGTTCAATTTTAAACTTAATTGTATGTGATGTGTGATAATTAAATTGTTCGTATGAATTGGTAAAAGATTGATCGGATTCATTCCCCTTTTCAACCCTACCTGTTTCAATTGACTTACTTTTCTTCTTTAGTGAATTAGGTTTACCACTCAACAACGTTTTTGATGTGTCAAATTTACTTCTAAAAGTATCTGAACTAACAGAACTTGTATAAGTTGAGTTATAATTACTAAGATTAGTTGTCCCATATGTAACTCCTCCTGTTGTAGTAATCGTTGTTCCAAATTGTGGAACATAACCAATGGTACTTGGGCTACCATACAATGTTCTTCCACCTAAATAGAAATTATTTACAACTTGTTGTTCATCATAGAACTCAATTAATACATTTCCATTTAAATCGATTGCAGACCTATTTTCAGACGTATCTTTTACTTTGTAGGTACTGAACTCAAACTTGTTATTGGAGTCAAGGAAACGTTCTAAAAACACTCTCTGACCTGGTCTTAATACAATACCACCTGTGGATATGTATTCACCATTCAATTTGATTTTACAGAGAACCGTTTTGTTTTTTGGATTATGGATTTCGAATTCGAAGTTGTCTTTATCGTTAAGGAAGACAACGTGTCCGTTATAGACTTTTAATCTCGACTTTTTCTTTGTGATGTGCGCAGTCGGCTTGCTCACTTGTGTTGCGTAATTCATGTTTTTTAATTTTATATTAGCTTATGACTACGTTACCAATACCTTTGTATCCGTGAATACTCTACAGTCGTTTAGACTGGGGACTGATAAACTAAAATCTGAAAATAAATATAATTAAAAAATTTTTATTTTAAATAAAAAAAGGGTCCCTTTTGAGGACCCTTTTGTATAATTAGATAATTGATTATCTCAATTCTCTTAAGTCGAAAGTTCTAACTCCATCAACTGTAATTCTACCGTAGAATCTGTTGTTCACCATCTTCTTAGCGTATCTAGTCATGATACCTTTGATTGGAGTGAAGTTAAACGGATTGTACATTGTAGGTGTAAGTTGTAAAGGTACGTATGGTGCGTAGATGTAACCTGTGTCAAGTAAAGAAGTTCCTTTGTGACCCAATAACACTTGGTTAGCAGGGAAGTAAGGATCTCTATACACTTGGTAACGTCCAGCTAAAGTACCAACTCTTTCAATACCCATGTTGTATTGATCTTGCTCAGGAGCTGCGTTTGAAACGTGGAAATACTCCAAGTCATCAAAAATAGCACTGATTTCAGAAGATACAACGATCCAGTTTGCTCCACCTCTTAAAGTAGATTTGTGGATTTGAGCTGAAATTTGGTTGATTGCCGTAATCAACGTTTGGTTCCAATCTTTTTGAGTGTAAGGAACTGCGTTGTTACCTAATTGCTTCCATCCGTTGTAGTTCCATCTTAAGTTCCAAGATGCACCTTTTCTAAGATCTCTCAAGATTTCTCTGTCGATTTCTGCTGCAACTTGCTCAGATAATAAAGCTGTTAATTCAGCTTCAGCATCGATGTTGTGGAATGCCGCAACGTCTTGAGCCAATTCAGGTGACCATTGTGCTCTTAACTTTCTTTCTGTAACAGAAACTGTTACTGCTTGAAGGTCAAAAGAAACCTCACCTAATCTGTCTTCAAATTCCATTTCTTTGTACACTCTGTACTTACACTTAAACGCTTGGTTGTAAGCTGTATTAACAGTTGTTGTGAAACCTGAATAACCATCTAAAGAGTTTGCTCCAACTTCACAAGGAACTTGAAGATCTGCCTCTAAATAAATAACTCCGTTAGCATCACAAACGTTATTGTAAGAACCACCATTTCCTGTTGAAGGGAATGTAGTTGTTGATTGACCACCGTATTTAACGATACCCTTACCATAAACCTGAGTTACAACTCTGAATAATACTGGTGAAGATACACCAGAGAATCCGTTTGCTGTAGCGTTAGTGATTGTTAACACTTGTAATGAAGCTAAGAAAGCTTCTGTATCTTGTTCGTTACCATCTGGTCCGATCAATTGACCTTGACCTGCTGATTGGAAACCAGATAAAGCTATAATAACTTTTCTGTAAGTACCTGCTACGTATCCTGATTGGATTAATGCGTTACCAGCTGAATCCCAAACTTGAGTTGAAGCTGTGTAAGTCATTGCAGAGAAAGTACCTTTAGAGTAATCGAAAAGACCTGGAGGATCCAAATCTGGTTCGTTACCTTCATAGAAAAGATCATATAGATCTTTGTCATTTGGATTATAACCAGCTTGTTGAGATGCAGGACCATTTGGTGAACCGTAAGGTGCGTAATGATCTCCACCATCTTGTGGTAATAACTGATCTGGTGATTGATATCTTTGGATATGAGGTACAAAGTAGAATAATTTACCAATTGGTAAGTTCATTGCTTGTACCGATACGATATCGTTAGCTAATAATTTAGAGAAAACTCTTCTAACGATTGGGAAAACTACAGTTTCGAAAGAACCTGATGAGTCTGTTGTTGCAGCCTCATTGATCAAATATGATGCTTGGTTCTCAAATAACTGAGCTACGTTTTCCTTTTGGTGACCTTTAAGACCTTCTAAAAAGCCTAATTTGTCCCATTTGTTGATTGTGTCTTCTTTGATAACTTTAAGGTGCTTAAGACCGATGTTACCAACAAGACCTGATTCTAATAATGCTCCCATTTTAGTATGTTTTGTTTTTTTTTATTTTTATTTATCCTATTTTACTCATAAGATCCTTGATTCTTAAGAATTGAGGTGCCTCATAAGTTTTATTCTCCATTAGAGTCGCTGATGATCCTGTAGTAACAACTTTGTCAATCTTACCAACAGATTCGTTGATAGATTTAGTTGGTGTCTCATGACCTAACTCATCTTTTAGAGTTTTGTATAGATTTTTAGATTCTTTTAAACTTTCAACTCCGTCAAATCTTCTTAAGATGTTAATCTTTTCTTTCTTAGTTGTTGAATGCTCTGTAAATAATCTTGTAGCGTATGCTAAATTTGAGTTGAATATTGCAACTTCATTCAATTTAGATCTGAAAATGTTAAGTGCTTTTCTGTACTCTTCATTTTTTTCTCTAAGTTGTTTTACTTCTGTTTGTAATGATTCATAAGTTAGGTTTCTATTGTTTGTGATTCCTTTTCTTAGACCTCTTGATCCGTCTTTAGAACCAAAACCATATGTACGTGCAGCTTCTTTAGTTTCTTCCTTTTCAAATTTAGCGTCATCTCTACGTGATTTTGTAGAATCAAGTTTCTTATCAGCAATTTTACCATGCTTCATAGATAACTTTTCATCTTCTCTGTCGTCGTATCCTTGACCTTCTTTAGTTTCAACTTTTTTAGCTTTACCTACCATGTTTTCACCCTTCTTGTAATCGAACTTAGGTTTACCCATACCAACGCCTTTTGTTCCTTGCTTCATTTTTTTAGGTGATTTATATTCTGTTTCACCGTCATATTTGAAGTCAGGCTTTCCCATGCCAATACCCTTAGGTTTAATTGCCATTTTAGCCTCTTTTACTCCGACTCTTTTATGGTCGTAAGATTCGTCTAATTCATCTTCCTCATACATTTCTGATTCCATCTCAATGTCTAATTCAGAATCCATAGATTGTTCACCCATTTCTGAGTCAACGTCGATTGACATTCCACCCATTGGGTCGATGTCATCATCTTCAGTCATTTCGTCATCCATCTCTATCTCATAAACAATCTCGTCCATTTCATCATCTCCGTCTTCATCTTCATCTTCTTCAAGGTGAGAATCTCCGTCGAATAATTTGTTAACAATCATGTCTATATCTGCTTCTGAACCCATATCAGAACCCATGTCAGAACCCATGTCAGAATCCATGTCTAATTCCATGTCTTCTTCATCAAGTTCGTCATCCATAGACTCTTCCATTTCTTCTGATTCACCTAATTTAACTAAGTACTCAGCATCTTGATTGTTATCAGTGATGTGAATATCGTCACCGTCTTTTTTAACGATGATACCATCTTCTTCACCCATAGCCTTAAAAATTTTAAGTATTTCGTCGTCAGATGCTCCTGTTAAATCGATTGGTTCTTCAGAATCAAAGTCGTCAGATGCATCAAGATCCATTTCGATCTCGTCTTCATCTTCGTTATCAACATCCATATCCATTTCTTCTTCATCAGAGTCCATGTCCATTTCAGTATCTAAGTCTAACTCAACCTCATCTTCTTCTTGTTCAGATAGAGATTCTTTTACTAATTGACTGATTTCTTCCTTCATAGTAGAAGCAAGTATTCCTTTTGCATTTTGGGCGATAGCTTCTTCAACATTTCTCATTTGAATAAGCGCCTCTTCAACAATTGATTTATTTTCTTGCATAGAAAAATTATTATTTTATCCTAATAAATAGTGTCTAAATGGAAAAAAATTAAATTGTGTATAATGACCACGATGTTTTTGAGAAACTTACAATAGTTGCGGATGGGTAATTAGTATCAACCCATGACAAAACATTACTTATAGATGTATCAAATACTAAGAATCGATTAGTTGATGAGTCCTCAGTTAATACAAAAGCATATCCCTCTCCTAATTCGTTGTTAACTACAAAATTGGGGGCTGATAATGGGGAAACACCGTATTGTGTTAAACCTAATGATGTTGCTGCGGTAATTCCTTCTTCGATTGTACCGTTTTGAATAACCTTATTTACGTCGTTGCTTGATATTAATATATTCATATTCTTTTACTCTATAAATATATCCAGGCAAAAAAAAAGTGGTCTGAGACCACTTTATTCTTTTTTAATCAATTACTTCGTCAATTTTACTTTCAGATACTGAAGTTATTCTCCACTCATGTGAGAAACCTTCATACTTCTTAGTAACCTTTGATTCTACATCGGTAACCGAAAAACCTTTAACAAGTTTTTCTTCTCTGATCTTTTTAATTTTACCAGAATTTTCATCAGGTAAATCATAAGTAATTTTTGATACAAAATATTTTTCGTCCATAATGTTTTATTTATCCAAATAATCGGATAATTTTTTCATTAAATCAATAGACTTACCCGCATCTCCTTGAATAGAACCTGACATTATTTTTTCTTCATCTAAATTCTCTTCATATTTTAATCTATCTTCGGGGTTAGCGAATAAATACGCTCCTGGCGTTGATGGAGATGATACTAAATCGAAACAAATCAATTCAAAGTCATCTTGTACCTCATTTCTTTCTCCCACTTTTTTTAAGGACCCTACACCTCTTGACGATACTCCCATAGTAACTCCTTGTCTCATTAAGTTAGCAGCAATATCTCCTTTAGTTGATACGATACCACTCTCATGAAATCCTGGCGATGTTAATAATTTTAACTTACCCATTAGAATATTTCCTTCCCACCAAATATCGGTGATAATATGAGCGACTCTATCAAGGTCAATTAGTGAAGATTCTGGATGGTTTAATTCTGAAGTAGACAATCCTTTAGATATAGTTTTCTTATATCTGTCAGCTTCTCTTTTGAGAATTCTTTCAGGATAAAATCTTCCGTTTCTATTAGGCGTATTATATTTCTGTAAAACAGCGTAGAATTCAAACGGTTTTTTATAGTCCAACATGTTACTCTCTTTAAACACAGACTCATTAAGTATGTCCATAGGAGAAACATATCCAGCGTCCATTTCAATTAAAATCCCTTTCCCTAATTCATTAGGACCAAGTATACGTAATTCTTTCATTTAAACTTTTTCTATAAATATACTTGCGGCTCTGATTTGTCGATATTTCCGTTCTTTGTTAATGTAAAATCAAAATAAGAATTACTATTAAAGTTTTCATTATTGATTTTTTGTACGATTTTTTTGATGGAGTCTTTAACTTGTGTGGACTTGAAATCCAACTCTAATAATGTAAAAAGATTAATCTCTAAATTAAGAAATGATTTTTTACCGTAAACAATTCCGCTAGTTCTAAGATCAAGATCTACTATTGTTTTTTCTTCATATAAGTTTCTATCAAGATTATTGTATACTGAATGTTTTATTTCTCTACTAAGATTACAGACAACTCTATTCCAATTGTCTGATGATATTTTGGGATTAACCCATGATTGTATGTTTATGTATATTGATTTTAGATTCTTGGAATCGACTGTTCCAAAATTAACTTTTAAGGATTCGAAATTATTTATTCTCGACGTTTTTCCTTTCTTCATTATGTTTCATGTTATAAAAGTTTATTTGTTTGTATAAACATAGAAAATTTTACACCATTAGTCAAAAAATGACGAATCTAAAATATATTTAATATTATGATAATTGTAGAAATTGGAAAAAATGAAAATTTAGAAAGAGCATTAAAAACTCTTAAGTCTAAAGTTATTAAAACAAAACAACAAAAAAAACTTTTTGAAAAAAAGGAATTTGTGAAACCTTCTGTTAGAAAGAGAACACAAAAATTAAAGGCTATCTACTCTGAAAAAATGAGACGAGGTTAGATTGATTTTTCTAACGAACTAATTCTAACATAGTTCATTTGATTAAATTCTTCCCCTTTGATTTTATCAATAGTTTCTGAAATTTTAGTCTTCAAATCAACTTCACTTTCACCCTCTAAGATAGTTTGTAACTTTGTTATTGCACTTTCTTTTATAGTTGTAAATTCTGTTTCCAACTCTTTTGGGTTTCCTTTGATAACTTTCAAAAAATCTTTTTTACTAGTCTCGTCCATTGTATCAATATAACTTTTTAAAGTTTGATTGGCAACACTAACCATAGACTTCAAAGGAATATTAATTGATTCGTTAACCTTATTAGGTGATCTTTTTAATGTATCTACAAGATTTTTCTTAGATTGAATTCTTTCAGAAATATTCAATGTTTTAGTGTAAACAATAGTATCTAAATCAGAATATTTGTTATTAATACTCTTTGAACTAGATTTAGGTAATTTTGAAGAACTCAAAATTGTTTGAATTAATTTAACCCCTTCTTCCAAATATTCTTTGGCGTCAGATTCGGACATACCTTTCTCTGATGTTAAATCATCATATAAGGAATATAGTTTTGAGATTGATTTATTTGTCAGCACGTTTTGATGAAACTCGTTCATCACTTTCTTGAAATTTTTTTGGTCTTTGTACGACTCAATCAAACTCTCTTCTATTATGGATTTTACTTCTCCGAATGTCATTGGGACTTATTTTTTTAATAAATATTAGGAATTTAATAAGTTATCCAATTCTTTTTCCATTTCTCCTAAAAATTGTTGTCCTTGGCTTAAATCTAAAATATCTCTACCTTTAATCATATCGTTATCTAACAAAATATTCATGTTATCAAAACGAGATTCTGGTACTGTTTCTGGTGGTGTTTCTCCTGCAGGTGCCTCTTCAGGACTAGGAGGTAATTCTTCACCTCCTGCTGGTGTTGGGAATCCTCCTCCCAATGGGTCAGTTACTTCACCTTCAGGGGTTGCACCTGATGCTGTTGAACCTGAAACACTACCATACAATTTATCTATATTATCGAATATTCCTGTTTTTTGAATAACAGCCGGAGTATTTTTAAGTTCCTCACCAACAGCCTTTTCAATTCTTTGTTGTTGTAAATCAACTTTAATTTCCTCATCAGAAAATCCAAGAATATGTTTTTTAGCCCAAGTAGACGATACAGGTTGTATACCATTTCCTGGATCTGAAACTGCATCTTTGTATAGTAACACTTTCTCTTTCCAAACATCGATCTTTAATAAATCTGCTTGTGTTGAAGGGTTTGTTAATCCAAGTGTAAAGTTTTCAATCTCTTCTTCAAATCCTAATAAGAACAAATGAATGATAGCAACTTTATTAAGTTCAGCTAACATACTCTTTTGAATTCTATTAATAGTTCTGGCGAATCGAATATCTTGTAACGCCAAGTTCTTTCCGTCACCAACAACTTCTTCAAATCCTAAGAAAGCTTTAGGTACACGAAGTGCCGTTAAAAGTTTCTTTTGAATATATTCAATATCCGCAATTTCAGATAAGTTCTGAGCTCCCGGTAATGTGTCGATTGGACTTGGTGCTGCCGGATCTCTAACAGGTACGAAATAATCTTGGTCAACCGCCATCTGATTAAATCTCATATCAACGTTACCTGTTTTTTGATCAACAACTTGATCTCTTTTAAATTTGTTTGCAACACGTTGTACATAAGCCTCAACGTCTGCGTCTTCCATATTACCAACGAATACTTTAAAAATTCTTCTTTCAGGTGCTCTTGATGTTCTATAGATTAACATTGCATCTTCAGATAACAATAATTGTTTCCATATTCTTCTTGCCTTCTCCAACATAGATGTTCCGTATGGAAGTTTTCTATCGTCACCTAATAATCTAAAGTGAGCAATTTCCCATGATTGAAACTCCATATTTTTATTCTTCCAAGTGAAATGAAGCGCCTTATGTTCTGCTGGATTTTCAATAGATTGTGCTCTTCTTTCGTGCATACCCGCCTCAACCCTTTCAATTTCAATATTCGGTAATTGTTGTACACCAACAACACCTTTTTCAGGATCTAATTTAAGATACACAAAATTATCACCATACTTACATGTGTTTCTTGTCCACATTGCTAAGTTAGTGTTAACATCCATCGTATTGTTAAATAAATCGGCTAATACACCTTTTATTCTTTTTGATTCAGAATAAATTTGTAATATAAATCCATCTTCGTTTGTTGTTGTAGATTCTTCAGCGTAGATATCTAATGCTGCAGAAATTTCAGGAGTATATTCCATTGACTCATAATCATAAACTGATGCAAGTCTTGTTGGTTCATAATAAACCGCTTGAGAATACATATTATTCTCCACTTTAGCCCATTGGTTGGACAAATAAAAGGTTTGCTGTGCCTGAAGTTTTTCACGCTCATATTGTTCCTTATCTTGTGTTCTTAATAATTCTTTCTTATCAAATTTAAGCGTAGGATAATCTTGATTCAAAAGAGAATTAGGACCAAAAGCTTGGGATAATCTTTGCCAGACCGTTAGGTTCTTTTCACTCATGTTATAATTCTATTTGTTTCGTGGAAATATTAAATAGATTACTTCCCGAATAACCATAAATACTTTTCATAATCGCTTTTTGACGCCTCTGAAGGGTATCTACCGCTATTTGTTCCACCGGCAGGAATCATAGGATTAAAAAAGTCAGATCTATTTCTATTATCACTTACACTTGTATGCCATGCATCAATCATGACTTTTGTTTGATTAACTACTTTAGATAAACTTTGGAATGAGGTGTCTCCAACATAAATTGCCATAGATATTGCCATGATTAAGTCATCATGATGTCCTTTTTGGTGATCTGGTCTACCATGAACATATATGAATTTCCCCATTTCATTCAATAACCTTGATGATCTAATTTTAAAATTATGTCTTAATCCCTCTTCAAATGCCGCAATAATTTGAACACGTTTATTATTAAAATTAATTCCAGGTATTTTTTCGTCTCTTTTGGGATCCCACTTATATTTGTTTTTATCTGTAACACCTTCAACATATAAATTTTTGTATCCCAATTCTTGTAGTTTTCTTGCTGTCGCAACCCCCATACCTCCTGTTAAATCCGTAACGGCAAATGCGTTATACATGTTACCCCACTTAAACGCAATTTCAGCCAATGTATCTGGTGGTAATTTTCCGACGTATTCAAACACTTGTTCTCTATCGTCAAAGTCTATTATCACAATACACGAGAAGTCCTCAGAATCACCTCTTGAAACGTCAATACCCATAATATACTTGTGTGTTAATACAGGTTCTTTCCATATCCATAAATTACCGGCCATCATCTTACCATCTGGTTCCATGATATCGTTTTCTTTAATTCTCATTAATTGAGTGGCGTCAAACACATTATCACCCGACCCCAAGAAATTACATTCCAACTCTTGTGCCACTTTTCTCTTATCATACTTAAGTTTTTTAACCATTCCCTCAAACCATGTTGAGTAAGGTTTAAATCCTTTAGACAAATATTCACTTACAATGGTATAATCTCTCTCATATGAATTTTCAACTGTAAGGTCAACTATTTCTGTATCTGGATAGTTTTCTCTATTTAAAAGATATTCAACAAGATTTTCAGTTTTAATCATCTGTAAATCTTTATTATATCTTGGATCTTTAAACCAAAACATCTCAGTAATATTGAAGGTATTCATTTTCCTAAGAGCTTGATCATAAATCTCATAGTAAATTTGATCATATCCGTTTGGCGTAGAAATAACAATAACCTTACCACCCGTAGATAGTGAGGCCATACAGGCAGCCCAGAAATCATCATCGGCTTCGATATATGCCGCTTCATCAAATATTAGAATTGTTGGAGTATATCCACGTAAGGCATCCTTTGAAGTGGCAACCGCTTTAACTTCACACCCATTTATAAGTTTGAAATGTCGAGCGGCGTTTTTGTCAGGAGAAAATCCGGCACCAACCCATTGAGGCCATTGTTCAGTAAATGATCTAACTTTATTGGCAAACTCAACTGCGGTGTCAAGTTTGTTGGCAATGATAAGAACCTTTTCTGGATTATTCTTTTTTGCAAAAACAAGTCTTTTTGACGCCCAAGCTGCAGTTACCGTTGATACTCCCGCTTGTCTATATTTCAGGGCAATATTTTCGTTATAGTTGTCGTAATCCTGAACTAGTGTAATTTGGTCGGGAAATAAATCCAAAGGAACATACTTCTTCACCGTATTATCAAACGTTTGAAGGTATGTTCTCATGGCGTACGGAGTGTTTTTCATACACTTCGTAGCTTCAATAATTAATTGTTCTTTTGTCACAGAGACTTATTTAGGTCTCGATATACCTATACTTCCGAAGAAATCGTCAAGTCCGTCATCTTCATCTTCAGGATCAATATCATTTTCCTCTTGATAATTTTCGAACTCGCTTTTCATTTCCATTGCTTCCTTCATGATTTCTTCAAATCTTTCAGTTGCTTTTTTGTTCTTAGATTTTTCATCAGAAATCGCATTACCAATAATTTCTAAGAATTCAGTTGCATCAATTTGGTATAACAAGATATGGAACCAGTTTATTAGACCCCTGTTATCATCATCAAACATTTGGTCAGGTAAAGAAAATCTAATTTTTTCAACAATCTCAGGTCCAATTCTAAGTTGCATCGGTTCGTTGGCTAAAGTATCAACTTGACCTTGCACTTTTTGACGCATTCCAGATTCCTTTGGTAATCCGTGTCTTCCCTTCGATTCTTCAATACCTTTTATAATTTCATGACATAAAATTGGGAATATCATTCCATCGGCTTTAATCACAGTATCAATTTCTCCACCTCCTTCTTCACCCTCCTCACCTTCTTCACCTTCTTCACCTTCTTCACCATCAGGGTCTAATTCTACTTTACCGGCAACTCCTTGACCAGTTTGACTCATCATTTCAATCATTTGTTCTTGAGTGAAATACATGTAATCATTAACCGCCATAATTGCTAAATAAAGAGGGAATAATTGTGGATCAATTCTATCTAACACTCTTTTTACACTTGGCTTTTGAAAAATATAATGTCCTTTTTTCGCAGCTCCCTGAATAATAGCGTTAATAATATTTCTCTTGTGTTTTTCTAATTCTAATTGTTCTTCGTCAGTTAAATCTTCGACATCAAAAGAAGGTATTTGTAATTTTTCTTCTTCTTCATCTTCTTCTTCCTCATCTTCAGGTTCTTCAGGTTGATATCTAAAATTAGACGTATCAATTGGATTTCCTAAATTAGCCTCGATCTCTACCCAACCCTCAGGGACTTCAGTTTCATCTAAAGACGCTTGAATTGCCAATTGCTCAAGTTCTTCTTTATGTCTTGATTCCACTTGCATAATGTAAGGGAGTCTTGACATCATTTGCATGTAAAGATTTTGAACCGTACGAGGACTTAAATCGGGGATGTTCGCCGATTGTTTCAACTTATCCACAACTTTTTTAAATCTCGAACTAACTAATCTTTCCACATCGGCAGATCCTTTCTTCATGGCAGGATTTTTACCGTACAAACTTTCAGGATCACTTAATTTTCTTTCCAAATTAGGATCCATTCTTTCAGGTCTATTACCGTAATCTATCTGTTCTCTAACTCTTTTTGCCATGATTATTTATTTAAAATTTGAACTATTAAATCTAAAACTTCATCTTTTGCCTCTTCATGTGATTTCTTAGAAGCTTTTGGTGCTGGTTTTTCACCTGGATTTGGATTCCTAAGTGGATGACCTGGCTTTTTACCCGGACTTACATTTGGTTTTCCTGGTTTTGTTCCTGGACTTGTTTTAGGTTTACTTGGTGCAACTGCAGGACCATTTTCATTAACATATCTTAATAAATCTCCTTTTGTCATTTTAGCCGGTATGTGTTTTGATACTAGTTCCATAATTTTGTTTTCTATAAACAAAGATACGGGATTTTTTCCTTCCTTCAATTGTTTTTCTACTTGTTTAACACATCTTTGCCATTTTCTTGATTTTTTAGGACCAACTTGAGAATGACAGATAGAATATGCATTACTTTTAGTTTTAGATTCATTAAACTCACCTGTACCATCTCCGTAATTATCAAAACCATCATTACTTGATGGGCCAACTTGTTTAGGGTCTTGAGTTCTCTCTCCCTTCTCAAAATCCATAGAATCTTCTTGGTCTTCTTTCATCTCCTTCTCATATACCTCAAAAGGCTTTTTCTCAGTTTTCAATCTGTTAATTGTTTCACTATCGTTTTTTGAAACCATAGTAACTTCAGATACTAATTTAGAATGTAGATCATTAATCTGAGATTCAGTTAATTTATAGACTGTTCCTGATGATAATCCTTTCTCAATTAATTCAAGGGCTTTCTTATTAATTTTCATATACTTCTTTTTTATCTATTGAGAGAATTAAATCTCTTGAATATAAAATGTCATTTATTTCTTCTTCCGTTTGTCCAAATCTAAAAACCATTCTTTCAGATTCCGTGTCTTCTTTTTCCCAAGCTAAAGCAACAACTCCATCCACGGCATCGATCATACTAAAATAATCAGAGTTCTGAATTAACTCCAATTTTACATCGGTGTTTTTCAGAACTCCTACTTTCTTTACATACTTTAATTCGGGTGGTTGAGGGTAACCATTTGAAGGTTTACTCTCCCAATTTTCTCCCCAAACATCTTTTTTTTCTGAAAATATAAATTCATATAAATTATCACCTTTGTAGTTAGGTCCTAAACCGTTTACATAGATTAGATAAATCATACTAATAATCCTTCAGGTGAAATTTTTGTTTGTTTAGTTCCATGTTCGAAAACTAAATTTTTCTTATTAGTTTTTCCAACAAGTTGAAACCCGATATTTTCTTCTAAAAACTTCTCAGACGCTAATTCTTGTTCGAAAGTTTCAGATAATTTTTTAACTGATTCCATCATCTTAACAACATTATGTTTTGTTTGAAGTTTTTTATTCATTCTTTTTTGTTCGTTTAGTTTCTTTTCAGTTGCACCTACTTCAAAATATTTTGATAAAACTTTATCAACTTTTGATTCTGAAAATAAATGATCTAAAATACTTTTTTCAGCTGGTGTTACTTCTTCCTCTTCCTCAATTTCTCCTTCGTTACTTGAAAACATATTAGAAACCTTGTCCATTGCTTTGTCTGCAACGTATCCTACAGCCATTCTTTCAAGTGCTGGTGCTATAGCCGCTTGCCATTGTTCATCAGCCTCAACTTTACCAAATCCTGCTCCGGCATCTACCATATCAGCATCGTTTTCAATATCCATGTCAGCCTGAATGTCTTCAACCTCACTGTCATCAGTTAGATCTTCACCACCCATATCATCACCACCCATGTCACCTTCTTCATCAGATTCAAACTTACCTAAAATTTCGTCCTTATCTTCGAAAGATAATGAATTTAAATCAACCGAAGATAAAACCATATTAATAACATACTTTATATCTTCAGAAGACATATCATTTTCTGATGCGAACTGTCTAACTTTTTGAGTTAATTTACCAGTAAGTTTTTGAATTGTTTTGAAGGTTACTTGTTCTTGGTCTGCTGGTTCTGATTGAATATCCATTTCAGCGTCCATCTGATCGTCACCCATTTCTAAATCCATATCCATTTCAGTATCCATATCTCCTTCAGGAGATGTTGCATCAGGTGCAGGTAATTCTGGTTCAGGAAGTGGTGGTGCCACAGGTGCTGGAGGTGCTTGTTCTACAGGAGCCTCAATCGCAGGTTTAGGAGTTTTTAAAACAAACTTTTTTTGTTCTCCAAATAAAGAAAGTTCCTCATCGTTACCAACAAGAGAATTATTTTCCTTAATCATTAGATTAAGTTTTTTTAATGCTTGAGAATAACCTGAAAAATACTTTCTATTTTTCATTGGCTCAATATAATCTGATTGGCCTTCTGCCACAAATTGCTTGATGATATATCCTTGTCTTTCTTTAACGATACCATATTGATTACCGTCGGCAAAAGTGATGTTATATTCTGTTGTAGAGTTTTCATTAACAGGTTCAGAAACCGCATCTTTATATTTTGCAATTTCCATAATTCTTTTAATCTTATCTATTCCATCTAATCTTTCACTTCCTAATGGTCTAATGTCTGCCATGTTATTATTATTTAATTTTTTTAGTTATTTAATCCGTTGAATCCTCCTAAAGCAACAGCACTTTGATCTTGTACTGTACCTCTTTCGTCTCCAATCATTGCTTGATTTATTGGGTGAGGAACATTTACTAAAGGTGGAACAACTGGTGCTGTACCTCCACTATATGATCCAAACATTCCATCCGTAAATTCGTAATATTCGTTAGCGTAAAACACTCCAAATGATGTTGGCGTTGGTGTTTGTGTTGGAGTTCTTGTTGGTGTTATACTTGGAGTCGGTGTTGATGTTACCGATGCCGTTCCTGATGGTGTTGGTGTTACTCCCGCTGTTCCCGTTTGTGTTGGTGTTGTTGTTTGAGTTGGTGTTACTGAAGGGGTATCTGTAGGAGTACTAGTTGTTGTTGGTGTTGTTGTTTGAGTCGGTGTAACTGAAGGGGTATCTGTAGGAGATGCTGTTATACTTGGTGTTGGTGTACTACTTGTTGTTGGTGTTGATGTTACTGACGGTGTGTCTGTTGGTGTTACCGATGGTGTTGGGGTTGTTGTTGGTGTTACCGATGCTGTTCTAGTTACAGTTGGTGTTGGAGTTGGTGTTGTTGACGCTGTCGGTGTTGGAGTAACAACTGCTTGACAAGTTATACAATCTCCGTAATCAACCGATAAGGTTAAAACTTTATCGACTCCTGTTGCTGGTTCTGCGTTATCAATAATATCATAACATCCCTGAGTTGTTCCACCAGTAAATGTTAAATAATAATTTCCATTAACCGCAGGCAATAATGAACTATCAAAATCAACTAATATTGATGCTCCGCCAGAACAAGGCCCTATGAGATATGTAACTAATGCCATTTAATTTTTTCTTTATAAATATATGATCCTATGAAATAATTTAGTTTATGCAAGGCTCTTTATGTTTGGAGATGATCCTGACTCGTAGCTTCTTACAACTTTTGCCACAAGATCACCTGTTCCCCAAGTCTTGAGTGACGGACATTTTGATATTTGAGCAGCACCTATATCATTTTTTAATCCGTTAACAATACAATCGTAATAACCATTTCTTAGAGTTTTTAAAGTAGCAACCATTCCGTCCTCCAAGGATGCGTAGTTCTGTACACCATGAGAATTCATCTTAGTCGATCCTGGTCTTTTCCATGTAGTATTGAATGGGTTGTATTTTCCACCTTTTCCTTCGGCTTGTCTCCAAGCGTATAGATATTTTAAATTTTCAGAAGTTACTGGTGCACCTAATTCAGTTAATAATCTTTCATAAAAATTTTTATCTGTAATATTTCCTGTATCAATTTCTTTTTTCTTTTGGATTTTTGATAAATCATCGTCAGAAAATTTTCTAATCACTAACATGGCAGTTAAATACCTTAAATCAAATCCATCTATTTTTCCATCAGTTGTTAATCCAACAGACTTTTGAAATTCTTTTGTTGCGGTTTCAGTTTCAGGACCAAATTTTCCGTCTACTCCCCATTTTGGTAATGAAAGCCCTAAGAATTGTAAAGCGGTTTGTATCGCCTCAACATCTTTATCGTATGTAATTTTACCTGGCGAGTATGACACACTTTTATTAGATTCTGCCATTTTCATTAATTCTTGGATAAATTTTGACTCTCCAACTAAATCTGAAATTTCACCGTCTTCACTGAACTTCTTACCGTACTTACCTAATTTTTGACCTTTAGCACATTTTAATGAACCATCATCATTTAAGAACTCACGAATATTATGTCCTGTCTCAACGCCTATGTGTACGTGATCGTAAGAGCTTCCTGGAAAATCCATAACATATCCAATTAATTGACCACATTGGATCTTATCTCCTTTACCAACTGTGGATCCTTTCAAGTGAGTGTAATAAATGTCTGGTAAATCACCATCACTATCAACTGTAAAACTTTGTCCGTATAATTTCTTTCTTCCTCTTTTAATCACATCTGATCCGTAATCTGAAAAAACTTGAACAGTACCACCGGCCAATGCAAAAACAGGATCTCCGATCGATGCTTTTATATCCCAAGCGTTGCTTGAATGCCATCCACTCTGTCCTGCGTGGGCTCCGTCTTTTGGAATTGTCATATTGTTACCACCTAATAGGTAGTTGCTTTCAACTTCATTCAAATATTTTGCAATGGATTCAGTTAGAGATTGTTCTATCGATAATTCTTTGTCCATGTAGTTGTTATAGGTATTGAATAATTTCTCAATCATTCCATTTCTTCTCAAGAATTTGAATGTTAAATTTTCATATGATAATTCTCCATCTTTATCTAAACCTGATTTTCTATAATCTTTTAACTTAGTTTTTAAGTCTTCAATTTTCTTTTTTCCTTTCCCTAAATCATCCCCTTTCAATTCTTCTAATGCGTTCTCAATTTTTTCATTCCAATTTTTTACCTTATCCTCAATTACCGACTTATCAATATTAACTTTTAATTTTTCAGGTTGATTTAACCATTTGTCTTCCATTACAGAATAGACACCTGAACTTTCATGTTTTTCTTCTGATCCTTGAGCATACAACTCAACATCATATCCAAAGATTTTGATGTCGTGTTTGTCGTTAAAAACTTGTTTCTTTAAATTGAAAAGTTCTTTATAAGTTTCCTCTTCTTTTTCAAATCTTTCAAAATCCACAATAATGTGTAAATCAAAATCTGAATATTCGGACCAATTAAAGTTGGATAGGGATCCTGTAAGGGTGATATCTTCTACAAAAGCATCATCACCAAGATAATCAATAAACTCATTTGCAATCTTCATCAAAGCCTGTTTGACTTTGGGTTTCATTTTCGCCTTTTTAGGATCTTCTGGATTATCCCATATTTTTGGGTTTAAAGTATCCTTAAGATTAAAGCTATCTAATATTTTTTGGAAATTGCTCATCAAATATAAATACTTCGTCAGTTAGAGTTTTTTATATTGATATTTCTTTGAGATGTCTGTTGTAAAAAATTTACCTTGGGATTCGGACATTCTGAATTTTGTGTAGACTGCGTGTGGTATATCTTTATACTCATATTTGAGTCCATTATTGAATTCACAGATCATTAATTTACTTTCTGTGTCATATTCAGTTTTCTTAATATTAGAAGATTTAATTTCGTTAATAATCTTCGTTCCCGATATCGTTTCTTTTGTTATTGCCATTTTCTTTAAGTGGGGTTATATCATCAATTTTATTTAATAACGGTTGGATGTATTCAAATAACTCACCCTGATTTATCTCAAAACCATAAGCCTTAATTTGTTTAAATAAAGAATTTTTCTTACTAGTAAACCTTTCACTTAATTCAATCATCTTATTCGTAGGACGCACAACCCTTTCCAATTCTTCTTGACTATATCCCTCCTCTTGTAAATGTAATCTCAATTCAAGGTACGTATCTAGCATCCCCCTTAGGCTTACATTGTTTTCCAAAAATTTATCAATCATATCCATATATTATAAATACAAATCCCCCGTCATTTGGACGAGGGATTTAATCTTGAATGGTTAATCACTATAAAAGACTAACTCTTTTCTTTTCTTGCTTTTTGAAATTAGGAATGAACACGGTTAAAAGACCGTCTTCTATTGTTGCCTCGATAGACTCTGGATTCAAATCTGTACCAATTGTAAATTGTTGTTCAATTGATTTTGTTTTTTCTTCCCCATTTAATTTGTACGCTCTACTTCCTTGGATATGTATGATACCATTTTCCACTTCAACTTTCAAGGTTGTTTTATTAAAACCTGGAGCTTCAAAGAAAAGATATGCACCATCTTTTGTGTAATTAATCTCATGAGCATTCCCATCTTGGGTTGTGATTTTAGTTGTTCTGTATGTTGGACTGTCGTAATTAAGCATCTCCAACACTTTTTCAAAATCATAAGTCGGTCCTCCGAATAAATTTCTGTAAATCATAATTTTTTTGTTTTAAATTTATTATTTATATTTGTAGTAATCAAGTTCAATGCCACTTGATTCTTTCTGTAATTTTTTCAGTTCTTAAAATACAAAAACGACAATATGTCAGTTTAAAAAATAATTACTGACAATTTGACAATATATTTGGTGGTGTCTAATTTTTGATACATCTTTGTAAAAATTAATAACATATGAACGATTTAATGGACGACGACGACAAAATGATGAGTAAAAAGAAATCACAGTCTGATAGTTCAACACCTGTGTTGGATAACTTCAGTAGAGATTTGATTAAATTGGCAGAACAAGGTAAATTAGACCCTGTTATCGGACGTGAAAAAGAAATAATCCGTATTGCGCAAATCCTTTCTCGTAGAAAGAAGAATAACCCAATTATCATCGGAGAACCTGGTTGTGGTAAAACTGCAATCATTGAAGGTTTGGCCATGAAAATCTTTAGTGGTGATTGTCCCAAAAATTTAATGGATAAAAGAATTGTAAATCTTGATATCAATTCAGTTGTTGCTGGAACAAAATATCGTGGTCAGTTTGAAGAAAGATTAAAAGTGATTATCGAAGAACTTGGTGCTAACCCAAACATCATTGTATTCATCGATGAGATCCACACCATTGTAGGTGCAGGTAACGCTTCGGGTTCATTAGACGCATCCAATATATTCAAACCAGCACTTGCTCGTGGAGAAATACAATGTATCGGTGCAACCACTCTTGATGAATATCGTAAAAATTTTGAAAAAGATGGGGCATTAGAAAGACGTTTTCAAAAAGTTATTGTTGAAGGTGCTAGTATGGAAGAAACTTTCCAAATCCTTTTAAATTCTAAAGACAGGTATGAGTCTTTCCACAAAGTAGCATATAGTGATGAGGTATTAAAAGCTTGTGTGAAACTTGCAGATCGATACATCACCGATCGTGAATTCCCTGATAAAGCTTTCGACATCTTAGATGAAGTAGGCGCTCGTTGTCAACTGGACATGAAGATTCCTCAAGTCATTGAAGAGTTAAAGATAAAGGCTTCTGAAATCAAACAACTTAAGATTGATGTAGTTAAAAAACAAAACTACGAACAAGCTGCTGAGTTAAGAGATAAAGAAAGAAAGATTATCGCCAAATTAGATTCTGAAAAGAAAAAATTTGAAGAAGAGATGTCTAAATCTAAACGTGAAATCACTTTAGAACTAGTTTATGATGTTGTTTCAACTATGACCAAGATTCCTGTGAATAAGATGTCTGTTGACGATACCAAAGCGTTAGTCGATTTAGATAAAACTCTTCAACAAAAAGTTGTTGGTCAAGATGAGGCAGTTCTTAAGATTGTTAAATCCATTCGTAGAAATCGTCTTGGAATCAAAGATCCAAACAGACCTATTGGTTCATTCATTTTCTTAGGTTCAACAGGTGTAGGTAAAACTCACTTAGCGAAACAATTAGCAAAAGAAATATTTGGAACTGAAGATTCATTGATTCGTGTTGACATGAGTGAATATCAAGAGAAACACACAATATCTAAATTGGTGGGAGCTCCTCCAGGTTATGTTGGATACGATGAAGGTGGTCAATTAACTGAACAAGTTAAGAACAAACCATATTCTGTAATCCTATTCGATGAGGTTGAGAAAGCCCACAAAGATATCTTCTCAGTTCTTCTTCAAATTATGGATGACGGTCACGTTACAGATAGTTTAGGTAGAAAGATTAACTTCAGAAATACCATGATTATCATGACATCAAATCTTGGTGTGAAAAAACTTCAAGATTTCGGAACAGGTATCGGATTCGGATCTTCCAAATACAGTAATGATGAGAAAAAGAAGGAAGTTCTAATGAAAGAAATGAAAAATTTCTTCTCTCCTGAATTCTTGAACAGAATCGACGATATCATTACATTCAATAGTTTGAATAATGAGGACATCAAGAAGATCGCTGAAATCGAAGTCAAAAAGTTATTCTCTCGTCTTACCGATATGAACTATAAAATTAACTACGATCAAAGTGTAATTGATTTTATATCTAAAGTTGGATACGATGATACATACGGAGCAAGACCACTAAAGAGAGCAATCCAAGATAAGATCGAAGATTTAATCTCTGAAGAAGTACTAAAAGGTAATATCAAAGAAAATACCAACTATAAGGTAATCGCTGACGGAGAAGAGGTTAAGGTTAAAAAAGGTAAATAATATAAGGGGGAAGCAATTCCCCCTTTTTTTGTATTTATTATTATGATCGATCTAATTAAACATTTAATGAAGGAACAAGAGGAAGTTGTCAGAACTTCTAATTTTGATAAAGTGATTGATAAGTTCAAATCATCGTTTCCTGAAGAACATAAGAATGAGGTAGATAAGATATCTGATTATGTTAAATCTTATATTAGAGATAACAATTATACTATAAAATTTTTGAACAGTTGTTCCACAGGGTTTAGTGGAGTTAGGTTAGATAAAGCCATCGTTATTTGTTCACCAAATTTTATGTCAGGTATTGGTGATTTTTTATACACTATTTTTCATGAAATAAGACATGAACAACAAATATCAGTGTTCAAAATGGGTAACCCAACTATAGATAGTTTAGACGATTTTGAGGAATTGTCTGAAAAATACTGGAAAATGGAACTAGACGCGGATGAGTTCGCAAAAAAGAAAATTGCAGAAATTGTAATGAAATCAAAAATTCCAGTAGATACTGCTAAAATTTTATTTAGGTTATCTGACTATATTGAAAAATATCCCTCATTATCAAAAATGGTTAAGTTTCAGATTACACAACTTGCGAATCAATTAAAACACATGAGAGACAGTGGTCAAAAAATTACAGACATATCTGATCATCCAATTGTTAAACAATATTTGGATAGATTAGAAGAATTTATTTAATCCCAAAGATTTGATTGACGAACGTATGGAGCGGACTTTTTGAAATGTAATTTATACCCTAATTGTTCTATCATTTTTCTACCCATTTCAATTCCATTATAAACATCATCCACAATAACATATTCGTTTTTTGTATGATAGTTGTAGTATCCAATTGAAAAGTTGATACAAGAGAAATCAAACTTACCTCTAAGAGCATACACGTCTGTATATGGATGTACCATATATTCCATATCTTCATTTATCATTCCTTCAGTTAACACAGAATTAACTACGTCGTAAAATTCGGTATCTCGGTCGAATAATATTTGTCCAAAACATTTTTCAGTTATCATCCAGTTTTCGGGTGCATCAAATTGAATGGCATAACCAACATTTTTGAAAAATTCAGGATTGGCTTTGGCTGATCCATGACAACCTGTTTCTTCTGAAACAAAGAAAGCGGCTTTTAAGTATGGTAATTCTTTTAATAATTTCAAACAACCAAAAACACCACACTTGTCATCACCACCAATTCCTGTAGGATTACCCTTATCATTATATGCTTTAAGAGCTAATTTAACTACTTTTTGAGCGTCAGGTAATTGTTCTTCTCTAATGTTGATAGTATCTAATTCGTGAACGGTATCGGTGTGAGCAACGACACAAGGATAATAAAAGTCATCAGAAACATCTTCCTGTGATTTTGTTACATAGACGTTTTTATATTCATCCACATAATGATCCAATCCTTCTTTTTGACACCATTCAACAAGGAATTTAACCATAAGGTCTTCCTTATAAGTTTTTGTAGGTACACTAAGAACTGATTTTAAAAGTTGTAAATCTTCTGACATTATAAATTATTTGAAGTAAATGTATGAAAAGTTTTACACATTACCAAATCCAAAGTCAAATAATTCAGGCTGATATAGTAAATTATAGAAATTCTCCTCGGATACTTTTCTACTTATCTTTTTCAATCCATGTCTTAGATCTACATTAATTTTCATATCATCTTTATCAAAACCTTTAATTACAAATGTAACCCCTTTCAATTTTGGTAAATTATAGGAAACATTAGGTTTGAATTTCTTTTTGATTCTGTCAACCATTTCAGTAAAGGATTGAAGGTTTTCAATTTTTTCCAATTCTTCTTCCATATTACTTAATTGTCTGTCCACATAATAATTAAAAGAATCTTTATCAAAATCAGACTCGCTTTCATATTGGTACGTATACTCGGCCCAACCTCCG
>Ga0315284_10001118_pt1 | contig 37852 bp, 28 predicted proteins | sample YL17G09_16_MG_FD_203696 | JGI IMG/M metagenome (GOLD analysis project Ga0315284, IMG submission 203696) | Sediment microbial communities from Yellowstone Lake, YNP, Wyoming, USA - YL17G09_16 | ecosystem: Environmental > Aquatic > Freshwater > Lake > Sediment | place: USA: Wyoming | collected...
CGCAAGCGCAGCCCAACGAACTGCGCCGTCACCGGCAACTCGGTTCCAATGTCGCTCAACAGCGCGGGGACAACTTGTGTCGGATCTAGAATATCTTCTTGCCAGAGCGCCAGCCACACGCCGCGCCACTCCGATTGGATGCGATTGAGCGTGGGCGCGACGGTGGCATAGTCCAAAACGTGCGTCACGTCCAGCACGGGATCGTCGGGCAGCGCCACCCAAGGCGGCGCATCATAATAAGCCAGCGCCGGAAAGGCATGACCGCTAACGAGCACGATCGCTTCGTCAGGCCGGACATTCTGACGGAGATAAGCGACCGCGCCGCGCCAGTCGTCACGCGGGGAATCTCCACTCAATATGCCCAGGGCCGACGCGGCCAATCCGCCGGTCAACGCGATAGCGGCCAGGGTCGCCGCCGCCTTTGCGCCCGGGCTGCGTGTCCGCCACAAGGCGCGAAGGCCCGCCGCGACGAGCAGCCACGCCACTGGCGCGAGCGTTATCACATAACGCGACTCAAATTTGGGACGCCGGTAAATGCTGACAAACAGCAATGCCAGCCAGACCGACACGACCACAAAAGCCAGCCACACACTGCGACAACTGGAGGGCGATGTGACTGCATTCAAGATGGCAGCCACCACCGTAACGCCGCACAAAACGAGGAGCGCATCCGCGACAACTGACGATGCGGATCGCCAACTGACCAGGGCGCGCGCCGCCCTAACTAACGCCGAAGCGATGTCCAGTTGCCCCGGCCAATAGATCCGGCTCGACTCTGAAAGGTCCAGGATGCGTGGCATAGTCGCCGCCACGCCTATTGCCACGGCGCCAAAGGCCAGGACCCCGGGCCGGAGCGTGCGCCAGCGCCGCGGTGTCGTCGTGAGCCAGAACGCGCCTAGTCCAGCGAGCAGGTACAACGTCAGGTAGTGACTGTAGACTGCGCCCAGCGCACACGCGGCGAACGCCGCCCACCAACGCGCATTGACTTGGGGCTGGTTGGCGTGCGCCCGAACGAGCGCATAGGTCGCCGCCATCCCCAACGTCGTCGCCTGGCTGTACATCCGCGCTTCCCGCGCGTACCACAGCAATAGCGGCGAGAGGCACACCAACGCTGCGGTCACTTGCCCCGTCGGCCGGTCGAGCAACCGCCGGGCCAGCGCCCAGGCCAGCGGCACCAACGCTACGCCGAAGGCGAGCGATACAAAGCGCAAGGCAAACTCGGTCGAACCGAACGAGGCGACGCCGGCGCGCAAGAAGATAAAGTACAATGGGGGATTCAGGTCTGCCGAAAGCATCCGAATTGCGGTGGATATATCCGATCGTACGAGGGTGGCACTATAAGCCTCGTCGTACCACAGGCTTTCTGCGCCCAGTCCGTAGACACGCAGGCCAAACGCCGCCAGCGTGACCAACCAGAGGAACAATGGGGGCCGCATCCATCGGCGTGTGGCACTTGGGAGATTCACAGTCCACCTCGGCAAACCCGCGCGTGTTGGAGCACTGCGTCCTTATACCATACCCCATTGCTTCGGTCAAGGGTAAGGGCGTTCAATTGAACGCTCCAACGCGGCCCGCACTTTTGCGACTTGGTCTTCAGTCAACTGGTGATGCTTGATCTCGACCCTCTACACGCAAATCTTTCCCGGCTACGATAACGTCGTCCGCCGCCCTGCGCTGGGACGGCTCCTGGGCGCGCTGATCTATACCGCCGAGCGCACGGCGTTGAGAATTCTGGGGTTATTGCATTTGTTGTTGAAAAAGACCTGGCGGGCCTGTGAGACCGGCCAGGTCTTTTATCGCGCATCACAAGGCGACGACCAGCATGACTTGTCTTTGTCCTTGATTTTGAAGCACGATGGGCAGGTAGATGTTGTATCGGCGTGGCAGTTCCAGCGTCGTCCACGTCCTTCCACCGTCGGTTGTCTTGAAGAGACCTCTTTGAAGAGAACAACCGGACAACTCGCCCCCCTGCTCTTTCGCGCACATTCCGTTGCTGGTGTAAGCCCACCCCATATCAGCTGTGACAAAATCAATAATTCAAAAAGGTGTGACCAAAATCAGTTGACTTGGGTGTTCAGCTGATTCCCTTACAAATCGCACAATACGGGTCCAAGCCCACATTTTGAACGGGAAAATCGAGCCTTGGACCCGATAAAGGGACACTACCGAAATATCAGGGTATGCTATAATCAACATTGGCGCCTCTTGCGGTCGGTTGGGATGGGTCAATGCCAATCTTACCGCAGTTGGCTCTTGGCGCCATAGTGAGGTACTTGGCTCGCTATGCTCGGAACAGCTACAGACGCTCTCATCTTGAAGAAAGACCATATATACAAGCAAACACACAATGCTCCTATGACTGGCAAGCATTTTGAAAGCGATTGGCAGAACTGGGTATCAGGTGGAAGAGTTGATGAAAGCCGTAATGGACCTGTCCGGCGCTCATACCGGCGGGGATGGTCGAAAGTGAGGTCTCCATGTCTCAACCTCTGAAAGTATTGTATCTCGCCGCCGAGGCCGCGCCGTATGCCAAAGTCGGCGGGTTGGCCGATGTGGCCGGCTCGTTGCCCAAGGCGCTGCGCGCGTTGGGGCACGACGTCCGCCTCGCGCTGCCGCGCCACAAGGCAGTGGACGGCGCGCGCTGGAAGCTCAAGCTCGCCGCCGCGCCGTTCCCGGTCCCGGTCGGCGCAGACCACAAAATGACTGAGGCGCTGGAAGGCGCAGCCGAAGGCGTCCCCGCCTACCTGATTTGGGACGAGCACTATTTTGGGCGTGACAGGGTGTATGGCTACGACGACGACGCGCAGCGATTCGTCTTTTTCGGGCGGGCGATCCTCGCCTTCATCAAGCAGAGCGGCTGGCAGCCGGACGTGATCCACGCCAACGATTGGCATACGGCGTTCGTCCCCACCTGGCTGGCGACGGCGGGCAAGGCCGATCCGTTCTACGCGCCCATCGCCACGGCCTATACCATCCACAACGTCACCTATCACGGCACGACCGGCAAGGCGATTCTCCCCTTTGCCGGGCTGGAAGGCCACGTGCATCACCTGGAAGTCGAGCCGCCCGGCGCGGTCAACTGGATGGCGCGCGGCATCTATCATTCGGACGTGATCAACACGGTGAGCAAGCGGTACGCGCAGGAAATCCTCACGCCCGAGTTCGGCGCGGGGATGGAGGGACTGCTCAAGCATCGCCACGCGGAGCGCCGCCTATGCGGCATTCTCAATGGCGTGGACTATGACCAATGGAATCCCGCCACCGACCCGCACCTGGCTCAACGCTTCAATTCCGAGTCGCTCGACGCGCGCGCGCTCAACAAGGCGGCGCTTCAGCGCGAAGCGGGCTTGCCGGTCCGCGAGGGCGCGCCGCTGATCGGCTTTATCTCGCGCCTGGTAGACCAGAAAGGCGTAGACGTCTTGTCCACCGTGCTCGACCGGCTGTTCGCGCGCGATGTGCAGTTCGTGCTATTGGGCGCCGGCGAAAAACGCCATGAGGAAATCTTTGGCGCGTTGCCCAAGCGCTTTCCCAACAAAGCCGCCGTATTCTTAAAGTTCGACGCGGCGCTGGCGCAGAAAATCTATGGCGGCGCGGACATTTTTCTCATGCCCAGCCAGTTCGAGCCGTGCGGCCTGGGCCAGATGATTGCGATGCGCTATGGCAGCGTTCCCGTCGTCCGGGCGACCGGCGGGCTGGCCGATTCCGTCAGCGATTTGGACGCGGCCAACGCAACGCGCAAGGGCACCGGCTTTACCTTTGGCGATTACACCAGCGACGCCTTTTGGAATACGTTGGAGCGCGCGCTGGACGTGTTCCGCGACAAGAAAACCTGGCGCGGCTTGCAAGAGCGCTGCATGAAAGCCGACTTTTCGTGGAATGCTTCGGCGAAAAAGTACGAAGAGCTGTATCGGAAAGCCATCGAGTTTCACAAAAGCTCATAGACCTGACCCACCGGGGGCCTTTGGCTCCAGGTCTAACGGCGGTGACCCATGCGAGTACTTGCCATGATCCTGGCCGGCGGCGAGGGCCGGCGACTGAGCATCCTTTCGCAAAAGCGGGCCAAGCCAGCGGTGCCTTTTGCTGGCAAGTACCGCATCATTGATTTTACGCTCTCCAACTGCGCCAACTCGGGCATCTATACCGTCGGCATCCCGGCGCAGTATCGGCCCCGCTCGTTGATTGACCACATCCGCACGGGCGCGCCGTGGGACCTGGACCGCATGAACGGCGGCGTGTGGCTGCTCCAACCCTACCTGGGCCGCAGCGATTCCGATTGGTACTCGGGCAGCGCCGACGCCATCCAGCAAAACTTTGACTTTGTCCGCCGTCACCGTCCTGAAGTGGTGCTCGTCCTCTGCGCCGACCACGTCTACACCATGGATTACGACCGGATGATCTCGTTCCACGTCGAAAACCGGGCCGATGTCACCGTTGCGACGCTCAAAGTATCGCCGGAAGAGGCTTCGCGTTTCGGCATCCTGGAAACCGACGAGAGTTATCGCGTCGTCCGCTTTGAGGAAAAGCCGCCGGAGCCAAAGAGCACGCTGGCCTCGATGGGCATTTACGTCTTTAACACCGAAGTGCTCAGCGACGTGCTCAAGGCCGACGCAGCCAATTCCCAATCCAGCCACGACTTTGGCAAGGACATTGTCCCCAAGATAATCGGCCCATACCGCGTTTTCGCTTACCCGTTCTCCAGCTACTGGGTGGACGTGGGAACCATCCAGGCCTACTGGGAAGCGCACATGGACTTGCTGGCCGACCATCCCCCGCTCGACTTGAACGACCGCACTTGGATTATTCACACGCGCTCGGAAGAGCGCCCGCCGGTCAACATCCGTACGGGCGCGGTGGTGCTGCATAGCCTCATCACCGACGGCTGCACCATCGAGGGAACGGTCGAATACAGCGTGCTCAGCCCGGGCGTCCGCGTCGAGCGCGGCGCGGTGGTGCGCTATTCCATCATCATGACCGACGCGATCGTCCGCGCTGGCGCGATGGTGGATCGCAGCATCCTGGATAAACAGGTGGATGTCGGGGCGGGCGCCCAAGTTGGCTTTGGGGCGGACTATACGCCCAGCCGCGTCACCGATCTTTCCTCCGGCTTGACGCTCGTGGGCAAGAGCGCCGTTGTTCCACCCAACGTCAAGGTCGGGCGTAACTGCATCGTCGCCAGCGACGTGCGCCCTGAAGATTTCCTCGCCGATAACGTGCCCAGCGGCACCGTGGTCGGCTTTGTCGGGGACTCGAGCTAGCTCCTGTCGCTTTCCTGGAGAGTTGCCATGAACAAGATTCATTTGTCGCTTGCCATCCACAACCATCAGCCCGTCGGCAATTTTGACTGGGTATTTGAAAACGCCACCCAATTGGCTTACGAGCCGATGGTGGCCGCGCTGGAGCGGCATCCCGGCGTGCGCCTGGCTTTGCATTATACCGGCCCGCTGCGCGATTGGCTGGTCGAGCATCGGCCTGAGCTGATCGCCCGCGTCCGCGCGCTGGTGGAACGCGGCCAGGTCGAGATGCTCACGGGCGGCTATTACGAGCCAATCCTCATCGCTTTGCCGGACGCGGACAAGGCCGGGCAGTTGAACAAGATGATCGCCGCCGTCAAAAAAGATTTCGGTTACGACGCCACGGGCGCGTGGCTCACCGAGCGCATCTGGGAGCCGCACCTACCCAAGTCGCTGGCCGAATCCGGTGCGCAATATACCATCGTGGACGACACACACTTCAAGTACGTCGGGCTGGCGGACGAAGAGCTGTTCGGCTACTATATCACCGAAGAGCAAGGTTACGCGCTCAAAGTCTTTGGGACGCTCAAGTACCTGAGGTACGCTATCCCGTGGGCCACGGTGGAGACTGTCATCGAGTGGCTGCGCCGTCAAGCAGATGCCAGCGGCAAGCGCGTGGCGGTGATGGGCGACGACGGCGAAAAGTTTGGCCTGTGGCCCAGCACGCACGTTCACTGCTGGGAAAAGGGATGGATGGAAGATTTCTTTACCGCGCTGGAGGCCAACGCCGAGTGGCTCATTACCACGCCGCCCGGCGAATATGCCGCGCAGCAGCCCGCGCTGGGCCGCATCTATTTGCCGGCGGCGGCCTATGACGAGATGACCGAGTGGGCCTTGCCGCCGCAGCAGAGCGCCGAAATCGTCGCGCTCAAGCGCCGCCTGCAAGAGGAACACCGCGACGACATTCTGCGCTACCTCAAAGGCGGGACGTGGCGCAACTTTATGACCAAATACCCGGAAATCAACTCGATGCACAAAAAGATGCTCCTGGTGAGCGACAAGGCGCACCGGATGAAAAGCCGCAAGCAGCGAGCCGCCGCGTTGGACGCGCTGTGGGCCGGGCAGTGCAACTGCCCGTATTGGCACGGCGTGTTCGGCGGCGTTTACCTGTTCCACATCCGCGAAGCCGCCTACGAGCGCCTCATCGCCGCCGAGACGATGGCCGACGCCGGTGAGCATGGCGAGGGTGCGTGGGTGGACTCGCTCAAGGCCGATGTGGACAAGGACAGCCACGACGAGGTCATCCTTTCGAGCGACGCGCAAAACCTGCTGTTCGCTCCGGCTTTGGGAGGAACGCTGGTGGAATGGGACTGGCGCGCCATGGGCCTCAACCTGCTCAACACGCTCACGCGCCGCCCGGAAGGCTATCACGTCGAATTAAAACAAGCCGCCGCGCGCGGGACGCTGGTTCTCTCGGGTCAGGAAAAGGGAGCGGCCGGCTTTACCCATGTGGTGCGCGTCAAAGAGATGGACTTGCAGGACAAACTGTTTTACGACTGGTATCGCCGCGCGAGCTTGCTGGATCATGTCTTTGCCAACGACACGACCCTGGAGGCATTCTACCGCTGCCAGCACACCGAGTTGGGCGATTTTGTGAATCAGCCTTATGAGGCCGGGTTGACGCAGACCGGCGACCGGCTCATGCTCAAGCTCTGGCGCGAGGGCGGCGTCTGGGAGGACAACACCCGGCGTCCGCTGCGAATTGAAAAGACCGTCATGCTTTCGGCGGGACAATTGGCTCTGGAGGTAACGTACCAGTTGACCAACACCGGCGAGGAACCCATCGCAGAGCGGTTCGGCGTGGAGACCAACTGGGGCATTGCCGGGGGCGACGGGCCGCAAGCCTACTCGGTGTGGCCGGGCGGCGACTTGGTGCGCTTTAACGCCCTCCACGCCGTCGAGAGCGCCAACGAGGTGGCGCTGGTTCACGAATGGTACGGGCGGGTTATCCTGAACACCGACCGTCCGGCGAGCTGGTGGCAGTTCCCCATCGAAACCATCTCGAACTCGGAAGCCGGATTCGAGCGCATCTACCAGGGGACATCGGTCACGTGCCATTGGTCGCTAGAGCTTGCCCCAGGCCAGGCGTGGCAAGTCGCCTTGCGCTTCAAATTGCTCTAGGACGTGCTGCGTATCGTCACGCAATACGGAATACGCAACACGAAATCACCGAACGGGTAAGAATAATTGACAACCGATAGCTTTCTCTGCTTTCACTGCCACTTTTACCAGCCGCCGCGCGAGGACCCGTTCACCGGCCAGATTCCGCGCGAAGCGGGCGCCGAGCCTTATCACGACTATAACGAAAAAATCACCGCCGAGTGTTACCAGCCCAACGCGCTGCTGGGCAATTTCGACCACATCAGCTTCAACGTCGGGCCGACGCTGGCCGCCTGGCTTGACGCTTCGCGTCACGCGCACGAGACCTACGACCGCATCGTGCAGGCCGACCGGAACCATGCGGCGCGCGTCGGCGTCGGCAATGCGATTGCCCAAAGCGCGCACCACACGATTTTGCCGCTGGCGCGCCGCCGCGACAAGATCGCGCAGGTGGCGTGGGGCATCGCCAGCTTTGAACATCACTTTGGGCGCAAGCCGGCCGGGATGTGGCTGCCGGAAATGGCGGTGGATTACGAGACGCTCGAAACGCTGGCCGGAGCCGGATTGACGTTTACGATTCTTTCTAGCGAGCAAGTGGGCGGCGATACCGGCGGCCGGGCCGGGCCGTACCGCATCCGGCTCAGCGCCGGGCGAAGCATGGCCGTTTTCGTGCGCGACCGCTTTCTTTCCAACCAGCTCTCGTTCGACATGGACAAATTCCCCGATCCCAAGACCTGGGCCGGGCAGGCGCTCGTTTCGCGCGGGCCGGGGCTGAGCCTCATCGCCACCGATGGCGAGACTTTTGGGCATCACAATCGCGGCGGCGAGCACTTTTTACACAGCTTGCTCCTGCGCGATGCGCCCGCGCTCGGCCTGCAGGTGGTGTCGCTGGCCCGGTACCTGGCCGATCATCTGCCGCAAATCGAAATCGAAATCTTGGAGATGACGGCGTGGAGCTGCGGACATCACGTGGCGCGCTGGGCCACCGGCTGCGAATGCACGCCGGCCGACAGCCGCTGGAAAGGCGCGCTGCGCCGCGCGCTGGATAACCTCGCCAGCGAGATGGACCTGGTGTACGTCACCGAAGCGCGCGCCGCCGGCGCCGACCCCTGGCCGCTGCGCGATGCCTACATCGCCGTCGTGCTCGGCCAGATGGATGGGCCGGCCTTTCTTTCCGCGCAAGGCCTGAGCAACCTCTCCACCGCCGCCGCCGACCGGCTCTTGAAACTCTTGCAGGCCGAGCTGTATCGCCAGCGGATGTATGCCAGTTGCGCCTTTTTCTTTGAAGAGCTTGCGCGCATCGAGCCGGGCTATGCCATCGCCAACGCGGCTCGCGCCCTGCTACTGGTCAAGCAAGCCACCGGCGAAGACCTGGCGCACGGATTCCGCCGGGACCTGTCGGTGGCCTTTAGCGCGCGCGCCGGCGTCACGGGCGCGGACTTGTACGACGCGATCATCGCGTCGGCCCAGGCCAATAGCTATATCAAATGAGATCCTTGTGCGTCCACTGTCACTTTAGCTTGCCGCCGCGCCAAGACCCGTTCACCGGAGAGGTCGCGCGCGAGGCCAGCGCGGCTCCCTTCCGCAATCTCTATGAGCAGACCACGGCCGAGTGTTATCGCCCCAACGTGGTGCTGGGCAACTTTGACTTGATCAGCTTTGATGTCGCGCCGGCGTTGTTGGACTGGCTAGAGCGCCGCGATGCCGCCACCTACAGCCGCATCCTCGCCGCCGACCGGGGCAACGCCATGGCCACGACGTTCCACCACGTCATCCTGCCTCTTCTTTCCCGGCGCGACAAGGTGACAGAAGTCGCGTGGGGGCTGAAAGCCTTTGAGGTTCACTTTGGCCGCAGGGCTGAAGGTCTGTGGCTGACGGACATGGCCGTGGATCACGAGACGCTCGACGTACTGGCCGAAAGCGGCATCGTGTTCACGCTGCTTTCGTCGGAGCAGATTCGGGGCGACCTGAGCATCGGCGCGGGACCGTACCGCGTGCGAGCGGGAAACGGGCGCGAGCTAGCCCTCTTTGCGCGCGACCACGCGCTTTCCGACAAAATCGCGTTCGAGCTGAGCCGGCTGGGCGGGGCGGGCATTTTTGCCGCGCGGTATCTTGCGCCTCGCGCGGACGAAGGGCTGCTGCTCCTCGCCAACGACGGCGAAACCTACGGCCACTGCCACACCAGCGAAGAAATGTTTTTGCGCTACCTGGTTCGACAAGAAGCCTCTCACGCCGGGTATCAGGTCGTGCCGCTGACCGGATTCTTGCGCGATCACCCGCCGAGGCTAGAGGTCCAGATTGCCAGCCCGTCATCGTGGGCCTGCGTGCATGGCGTGGAGCGCTGGCAGCGCGAATGCGAGTGCGCGTGGCCCGCCGCATGGAAGGCGCCGCTGCGCCAGGCGCTCGTTCGCCTGGCCGCCGCCGCCGACGCCATCTATGAGCGCGAAGCGCGCGCCGCCGACCTCGATCCCTGGGCCGTGCGGAATGGTTACGCCGACGTGCTACTGAATCGCCTCACCGGCCCAATGTACCTGGCCGGGCACGAAAAACGCGCGCTCACCCTCCAGACCAAAGAGCGCGTGCTGTGGTTGCTCGTCGCGCAGGCGCACCGGCTCGCCATGTTCAACAGCTATCCGTTTTTCGGGACAGAGTTCGGCGCGCCCGAGATGCGCAACATCTTGGCCCACGCCGTGCGCGCGGTCAGCTTTATCACGCAGGCCACCGGAGAAGATTTATCCGGGGATGTGCGCCCCGACCTGGCGCAAGCCCAAGACCCCAGCGGCGAGATCTCGGCGGCAGACATTTACGCTGAAATCGTGCAAGCGCAGCAGACATGATGCAGAGCGACACGCTGATTTGCCTGGGCGCTTTTGTCACAGCGGCGCTCGTCGGCGCGTTGGTGCTGGCGCGCTCAATGCCGCTCGCGGATGTGATTCAAGGTCGCCAGCGGTTGTTGGCTCACGCAACGGCTGTGTTGACGGCCTTGTTCGTCGCGGGCATGGCCGGGCTGGCGGCGTATCTGCTGCTCTCAACTTTCGTCAACCCCTGAGCTTCCGAGTTCCACCGAGTTTCCGAAACCACAGGGCCTCGGGGGAACTGGGGGAAACTCGATAGGAAAGGGCTATCGAACAATGAGCAAAGCTGAAATCGCAGTGGCGTGTTTCAAAGAAGGCTTTAGTTGAGCGCAAGCCGTGTTTTCGACTCTGGGTCCAGAGTCAGGATTAGACCGAGAAACAGCCCTGAGAGTGGCGGGAGCTTTTGGCGCTGGCATGGCGCGGACGGGCCAGACCTGCGGCGCAGTCACTGGCGCGCTGATGGTGATCGGCCTCAAGCACGGCCAGACCCAAGGGGAAGACAAACAGGCGAAAGAAAAGACCTACGCGCTGGCCCGCGAGTTTTTGGAGCGATTCAAGGCGCGCAACGGCGCTCTGCTGTGCCGCGAGCTGCTGGGCTACGACATCGGCGCCCCCGAAGGAATGCAGGCCGCCAGAGACAAGGGACTCTTTGCCGCGCTGTGTCCCAGACTGGTGGCGAACGCAGTAGAAATTCTCCAAGAGCTTGTGTGACCCCGACTGCGTTGACTGTGCAAATCTTTTGAGCCGCAACCCCTTTGCAGGGGCAAGCAATGCAAAGAGCGCAAAGAAAAAAATCTTGCGTGCTTGGCGGCTTGGCGTGAGAAAAAACTGGGTTGCGACCAAAGCCGTGCGATGGGATTATGGCCGCAACGAGCGACGCGAAGCGTAGCGCAACGGCCCCAACGCCTGCACCATCGCGCTGGCGGCAAAGCCCTCGGCGTAGGGCGGAAAGTACACCGGGTTATCGCGCAAAGCTTTCCACGTCTGCGAAAGCCCCAATGTCCCCAGCTCCCGCGTGCGCGCGACGAGGTCGAGGTCGAGGATTTCGGTCAAGATGGTCTCGTGCTGATCGGCCTGTTGCAGCACGCGCCCATCCGGGTCTACGATGAGCGAGCGGCCTCCGCCGTAAGGGCCGGTGCCGTTCACGTCCACAAAGTAGCACTGATTGAAAATCGCGTTGGCCTGGCTGATGACCAGCTCTGCGCCCCGGTCGGAGGTGGCGGTGAGGCTGGGATGCAAGATGACTTCGGCGCCCATCCAGGCCAGCGTGCGCGCGACTTCGGGGAACCACATGTCGTAGCAGATGCACAGGCCAAATGTTCCTACATTCGGAACTTTGAACACGCAGAACGTGTCGCCGGGCGCGCAGGCTTCCAAAGGACGCCACGGGAACATTTTGCGATAGCGCGCGGCGATCTGCCCCTCCGGCGAGATGGCGATGGCGGTGTTGTAAATCACGCCATCGTCGCGCTCGCTCATCGAGCCGGGGATCAGCCATTTGCGATGACGCGCGGCCAACGCGCACAAGCGATCCGTGGTTGGCCCTGGAATAGTTTCGGCCTCGGCCTTGTGGCCGCCTGGCACAAATTGCGCCAGCGCGTCCAGGATAAGCTCGGGCAGGCAAAACATGTCCACCCAGGGCAACAGCAAGCTCGTCTGCCCCACAACGGACTCGATTTTGTCCAGCGTGGCTTGCGGGTCATGCGGCGCAGGCGACATCTGGATAGCGGCAATTCCCACTAGTCTGCTCATACGTTACCCCAATCTTGTGCCAAATGGTGACTGCTTTGGTCGTCATTGCGAGCCGCCAAAGGCGGCGAAGCAATCTCTTGACACGCGCGAGGAGATTGCTTCGTCGCTGGCCCTGTCCGACGCTCCACAGGAGCGTCGGGGGCCCGCCAGGCGTCGCTCCTCGCAATGACCTGAACCGTTATACTAGATGACATGCAACCGTTCGCCCCTCTGCCACCGGGCGCAACTCGGGTACCTCGACGCGGCAACGCGCCTCGGCCAGCGGGCAGCGCGTGTGAAAGCGGCAGCCCGGCGGCGGGTCAACCGGACTGGGCACTGTGCCTTGCAGCACGATTCGCCGGCGGTGGATGCTCGGGTCGGGCACAGAGATGGCCGAGATGAGCGCCTGGGTATAAGGATGCAGCGGCGAATCGAACACGGCCTCCACCGGCCCGGTCTCGACCAGCTTGCCCAGGTACATGACGCAAATCCGGTCGCTGATGTGTTGCACCACGCCCAGGTCGTGCGAGATGAAAAGATACGTCAGCTTGTGCTGCGCCTGCAACTCGTCGAGCAGGTTGATGATTTGCGCCTGCACGGAAACATCCAGGGCCGAAGTCGGTTCGTCCAACACGAGCAGGCGCGGACTGAGCGCCAACGCTCGCGCCACGGCCACGCGCTGACATTGTCCGCCGGAAAGCTCGTGCGGGTAGCGGTCGAGGTGCTGCCGCCCCAGGCCGACTTGCTCAAGCAGCGCCAGGACGTGGCTCTTTAATTCCTCGCGCGGCTGGCGGCGATGGGTCATCAGCGGCTCGGCCACCACGTCGAACACTTTGAAGCGCGGGCTGAGCGACGAGAGCGGACTTTGAAAGACAATCTGCATCTCTTGGCGCAAGCGCCGCATCGCATCGCCCTTCAACGCCAGCAGGTCTTGGCCGTCAAACGTGATTTGCCCCGAGGTCGGCTCGACCAGTCGCAGGACGCAGCGGCCCAGCGTCGTCTTGCCGCAACCGGACTCGCCCACCACGCCCAGCACCTGGCCGGGGTAAACCTCCAGGCTCACGTCGTCTATAGCGTGCACAATGCGCGGCTCGCCAGAAAGCCATCCGCCGGGCAGCTTGAAATGCTTGACCAGCGACTGGACCTGCACGAGTGGAACATCCCCGCCTGCCCCCCGTTTTTCTGGGAGGTTAGGGTAAGGCGTATCACGCACGCGACGCCTCCCGGTGCAGCCAACACGCGCTCGAATGACTCTCGCCCACCTGAATGAGCGGAGGTCGCTCGACGCGGCAGCGGTCAAAGGCGAAATCGCAGCGCGATTCGAACGGGCAGCCGACCAGCGTGCCGGGGTTGCCCGGCACCGTGCCGCGAATCGCGGTCAACGGCCGGCCGCGATTGCTCCGGAGTGGAATCGCGCTCATCAATCCGCATGTGTAAGGGTGCCGCGGCGACGCAAAAATCTCGGCGGTGCGCCCGGTCTCTACAACGAACCCGGCATACAGGACGGCGAGCCGGTCGCACGTTTCCGCCACCACGCCCAGGTCGTGCGTGATGAGCAGAATCGCCAGATTGAACCGCCCAAGCTCTTTGAGCAAGTCCAGGATTTGCGCCTTGATGGTCACGTCCAACGCCGTCGTCGGCTCGTCGGCGATGAGCAACGACGGCTCGCACGCAAGCGCCATCGCAATCATCACGCGCTGCTGCATCCCGCCGGAAAGCTCGTGCGGGTACGAGGCCATCAGTCGCCGCGCGTCGGGCAGGCCGACGGATTCCAGCGCCTCGATGGCCCGCCGCGTGGCCTCGCGCTCGCTGCCGCGCTGATGCTGGCGGATGACGCGCACGATCTGCGAGCCGACGGTGAACACCGGATTGAGCGAGGACGACGGGTCTTGAAAGATCATGGAAATCTGCCCGCCGCGAGTCTGCTGCATCTCGCCCTCGGATTTGAGCAGCAGGTCGTCGCCCTTGAACAGGACGCGGCCCGCCGTGATCCGGCCCGGTCTGGGCACCAGTCGCAGCACGGCAAGGCCCGTCACCGTTTTGCCGCAGCCGGTCTCACCCACCAAGCCAAACACCTCGCCGGGCATCACGTCGAACGAGATGCCGGACAATGCCTGAAGCGTCCCGCGCGAGGTGCGGAACTCGACTCGCAAACCTTCAATTTGGAGTAATGGTTCCATCAGCCAATCTCTGATCTCTAATCTCTAATACCCAATGTCTAATACCTGATAGCCGTTGAGGATTGGGTATTGGAGATTGGAGATTAGCGGTACTGGCGCGGATCGAAAATGTCGCGCAGGGTATCGCCCAACAGGTTGAACGCGAGAACCGTGATGAAAATTGCCAGACCTGGAAAAGTGGAATACCACCACTGATCCAAAATAAACGTGCGCCCCTCGCTGACCATCAAGCCCCAATCGGGCGCGGGCGGCTGCGCGCCCAGGCCGATGAACGCCAGCCCCATGGAAGCCAGAATCACCGTGCCAATGTCTACCGTCGCCTGCACCAGAATCGGCGAAAGACAATTGGGCAAAATGTGCCGCAAGATGATCACCGACGACGGCACGCCGATGGATTGCGCGGCTTCGACAAAGTAGCGTTGCCGCAGGCTGATTGCCATGCCGCGCACCAGCCGCGTGTACCACGGCCACCAAGAGATCGCCAGCGCCATCGCCGCGTGCTCAAGCCCTGGCCCCAACGCCGCCACAATCGCCATCGCCAAAAGCAGCGACGGGAACGCCAGGAACAAGTCGGTGATGCGCATGATGAGGTCGTCGAGTCGCCCGCCCGCAAATCCCGCCAGCGCCCCCAACGGCGCGCCGATGAGGATGGCAATGAGCACGACGCCGAGCGACACTAACAGCGCCGGTCGCGCGGCGATAATGACGCGGCTGAGCAGGTCGCGCCCCAACCGATCCGTGCCAAAGGGATGCTCGCGTGACATGGGCAGCATGCGCGTGGCGACGTTGGTCTTGCCATAGCCTTGCTCGGGAAAAGGCGCAAGCCACGGTCCGGCGATGGCGACCAACACAAACGCAAGAATGACGAGCACGCTGAACAATGCCAGCGGATCGCGCAAGATGACGTAGGCGACGTGCGCCGCCTGCCGGCGCGGCGCTAGCTCGCCCGCTTCGGCGGCTCCTCCTCGACGGTTCAACCATTCGGCGATCTGCATGATAGCCTTTATCTTTGGTAGGGGCAGACCTTGTGTCTGCCCCAGTGGGCGACAAGTGGGCGACCGCAAGGGTCGCCCCTGCTAGGCCAGGCTGATGCGCGGGTCAATCCACGCCTGAGCCACGTCAACCATCAGATTGATGATCACGTAACCCGCTGCGGCCAGCAAGGTGATGCCCATGATGGCGGGATGATCCGTATTGAGCAATGAATGCACCGTGAACAGGCCCAGCCCCGGCCAGTTGAAAACGATCTCGATAAAGAACGTGCCGGTGAGCGCATAGGCCAGCGTCAGCCCGATGACGGTGAGCGTCGGGCCAATCGCATTCTTGAGCGCGTAAAAGTAAATCGTAAACCATTCGGGCGTGCCATAAGCGCGCGCCGTGCGGATATAGTCTTGCGAAAGCACTTCGATCATGGTCGCCCGCGTCATGCGCGCGATGAGGCCGATGGGATACGCGGCCAGCGTCAGCGCCGGGAGAACGGTGTGCCATGCCACGTCTTTTAAGGCGATCCAGTTGCCGGTGACGGCGCTATCTATCAGGTAAAAACCGGTGAGCGGCTGGATGGGAGACGAGAAGCGTAAATCGGTATCAAAGCGCCCGGCCAGCGGCAGGAGGTGAAGGTTGCGAAAGAACACGACTTGAAGCAGCAGCCCCGCCCAGAAAGCCGGCATAGACACGCCGACAATCGAGAGTGTCCGCACGGCCACGTCGAACGGGCTGCCCTGCAACTGCGCCGAAAGCACGCCCAACGGCACGCCCACCAGCACCGCGAATATCATTGCCGTGAGAAGCAGTTCTAGCGAAGCGGGCCAGCGGTCGCCGATCTCTTGCAGCACCGGGCGCTTGGTGGCGATCGAATCGCCCAGGTCGCCGCGCAGCAGGTCGCGCACATAGTACGCATACTGCACCGGCACGGGCCGGTTGAGGCCCAGCTTTTCGCGCGTCCGCTCCAAGTCCCCCGGGTTGGGGTGGGGGCCGATATACAGCGCCGCCGGGTCGGAGGGGATCACGCGCGCCAACGTAAACGTGATGACGGACAGCCCGACCAACACCAGGATGGACATGGCAATGCGGCGGATGACGAACTCGAGTTTGCGCATCGCGAGTTGACCTCATCCCCCCAACCCCCCTTCTCCCAAAGGGAGAAGGGGGCCAGGAGATGTAGGAAACTATTTGATGTTCAGCGGGTAATAGAAGGTCGAGAACGGATAGTTCAGGTTATACTTGTACCCCAGCAAAGTCTTGGGCACGATGGGGACCGTCTTGTCGTCGTAGAGGAACAGCGCCGGGCTGTCTTGGACCAGGATGTTCATGGCCTTGGTATACATTTCTTGCGATTTCTTGGGGTCAGGGACCATGATCGCCGCCGCGTCGTCAATCAGCTTGTCGTACTCGGGGTTGGCATAGTAACCCAGGTTAAAGAACGGCTTCTTTTCCGAGCGGAACATGGCGTAGAGGTTGTCGGCGCCGGCGTCGCTGTAGGTGGGCCAATAGAGCAGGAGTAAGATGTCTTGCGCCTTGGTCGGGTCGTCTTTGGCCAGCTTCCACTGCTGACTCCACAGCATCGGCTTGATCTCGACCTCGATGCCGATTTGCTTGAGCGCATCCTTGAGGACGGGCGCAAAGCGTTCCTCATTCTGGTTCTCGGCCGCATAGGTCAACGTCAGCTTGACCGTCTTACCCGCAAGGCCGGCCTGCTTCATCAGGTCTTTGGCTTTGTTCAAGTCTTGCTTGTACTGCTGCACATCCTCCGAGTAGGGCCAGATGCCCTTGGGGGCAGGCCCGCGTGATTGCGTGCCATACCCCTGCGCGCCGATAGTAACAATGTCATCGTAATTGACCGCGTAGGCAATCGCCTGGCGAACGAGCTTGTTATCCAGCGGCGGCTTTTTGGTATTGAGGAAGGCGACATAGTCGAACGGCGACGGCTCTTCGGTCACGGTGAATTTGGGGTTGTCCTTGAACCGCTTGATGTTTTCCCGTGGAATGGACGAGGCCAAATCAACCTGGCCGCCTTCGAGCATCTGCTGTTGCGTGACGGCTTCGGGCACGATGCTGACTACCACCTTCTCAAAGTGGTTGACGTCCTTCCAGCCACCCCAGTAGTCCTTGAACGCATCCAGCACGATTTCTTTATCGGGCGCGTACGATGTTAGCTTGTACGGCCCGGTGCCGGCCTCGACGCCCTTTTCAAAATACTTCTGATCCTTAGCAGCTGCCTCGACAGCCTTGGGGCTAAAGATCCACGCGCCATACGTCGCGCCCACGATCAACTCTAGCGGCGCGGCATACTTGAGCTTGAAAACGACCGTCATGGGGTCGGGCGATTCCATCTTGTCCACCGGCGCCCAGATGAACGCTGCGCCCTGGCCGAGCGTGATCGTCCGCGAGATGGACTTGATCACCGCGTCGGCATTCAGCTCGGCTCCGTCGTGGAACTTGACGCCCTTGCGCAGGTGGAATGTCCAGGTCATGCCATCGTCCGAGCGTTCCCACTTTTCGGCCAGCGCGGGTGTATACTTGTCCTTCGCGCCCGGCGGGTTGACCCACAGCAGCGGCTCGTACAAGTTAGCCATGTACGCCGCTTCGGTAGAAAACGACGCGCTGGGGTCCCACGTCGTGACGCTGGCCGTCGAGGCGACCTTCAAGATGCGCGGCGCCGGTGTGGGCGGCACTGGTGTAGGCGGTACGGCGGTAGGTGGCGTCGTCGGCTTGGGCGGCGCGGGCGTAGGCGCTGTCGTAGGCGCCGTCGTAGGCGGCACAGGTGTGGCAGCAGGCGCGCACGCGCCAATCAGCATGACCAAAATGGTGAACACGGATAGCAGCTTGAGGTATCTCATCTCTCCTTCTCCTTTTCAGAGTGGGTTGATCCGAGCGGAAAAAGTAAAATCACGTCTGTTTTCTCTTTCGAGCCGCACCTCCTCCCTGACTTGGTCCCGGATAACAGAAATCATCCCTTTGCAGGCTATTGTATTCTACCCCCGAGCGTTTGCAAAATTCTGACAGGCTGCCTCCCTGGTTTCCTTTGTGAGAATGCTGCGAACCCTCCTGCGGTTGTCAACGAGGCGCTCTTCGGGGTTTCGATGGCTGATCAGGTCTCCCAACTGCGCGACGAATTGAGGCTTTCTCATGATTCACCCATAGCAAGGGATCAGGTGGTCAATTGCCTCACAAATAACACCCGATCGTTCCCGGGCCCATCATATTCCGGACATACCCCGACCCCTTGTGTGCTTTCCTCAGGTCCTTCGACCTTGAAACCGATCCTCGCGTGAAACACTATTGACCCCTTGTTTACCGGCGACGTCACACACCGAACTATTGTCCGCCCCTCCCGTCTCACCGTCTCGAAAAATCGTTCGTACAACGCCCGTCCTACCCCCTGCCCTCGACAACCCGGGTGCACCCCGGCGAAATGCACATAGGCCTCTTCTGTCCTCGCCTGGGACAAAAACCCGATCAGGAACCCAATGATCTCTCCCTCTTTCTCCGCAATAAAGCTCGTATCACGAAAGTGAACAAAGAACAGCCTGGGCAGCATATCGCTCATCAACCTGCCGCCCCACCAATCATTCAGCGTCGAGATGATATAGTCGTAATCCGCAGGCTCAGCACAACGGATCTTTATCTCTTGGTTCCGCATCAAAGATGTACCGAAAACGATCGCCGAAACGCTTGAACCCCGCCCGGCAATAAAATCCGCCCTGACGCCCCCCTTCCGGCGGCGTCCCGACCTCCACCATGCTACACCCTAGAAGCTGAGCCTGTCGCAACGTCGCCTGCAATAGCTCTGCCCCGATTCCCCGCTCTCGCAGTTCTGGCGATACGTACATCTCTTGCACAATGCCATATATGCCCCTCGTCCGCAACGCGACAACTAACGACACCGTGCAGATGGCCGTTATCGTCCCATCTCCCTCCGCGACCATTGCAAAGCCTTGGGCCCCGCCTCCTACCAGGTCCTTGAAGGTCTCTTCGAGGCCTTGACCATCAAACTCTTTAAAGCCTAATTCCTCCATCAATCGGCTCACCAACCGTACTGTTGCCTCACCATCAGAGTCTCTGGCTAGACGAATGAGCATTCGACAGAACCCTTCTGTAGTTGGTCAGGAAGAATCATCTTGTGCAGACGTTTGTATTCTACTGTCAAGCATTTGCAAAATTCTGACAGGCCGGCTATCGTATCCACGTAAAGATGCTATAATTCCGGCAAAACGTCGTGAGAAAGGAGATGCATCCATGAGCTATCGCCTCGCACTGGCTCAGCTTGATCCTGCTCCGGGTGACGTGGCGGCGAATCTTGAGAAGATAAAGAGCGCGGCACACAGCGCCCACGGCGCAGGCGCACATGTCCTCATCTTCCCCGAGCTGTTCCTGAGTGGCATCTCTTTGCCGGATTCGTATGGGAAGGCATCCTTGCCCGCTGGCGAGCTGGGTCGAGAATTGGCCAGTCTGGCCGCCGAAACTCGGCTCGATCTGCTGGTCGGCTTTTGCGAGAAAAGCGATGCCGATCAGAGGCTATACAACTCTGCGATGTACGTCACGCAGGCGGGACAGGTCGTCGCGCTCTATCGCAAGACTCACCCCTTTTCTGACGAGTACTTGGTTTTTGCTCAAGGCGACCGACTCTTTACTTTTCCAACCCAGTATGGACTCGCCGGAATTCTCATCTGCTTTGACATCGAGTTTCCAGAGACAGCGCGTTCATTGGCCTTGCGCGGAGCGCAGATCATTTACGCGCCGACGGCGAACATGGTGCCGTACCTTCCGCAGCAACAGGCGTATGCGCGGGCGCGGGCGTGCGAAAATCATGTGTTTGTTGCCGTCTGCAACCGGATCGGCAAAAGCACAAGCCACGAATTCTTTGGACACAGCCTGGTCGCCAGTCCGCTTGGTCAAATTCTGTGTGAGGGCGGCGAAGAGGAGGAAATGTTGATCGCTGATATTGACTTTAGTCAGATTGACGAGTCCAGGCGAGTGTTCACCTATCTGCATCAACGTCGCCCTGAGCTGTATGGGTAAAGGCTTGGAAATCCCGATCCTCCTCTATACCAAATTCCTTGTCCCGCAGCCCAGGCCGGATGCGATCTCGCGCGCGCATTTGCTCGAACGCTTGCAGGCTAATCTCAACTACCGCCTGATGCTCGTCTCGGCTCCGCCGGGCTATGGCAAAACGACGCTGCTGGCCGAGTTCGCCGCGCGGGCTGCGCCGACCGGTGTGCCTCTGCTGTGGTATCAACTCGACCAGGCGGATAGCGACCCCGCCGTATTCCTCACTTATCTGACAGAGGGTCTGCGCCAAATCATGAGCGCCGCTCTCCAGGGCACGGGGGAGTCGTTCGGCGCGGCGGCCCGCGCGCTGTTGAGCAGCGCCGACCCACACCCGCCCGAACGTGTGTTGACTGTGCTGATCAACGAACTGACTCAACTCTTCCCCTCCGACCTGATCATTGTGCTGGAAGATTATCACCTCGTCGCCAATCCCACGGTTCACGCGCTGACCGACACGCTGATCGAGCACGCGCCGCCGGGACTGCGCCTGGTGATTTCAGCGCGCAGCGATCCGCCGCTGGCAATTGCGCGCCTGCGCGCGCATGGAATGTTGGCCGAGCTTCGCGCGCCGGACCTGCGTCTGACGCCGGATGAGGTCGCCCGGCTACTGGGGCGCGTCGCGCCCAACCTGCCCAGTGAAAGCGCCAATCTGCTTTCAGACAAGACCGAAGGTTGGGTAGCCGGGGTGCAACTGGCGCTCGCGTCGCTCGCGGGCAAGGATGAGCAGGAAGCGCAGCGACTCATCGCCGAGCTGGGCGGGACGAATCGCTCCATCTTCGAGTATCTCGCCAACGAGTCGTTCCAACAACAACCGCCTCAAGTCCAGTCGTTTTTGCTGCGCACGTCGGTCCTGGCGCAGATGAATGCGGCCGCGTGCGATGCCATCTTAAAAGTCACCGATTCCCAGGCTATGCTGGAGCGGATTGAACAGGGCAATCTGTTTCTCTTGAGCCTGGACGAAAAGCGCGAGTGGTATCGCTATCACAACCTGTATCGCGACTTTTTGCGCGCCCGGTTTTATCGCCAGGACGCCCAGGCCGCGCGTGAGATGGAACAGGCCGCGGGCGCTTACTATGAATCAGGCGGGGAGTGGGAAGTGGCTGCCTCGCACTATATGCAGGCGGGCGACGCGCCCTCGGCGGCCCGCGTCATCGAGGGCATGGCCCCGGCGTATTTCGATTCCGGTCGCGTCCAGGTATTGAATCACTTGATGAACGCATTGCCGCCCTCTGTGATGCGCGCTCACCCGCTGCTGCTGATTTATCACGGCGCAGTGCTGCGGCGATTGGGACAGGTCGGCGCGGCCCAGGCGCGTTTTGAGGATGCGCGCGCAGCATTTGCCGCGATGGACCAGATGCCCGGCGTGTGCCGCGCGCTCGTGGAGCTTTCAGAGACGGCGCGCTCGCAGGGCGACTATCGCCGCGCGCAAGGCCTGGCGACCGAGGCGCTCTCGTATGCCGGCGGCGAGCAGCACGACGAGCGGGCGCGAGCATTGATGGCGCTGGCGCGCAGCGCCGGATTTTTGCAAGGCACCGACCGGGGCCGGGCGTTGGCCGAAGAAGCGGTGCGAGAGATGGAGCTGGCTGGCAGCGTCATCGCGCCAGCGCAGCGGGCGGGACTGCTCTTGGCGTTGGGGCAGATTTGTTGGTGGCACGGCGATCCGTATGCCACCGTCGCTCGTTGCCAGGAGGCGCGACGGATTCTGCCCGATGAACTTTCGCCCATCACGGCGCGCGCTTTCGTCACGTTGGTCACGCCATATCTGTATTGGAGAGAATTGGACGCCGCGTTGGACTATGCCCAGAAGGGATTAGAGATTGCCGCCAAGCTGCAACTCCAAGAGCTGCTCCCGTCCGCTTATTCTGCGTTGGGCAACGTGCTCACCCGGCGCGGCCAGTACACACGGGCCGAGGAATTGTTTCGACAAGCCATCGAGTTTTCGCGCCGGCTGGGCCTGGAAAGCTACGCAGAAGTCCTGGCCTCGGGCGACTTGGCGTTCAACTTGTGCCAGCAAGGGCGTGTGGACGAAGCGCGCCAGGTGGCCGAGGCGGCTCTCTGGGCGCACGCCGAAAGCGCCGACAGCTACGAGGTCTGTGTATGCCGCAGCGTCCTGGCGGATGTGCGGTTGGAGGCTGGGCAACTAGAGCCGGCTGAGCGGCTATTTGAGGGCATGTTGGAGTTGGAAGAGCGACGGCAGTTCCGCATCCCGTTGGCCATGGTGTACTTTGGGCTGGCTTACATCTACCTTCAAACAGGACGCCGGTCAGCCGGGATGGAGATGGTCAAGAAATCGCTCGACTTGATCGCGCCGACGAACACGTATCAGCTCTATCTCGACCAGGGGCAACGGGCTTTGGTCGTCTGCCGAGCGGCGCAGGCGGCCGGGCTTGCCCCCGAGTTTGTGAGCCGCGTGTTGGCGGCGCTGGGGTTACAGCCCGCGCCCGTCACTCGACCCGCCTTCGAGGTGCGCTGCCTGGGGCCGCTGCGCGTGTTCCAGAACGGAGTAGAAATCACTCAGGATCAGTGGGTCTCGGCCAAAGCCCGTGACCTGCTGGCGTACTTTATCACATTCCGCCGCGACCGCATTCCGTTGGATCGCGCCCTCGAAGCATTATGGCCCGACGCAGGCCCGGGCCGGGGCAAAGCGGCCTTTCACACGGCGCTCTATCGTCTGCGCCACGCGCTGCAAGCGCCGGAGCGAGCCTCCAAATTCATCGTACCCGAAGTGGGCGAATATCAACTGGACGCCGAGTGTTTCAAAGTAGACGTGGATGATTTCGACCGGTGCATCTGTAAAGCACAGGCGGCTTTGGGGGACAAGGCGGCGCAATGGCACGAGCAGGCCGTCTCGTTGTATGCCGGCGAGTACCTGGACAATCTTTACTACGATTGGTGCCAGCCAGAGCGCGCCCGCTTGCGCGAAGCTTGCGTGGGGGCGCTGCGCGCGCTCACCACGCATTACGCCTCAACCGATCCTCAGCGCGCGATTGCATTTGGACAACGCGCTCTCGCCATTGACCCGCTGCTGGAAAATGTCCACCTCGAGATGATGCGGTGTTACCATCGCCAGAGTGATCGCGCCGCCGTCATCCGCCAGTACCGGCAGTTGGAGCTGGCGTTGCGCGACCACCTGGACATTCAACCAGATGAGACAGCGCAGGCGCTGTACCGAACCCTGATGGAATCTTTTTCTGGTAGCAATGGCTTGGCCGTTCTTTGACGACTCTCGTCCCTACGAGCCACTTTTAGGACACTCTCAGGTTCGGCTCTTGGTGAAACGCCTGGTAGGCCAGAAAAGCTGTCACCGCTGCCATGACTAGTACCGCGCAGGCGATTTGCCAAACGCTGCTCAGCCGCTCGCCCGATAACAGCCAGGCTGCGATGAGGGCGACGACCAGCCGCCAACTGATCAGCGTCGAAAAGAGCGCGGCGTTGATCTGCGACAAGGCCCAGATTTGGAGCAGCGCCGCGCCCACCAGCACGACGCGCGCCAGAGCGGCGATGCCCACCCAGACCTGGGTCGGTTGTTTCAGCAAGATGCCCCAATCGTCGCCGCCGAGCAAGCTGAGGCTTACATAGAGGATGACCAGGGCGAGGGTTTGTTGAAAATAGGCTGCTGTACGGCTAAATTTCACTATGGCAACACCGTGATCGTCACCGCCGGACTGACTAACTCTTGTCCGCTGCGATCCACGCCACGCGCGATGAACGTATGTGTGCCGGGCTGAAGAACCCATAGCGTTCGGGCCGTAGGCGGCGGTTCATCGAACGTGGCAATGCGTTGATCGTCCACCCACAACGTCAGTGACGAAAGCTGAACGCCATCAGCCGCCCGTGCAGATACGGCAATCCGCTGCGTCTCGCGCGGCGTCACGGGCGAAACCTGGTACACGGTTCCGGCGTCGGGGTGCGTAAGCACAAGATCAGAGGCCAGACGTCGGAGGTCGGAAGTCGGAGGTTGGAGGTCGGAGGTCAGAGCATTCGCCGTCTCTACGTCATTCTCCCTCGCCCAATCCAACGCCTCGGCCGGCAGCACGAGCATCACGCGCTCGACGACACGACTGGGCGGCGTGCTGACATCGGCGAGCTGCCCGGTGGCGGCGTCAATCTTGAAGCGGCGGTAGAACGTGTCGGTCTGCGTGGGCTGTGTGCCTTCAATGAACAACTCGGTGCGCGAGTGCGGGCACGGCGCATCCGGGTTGGGCAGCAGGCCCGACATCGCGCAGACCTGGACGCGAGTCAACCCCGGCGGCTCGGAAAAGTCCAGCGCCGGGCGACCAAGCAGCGCCGTCTGCATGAACTCGCGCCAGATCGGCCCGGCGCCCGTGATGCCAGACACGTTTTCCATCGGCTGGTTATCGGCGTTGCCCACCCACACGCCCACGACCAAGTCCGGCGCATAGCCCAGCGTCCAGTTATCACGCCAGTCGGACGTGGTGCCGGTCTTGGCCGCGGCAGGCCGATCAAGCTTGAGCGCGCTTCCCTCGCCAAACGCGGGCGCGCGCGCTTTGTCGTCGCTCAAAATGTGCGTGATGAGGTACGCCACACGCTCGTCGAGCACGCGGTCACTGGCGTGCTGCGTCCATTGATAACGCAATTGCCCGCGCGCATCGGTGACGCGCGTCACGGCGACCGGCTCGACGCGCAGCCCGCCGTTGGCGAACGCGCCATAAGCGGTTGCCATGTCGAGCAAGCGCACCTCGCCGCCGCCCAGCGTGAGCGCCAACCCGTAGCGTCCGCTATCGCTGAATGTGCTGATGCCCATCTGCCGCGCCAGGCGAATCATCGTGTCCACGCCGACTTTATCCAGCACTTTGACCGCCGGCAAATTGTAGGAACTGGCAAGCGCCTCTCGCGCCAACACCGGGCCGTGATAGCGCAAGTCGTAATTGCGGGGGACATACGGCTCGCCCTCTTTGGTCTCAAAGCTCGCGCGCACGTCGAGGATCATCGTCGCGGGTGTATATGGATTGTCGCGGCGCGGATCGAACGCCGCCGCATACGTGATCGGCTTGATGGACGAGCCGGGCTGGCGCAGCGCGAGCGTCGCGTTGACCGCGCCGCTGATCTTTAGGTCAAAGTAATCCGGGCTGCCCAGCATGGTCAGGATTTCGCCCGTGCGCGGGTCGAGCGCGACGACGGCGGCGTCGTTGACGTTGCGTGACGGCTTGCCCTCACCAGGATTTCTCAGCTCGTCCAGCCGTCGGCGGACGATGTCTTGCGCGGCGTTCTGCCAGTCCAGGTCAAGCGTCGTCGTGACGACCAGCCCCTCACGATAGATCGCCTCTTGCCCCAAGCGATCTTCCAGCCACGCGCGCACGTACATCACCCAATGCGGCGCTTTTATGGGGAACGGCACAGCCGCAAAGTGGAGCGGTTCGGCTTTCGCCAACCGCGCATCGTCGGCGGTGACGTAGCCTTGCCGGGTCATCAAATCGAGCACGACCGCCTGGCGCTCTCGCGCGGCCTGCGGATTGGCCAGCGGATCATGAACGGCCGGCGATTGTGGCAATCCCGCCAGCAGCGCGCACTCGGACAAATCCAACTCGTCCGCGTGCTTGCCGAAATACGTCTGCGCCGCCGCCTCGACGCCATACGCCAGGTTGCCATAGTTGGCTTCGTTCAAGTAGAGTAAAAGAAGCTGGTCTTTGGTATAGGCGCGAGCCAGCCGCCAGGCCAGGATGCTTTCGCGCAGCTTGCGCGTGAGCGTGATCTGATTCCGCTCGCGCGGCGAAAGCAACAGGTTGCGCGCGAGCTGCTGCGTGATCGTCGAGCCGCCGGAAAGCACCTCGCCGCCGCGCACGTTGATCCACACCGCGCGCAAAATCGCGACAACGTCCACGCCCGGGTTGGAGTAAAAGTTGGCGTCCTCGGTGGCAATCGTCGCCTGGCGGCAGGCCGGCGGAACTTTGGAAAGCGGGATGGGTGTGTGGCGGCCCGCGTGCGGATCAGAGATCGTGTAGAGCAGCCGCCCGTGCCGATCCAGAATCTTGGTCGAAGGCGCGGCCAAGTTGGACGAGAGTGTGTCAAGCGAGGGCAAGTCAACGAACAGCCAGGCGCGGAGGGCAAAGGCCGCTCCGGCCAGCAGGGCAACTATTAAAAGGGGAATCCAGATTCGCCTAGTCGCAGGTCGCATGTCGCACGTTCGCAGGCGATTATAAACGCAAAGGCACAAGGACGCCAAGCCGCAAAGCATAGAGTGTGCAAGCAAGAGTTGTCAGGAGTGTCATTCTGAGGGCGCAAAACGCCCCGCGCGAGACACGCGGAATCTCGGCTTGGAGATGCTTCGGCCCGCTACGCGGGCCTCAGCATGACAAGCTTTGCGTGCACACAGCATGGAACACTGGTCGCTTGCCCTCGACAGGAGGTTGCGCTAAAATCTTGTCCAGAAGCGAGAGGAGGGTGACCATGGACACGCGATTTACACAGGTCGTCAAGCGCACCGGCGCGATTGTCCCGTTTACACCGGAGCGCATCACGAACGCGATTTATCGCGCGGCGGTGGCGGTGGGCGGCCATGACCGCACGACGGCGGCCAAGCTCACCGAGCAGGTCATTGCGCTCATGGAAGAGCAAATGCCGCCCGATCACATTCCGACGGTCGAAGAGGTTCAAGACTGGGTCGAAAAAGTCCTCATCGAAAACGGCCACGCCCGAGTTGCCAAGCACTATATCCTGTACCGCGACGAGCGCGCCCGCGCCCGCGAAGCCAAAGCCGAGCTTTCGGCGCGGCCCTCCGGCAACATTCCCTGGCGCAAAATCTGGTACGTGCTCGATTGGGCCGTCGAGCACGGGCTTTACAGCGTGGACGCGCTGAACGAGCGCATCGCGCGCGGCGAGTTTCCCGACGTGGTGCGCGAGTCGGACGCGGCTTACGAGCAGGATTTGGAGAACGCAGCCGAGCTGATCAAGGCGCGGCGCGAGCAGGTCAAGATCGTCATCATCGCCGGGCCGTCGTCTTCGGGCAAGACGACGACGACGATCAAGCTCGGCCTGCGGTTGGAGCACATGGGTCTCAGGCTCGTCGCGCTCAACGTGGACAATTATTTCTTTGACCTGGCGCTGCACCCCAAAGACGAGTACGGCGATTACGATTTTGAGACGCCGCAGGCGCTCGACCTGGAACTCGTCAACCGGCACCTGGCGCAACTGATCGCCGGCCAAGAAACCCAGATGCCGCGCTACGATTTCAAGGCGGGCGTGCGCCTGCCGGCCACGACGCCGATGCGCTTGAAAGAGAACGAGATCATTTTGATTGACAGCCTGCACGGGCTTTACCCCGGCATGATGAGCGCCATCCCGGACGAGCGCAAGTTCAAGCTGTATATCGAGACGCTCCTGCAAATGAAGGGCCGCGACGGGGAATACGTCCACTGGACCGACCTGCGCCTGATGCGCCGGATGCTGCGCGACGCGGCGCACCGCTCCTACGACCCGCAGCGGACGTTGGAGCACTGGCATTACGTGCGCTCCAGCGAAAAGCGCCACATCATCCCCTACGTCAACACGTGCGATTACATCGTCAATGGCGCGCTGCCTTACGAGCTGCCTGTCTTTCGCCCCAGGCTGATGGATCACTTTGCACGGTGGTCAACAATGTACGATAATGACCCGCAACGTCAAGATGCCATGCTGCGTGCCAAGCGCGTATACGCGCTGCTGCAAAGCGTCACGCCGGTGACGGACGACGCGGAGCGGGCCATCCCGCCCACGTCGCACCTGCGCGAGTTTATCGGCGAGAGTTGCTACAAGTATTGACGAAAGACGAATAGGGCTGCTATCAGGGTAGGCGTTCAGTCCCGTTTGTCACCCTGAGCGAAGCGAAGGGTCTCTGCCGAAGGTGCGGCGTAGAGATTCTTCGCTTCGCTCAGAATGACACACTGAACGGTCACCTATCAGGATAGCGCCCTGGAGAAAACAGGTCGCGTCCGGTCAGTCGTTTGGCGCGCTGGTAGGCGAGTTTTGTGTGGCTCAATTTTCCCTTCCCTGAAGCGCGTGGAGTAGGTTTCAGGAGTTTAGAGTCCCCTTGAAAATGCTCGGCGTGGATTGCCAAATCCACGCCCTGGGCGGCGGATTTGGCACGCTCCGCGCGCCGCGAGCGAACTCTAAACTCCAGAGGTTTTGCAGTGGTTGAAATATGACTCGTTCATCGCAAGTCTCACTCGGCGAATTGGTTCGCCTGGCTTTTCCGCCCGACACACCGCTGCCGGCCGTTCCCTTTCGAGATCGCGCCATCAAGTGGGTGGTGATGGCGGGCGCGGGTGTGATGCCGGAAGCTGACGATCTGGTCTTGTGCGGCGACGCCGTTTCGACGCAAGAGATGCAAGCCTGGACGAAGCGAGGCGTGGCCGGGCTAGTCCTGCCTTCAGGGTCATTTCCACCGGCAGACGACCTGCCGATCATCCTGCTCCCCGCCGGCGCTTCTCTGCGTGACATCCAACAGGCGGCGCTCCAGTTGATCGTCAATCGGCAGTCGTATCTGATGGAGCGCGGAACGCACGTCTACCAGAACCTGGCGCGTTATGCGGTGGAAGGCGGGGGCCTGGAAGCCATGGCGCAGGCGATGTTTGACCTGACCCGCAAGACGATCCTGGTTCAAGACAAGCGTTTAAAGCCGCTCGCTCAGGCCGTCGCGCCGGGCCTCAGGCCGGTCTGGCCCGAGGCGCTGCATGCGCTGAGCTCATGGAGCCAGTTGCCGGAGGGCCTGCGCGACCGGCGCAAGACCACCGTAGGCGACTGGCGCGACCAGCCCTTGCCAGGGGGGCTGATGCGATTCGTGTGTCCCATTGTCGCAAAAGGCATGGCGCGTGGGTATCTTTCGATTGTGAGCAAACTAGGAGAACTGGACGTGCTCGACCAGTTGGTGGTGGAACACGGCGCAGCGGCCTGCGCGCTAGAGATGTCCAAGGCCAAGGCCGTCAGTGAGGCCGAAAAACGCGCGCATGGCGATTTTGTGGATGCTGTCCTTACCGGGAGCCTGTCGCCCAAGGAGTTGGCACGCTGGGCGCAGCGCATCGGCTACGACGTAGAGCCGCCGCACGCAGCGCTGGTCTGGCGATGGGCGCGCGCCGCAGAGCATGGAGACAATGACATGCCGAGCCTGCGACGCCTCGAGACGATCGTTCATCAATCCATAGCCCATCACGGCGTGAGCACCTTGATGCGCTCGGACGGCCAAGTCCTGGTGTTTTGCGCCCTATCCGGCGCCGTCCGACCCGAGGCCGCTTTGGCGCTGGCCGACATTGTTTGCGCCGCCGCCGCTACAGAATATCCCCAGGTTCCGGTGTACGGAGGCGTGGGCCGTCCCGCCGCCGAATTGGCGGATTGGAAAGATTCGTACCGCGAAGCCTTGCAGGCCATGTCCATGGCCGAGCGTTTAAAGGAGCGCGGCCCGCTTTACTTTGGCGACCTGTCCGTGTACCGGCTATTGTTCCAACTGGAAGGTAACCCGGAGCTGGAAGCCTTTTGCCGCGAGACTTTGGGCCCCTTGCTGGATTACCAAGGCGGCGGCGATTTGCTCGAAACGCTCGAATCCTTTTGCGACCGGTTGGGCAACCTGAGCCAGACTGCGGAAAAACTGTTCATCCATCGTAATTCGCTGCTCTACCGGATGGAGCGGATTTCCCAGTTGACGGGCCTCGACCTGAACAACCCCGACACGCGCCTGGCCGTGCACCTGGCTCTCAAGGTGCGCCAGATGCTCCAACCGGCTAACCACCACCAGGAAAAATCGTGACGCCCGGCCCCAAGCTGGAGGGCGTCGCAGAAATTGCGCGGATGTGTGTAGCCGCAAACGTGCGTCGGCAAGGCATCGGCGCCCGTTCATTAGGCCTTGTAGGAATTTAAAAGTTCGGGATGGTTCCCTGAGTTGTGATATGCCCAAGATGTTTGTGGGTTGAACTTTGACAAGCGGGCCGCCTGTGGTAGAAATCATGTGACACCATCACGGGTTTCAGCAGGAGGCATCTGCGGGGCGAATAGAGTACGTCCACTGGACGAAAAGGTTCAGCCGATCCGAACTGCGCTCGAGCAGATCAATGTTGAAAAGGCAGCGCGCGAGGCTGGGGTACCCGCCAGCACGTTGCGCTATGATTTGCAGAAGTTGGACACCGCACTGCCGGAAGTGCTGGCCAATCAGAGGCCCGGCCCCAAGCCCAGTGACCCGGCGGGCCCCGTTCCTGCCCTGCCCCGTCAATCGGAAGAGGCCAGTATCTGTCCGGAGTGTGGCGGGAAGGTCAGGAAGAATGGGACGTATTGGGTGCTGAACTGGCTGCTGATGTTGACGATGGGCTGGCTGGGCCTCCAGAGAGTGCGCATCCAACGCCGCCGCTGCAAAGCCTGTGGATACGAAGTGGTTTCGCCGGCACGGGCGCGGGCAGGCGGAAGCACGCCAGGCGGGGTGGCAGCAAGTCGCTCGCCTGATTGGCTCGAGTCGCTTCAAGTTGGGCTTGTCGGTGCGCAAGACGCAACTCCTGGTGGGGTTTGTGTATGCTCGCCAAGTCTCGGTGGGCTACATTGAGCGGCTGACCCACCGGGTGGGCCAGCGTGCTCAAAGTGTGGTGAGCCGGTTGAGCCAGTGTCGGCAGAAAGTCGCCCAGTTCTTGATGTTTGACGAAACGTTTCCCAAGATGAAACAGCGGGCCTACAGCTTGGGCATTGGCATTTGTGAATACGGCTTGATTCGGAGCGTGCGCTGCATCCGACAGAAAGCCCAAGACATTCCGGCTCAATTGCGTGCCGTGGTAGGTGGGCATTTTCATCCGACGTACTTCTTGACTGATTTGGATGTGCTGTACAAGGAATACATGACGCAAGCCGGGTTGAGCTTGACCCATCTCCGGGACAAAGTCCACCTCATCCGGCAAATTGTGCGCTTGTTTGACGAGGCCGTGCGCGATGTGACTCTGGAGGTCCCCAAAGGATTGCCGTTGAAAGAACGGAAGAAACAACTCCAACTCAAACGTCGTCTGCTGTGGAAGAGGCTGCAACCCCTCTTGACCCTGGCGTTCAAGGCGTTCTCGCCAGGGTATGAAAGCGTTTGCGTTTTGATGCTGGAAGGACTGGTCTCGCAACTGCAAGATCCCGCCGTCATCATCCAAACGGCCAGTGTGCAAACGTTGACCCGCCGGCTGCAACGCTTCATCAACAAACACGGCAACACAATGAATCTGCTCCTCCAGCTCTCGGTCGAACACGGCACCCCGACGACCACCAATGCGCTGGAAAGCAAGAACAGCATCTTCAAGCCTTTCAGCCGCATCGCCAAGTTCTTCTCTGACCTGGGGCGGTGCGAAGCTTTCTTCGCTGGGGTGGCCTTGATGGAGAACTTGACATCAAGACGCGCGGCTCGCACCAAGGAACCAGTGCCATGCAACGCGCCGAGATCAACTTGGAAGACTTGCGCGACCGACTTTTTCTCAGCCGTCGGGCTGCCCAGGCCACAAATATCTTTCGCTTATGTCACGGATTAGGGAACCGTCCCATGGATAGGGGGAATGCCGATCTGATGACGTCAGATCGGCATTTGTTTTTCCAGTCGACACGAATGGGCATGATGTACGAAGAGGAAATAGGTTGCACGACATTGGGTGACATACGTCATCAGTTGCGGACGAAACACATCGTACAATGACAATTTGACCGGCACATAATGGGCCGCCTTCCAGGTCATGGCGTGTCCCGCACACGCCGGGTCAGCACAGCGTTTCGGACGCCGGGCAATCGTCAGGACGCCTGCCATCGTTTGAACCGTCTTGGCACCGCTCACGTAAGCTGTCTCCAGAGGCCCACTGCACTGCGGGCAAACCACCAATTCACAAGTGTACACAATCGGCTTCTTCGAGTACAATTCCCGTGGGGTTCTCATGGCCTCTCTGTCTTTCGCAGGATAGAGATAGCATGTCATGAGAACCCGTTTTGTCAAGTGCTCTAGCAAGTTGCCATAGCAAGTTATGCGGTACTGCGAAAAAACGATTTTGCCCGCTGGAACCGGGAAAGCTACGTCATCAGCGACAGAAAATAGTACACAACGAGATGAAAGCTTGCCGCTAACGACGCGCCACAATCAGGAGGCGCCTGGTAAGATAAAAAGAGACTGCCGTGGCCATGGCACGCCCTCGCTTTCCTCGCTCACCTGTCTGCCGAGCTTTTCCACAATGCGGCGCATGATCGAAAGCCCCAGCCCGTGGCCTCTGGCTCGAACCTGGTCGAGCCGCATAAATGGCGTGAACAGGCAGGCTCGAGCCTCGGACGGAATGCTAGAGCCGTCATCACGCACCCAAAAGCGGACTAGGCCGTCATCTTGAGCCGTTGCGCCCAGCTCGACACGCAGCGGCTGCCCCCGTACTTGCGCATTGCTGAGATTGAAGATGTGGATCAAAAGGCCGGCAAGGTGCAGGTGAAGTACGGCGTGCGCGGCGGTGCCAAAGGTGGTAAGGGATGTGCTGTTATTCTGGGCAAGGCGGCCCGTCGCGCCGTGTGGCACTATCTGATCGAACCGAAAGTCCACCAGCCGGCGCTGCGTGGTTTTATGCGCTCTGTGTTTGTATAGCAAGCTGAGGTGGGCTCATACCCCTGAATTGGGCTGCTGTTCTTTCTGCTACGTGACCGGGACGGGCCGAGCTCACGACTTTATCGCTGGACTCTCTCGTATCAGCACGGTCAGACAACTGACGCCGGCCACGAGCCAGGTCCAGGCCGGTCACGTCGTTCAAAAAGCCGTCAATGTCACCCGATGCAACCTGAAAGATTCCCGTGCGGACATGTTGATCCCCGCCGGGCAATCGCAAACAGTCCCTCAGAATCGAAATGACGCCCAGCAGAGTATCGTGATCTACAAGCCCGTCGGGGCATTCCAGGCTGTAGATGCGCGGGTGTGGCGTTGTGCTTCTGGGTTCATTGTAATAAGCCAACTCTTCGTGGAGCTTTTCTCCAGGACGTGCCCCGGTATACTTGATCTCGATGTCTCGTCTAACGCGCAAGCCCCTGAGGCGGATCATGCGCTCCGCCAGCTTTGGAATGGACACTTCTTCACCCATGTCCAGCATAAAGACCTTGCCTCCCTGACTAAAGGTCACAGCCTGAAGGACAAGGCTCACCGCTTCAGGGATGCTGATAAAGAAACGATGCATCTCTGGATGAGTGACCGTCACTGGCCCCCCCATCTCGATTTGCCGCCTGAAAGTGGGGAGGACGCTGCCACGGCTGCCAATGACGTTGCCAAAGCGCACGGCAGTAAAGAGTGTGCTGCTTCGCTCCGACATGGCCTTGATCCACAGTTCGCCAATGCGTTTGCTGGCCCCCATCACGCTGCTGGGGTTAACCGCTTTATCGGTCGAGATAAAGACAAATCGCTCTGCCTCGAATTCATGTGCTACCTCGCTGACAATGGCAGTCCCCATCACATTAACCCGCAGCGCTTCGTCGGGGTGACTTTCCACCAAGGGCACGTGTTTGTAAGCTGCAGCGTGAAACACAACCTGTGGTCTATGCTGCTGGAAAACTCGAGTCATCTTGTTCCAATCGGCCACATCGGCCATGATCAACTGCACAGGAGATCGTCCATCTCGGTTGAGTTCCAGGTTCAGTTCATACAACCCGGTTTCGTTGTTGTCCAGAGCCAACAACAGTCGCGGCTCAAAGCCCAATATCTGTCGGCACAATTCTGATCCGATAGAACCGGCGGCGCCCGTCACCAGTACCACTTTATCCGCCACGATGCGCTGGCACGCTCCGGTGTCGGCTGTTATCGGCGTCCGGCCCAAGATGTCGTCTATGCTCACGTCGCGCAGTGTAAAAGGATCCTGGTAGCCGCCCTCAATGACTTTATCCATATCGGGCAAGGCTTTGACCTGAGCTGAGGTTTCCAGGCAAGTAGAGATAAGCTGCCACATTTCTTCTCGACTGGACGGCTGGCGAGCGATGATGATGACATCAATTTGTTTATCGCGTACCAGTGCTGGGATCTGCTCTGGCGCTCCCAGTATCTTCACGCCATTGAGATTCTTGCCCTTGTCGTCGGGGTCGTCCTCTACAAAGCCAACCAGCTCATAGTTTGCTTTACACTCACCCAGATAGATTTGAGTTGCCAACTGTTGCGCTGTATCGTTGAGGCCAATGATCAGCAAACGTTCTGGGTTGGAACTGGCTCGTCGGGGCCAAGGAGCAAAAAGCCTGGCTGTCAATTGATATCTGTACTTGACCGTCGCAGACAGAGCGCAAGTCAATAAACCACCCGTAATTAGACCACCGGTTGACAAGCGATAGTGATAGTAACTCGTGAGTGCAAAGTTGACCACGACCAGGACTAGGGTGCCCAGGCCAATTGCCTCAGCAAGAAGAATGATATCAGGAAAATCAGCATAGGCCCATAGGTGCCGATAGATACCAGACGCCGCACTGATGACGATATAGACAAAAACGATCGGCAACAGGCGGGCGGTGAGTAAATTCCATTCCTTCATCGGGACATGGCTGTCAAATCGAATCAGCCAGGCCAAATAGAAAGCGCAAGGAATCATCACCAGGTCAACGGCAATCCTGCGAGCAAACTGCTTGAGCAGACCGGGTTCGTATGACCACCCCAAGAGCATCGCGGCTGTTTCCAATAGAATGCGCACATCAAAGATAAATGACTGGTTCTCCACGTAGCCTAGATCAATGTTCAGCTTGTCGTTCATGATCCTGGGGTACTCTGCCTCCAGGTTGGCGCTGCTCAATAAAGCTTCTTCATTTCTGTATTTGATCTGAGCTAATCCCGTAATGCCGGGCTTGGCGGCCAAGATAGCCCGCTGCTGGGGGGTGTAACGTTCAACCCACGGGGGTGCTTCAGGTCTCGGGCCGACCAGGCTCATCTCCCCCTTCAAGACATTGACCAGGCTGGGCAGTTCGTCCAGCTTGGTTTTCCGCAGGAGCCTGCCTATCCTGGTGATTCTTGGATCATCTCTGCTGGTGATGGCCGGGCCCTTGCGAGGTGCGTCGGGAACCATGCTCCGGAACTTGAGGATGTGAAAAATCTTGCCGTATTGACCGACCCGCTGCCCTCTAAAGAACACCGGGCCGCGCGAGTCGAGTTTGATCAAGACTGCAATCACAGCCAAGACGGGGGCAAGAATAATCAATCCGATAAGGGACACTGTTGCATCTAAAATACGCTTGACCATGCGGCAACTCCTTTTCAATCTACCGTCGATTACGCTGCACAATGCGCCGCACAGCTTCAATCACATCCTCTACATCGTGTGCGGTCATCTTGGTATAGAGGGGCAGTGAAATCAGGCGCTCGTAAGCGGCATCCGCCACAGGGAAATCCTGGGGTTGGAGGCCAAAACGGTCCCGATAGTAGGGTTGGCGATGCAATGGGATAAAGTGGACAGACGTGCCAATGCCTTCAGACTTTAACCGCTCGATAAACTCGGCGCGATTGATTTTCAATCTCTCGAGTCGCAATCGAATCGCATAGAGATGCCAGGCGTGCCGGATGTTGGGACGATGGGCAGGTAATTCGATCTCGGCCAAGTCGCACAACCCGGCGCGGTACATGTCGGCCAATTCTGCTCGCCGTAGAGTCATCGCTTCCAGGCGCGCCAACTGGCGCAATCCCAGCGCCGACTGCAAATCGGTGAGGTTGTACTTGAAGCCGGGGACGCAAACCTCATAGTACCACGAGCCTTCGGCCGAATAGCGCTTCCAGGCGTCATGGCTGATCCCATGCAGCACCCAGATACGCATCTGTTCGGCATATTCGTCGTCATCTGACGTAATCATCCCACCCTCGGCGGTGGTGAGGTTTTTGGTGGCATAAAAGCTAAAGACGGTGGCCGAGCTGAGTGTGCCGACGCGACGGTCACACCATTCAGCCCCCACCGCGTGGGCGGCATCCTCGATCACAAGCAGCCGGTGCGCCCTGGCAATCTCGCCGATACGATCCATGTCGCAAGGATGCCCATACAGGTGCACGGGCATCACTGCCCTCGTTCGGGGTGTGATGGCAGCTTCCAGGCTCTGCGGAGCAATGTTGAGCGTGTCCGGTTCTACGTCCACAATAACAGGGGTAGCACCCACATGAACCGCCACATTGGCCGTCGCGCAAAAGGTCATCGTCGGTACAATCACTTCGTCGCCAAGGCCAATACCAGCAGCAGCCAGAGCCACATGCAAGCCACCTGTGCACGAATTGACCGCAATCGCGTGGCGAGCGCCCACGTACCCGGCAAAACGCCGCTCAAACTCTTTGGTCTTGGGCCCGGTGGTAATCCAGCCAGAGCGTAGTGTATCTATGACCTCATCAATCTCACCCTGCTCAATGTCCGGCAGGTTGTAGGGCAGAAATGCCTGGCGCACTGGTGCCTGATTCACAGAGCTTGCCATGATTTGTATCGTCATTGCCTATCTCCATATATGCTTCCGCTCATCGTCTCATCCATGCTAACGTTGCCAGCGCGCGCTGTGGATGGACGATGCCTTTTGGCCCCTTTTTAGTTCAAAACTGCATGTAAAGCTGTACTTTTACCGTGCCAGCCTCTAATTTTGCATTGAAAGCCGGCGTGGTACGCGTTCAAGGCCCCAATATCATGCGGATTCCATCCTTTTGTGCTTTATCAACTACCTGCGATCATGGTTCGATCCCCGACGCGGATGCCACGTCAATACGGCGCACCCTCGCGAGGCTTGGATCCGTCAGCGACGTGCGCGATAGGCCTGGATAGCCTTGTCAACAAAATCTACAAACACCGGACCAATTGTCTGGTTGGCTAGTACATTCGGATGCGAATCTGTGTTGTTGGGATTGATCTGATACTCGGCTCGCAGCATATTGGTCGCCGGATCGGCCAGCAGATCAAAGAAATCAAAGACAAACAGATTGGGATGCCCTTGCAGGAACTCGTCCGACCCAAGCCATTGGGCCAGGGCGCGCGCCCGAGCAGCCTGTTCCGCGTCAGTGGCCTTGGGATGCAAAGGGGGCGACGTGAGAAAGATGAACAGTCTATCAGGATGTTGGTCCATCACGTCGCGCATCCCCCGGTACAAGGCCTTGCGCTGCTCGAGCGACTCGTCGCTCTTGACGGCACTGTTCGGGAAGCATGACTTGAAGATCAAGACCTCGTGCTGCAACAAGCGGCTCAAGGCATTATCGGACGGGTCATGCACCGGCTGGGCAAACAGGACCGCCAAACCTTCTGGGTCGGTGTTGCCTCCGCCTCTGGCCCCAGGTTCAACTTCAGGAATGTCGTAGCTGGTACCCGTGAGTGAACCGTCGGGTCGAGTCAATCCGATGGTGTTATAGTCATGATCCCAAAACTGATAACCCTTCTGCATGAACAGCGCCCGTACATTGCCTTGCTTGATCAAATTCTGTCCGGTAGAGTGATGCAAAAAGATCACGTTCGTATATGTGCCGTCGGCTACAACTCGTTCGGTGCGCGCCGGCAGGGGACGAGCAAACTGCTCCTTCAGCCGGTTCAAAATTCGCCGTCCAAAGAGCGCCACGAACGCAACGCCCATGACGACCATCACCCCTACGCCAATATAGAGATACCGTTTGATCATGCAGATGTACCCTTTCTGATCTTGGCTTTGTGAGTTCTAGCCTCGCCTTAGGATAATGGGCAAATAGCTTTTGAACGGATAGTCTATGAACAACTCG
>Ga0315284_10001119_pt1 | contig 37841 bp, 30 predicted proteins | sample YL17G09_16_MG_FD_203696 | JGI IMG/M metagenome (GOLD analysis project Ga0315284, IMG submission 203696) | Sediment microbial communities from Yellowstone Lake, YNP, Wyoming, USA - YL17G09_16 | ecosystem: Environmental > Aquatic > Freshwater > Lake > Sediment | place: USA: Wyoming | collected...
GAGGCCTTTGAACAACATAACCCTTTCCTCCAGGGTTAAATGCTTATATCCCTTCATTGCAACACCTCTCTATGCTATTTATTCTATCGCTTTAGGTGTTGCACTTCGATTTAGAACCCGGGAGGGCCGCCCCGATTTTTTCCTTGACTTTTGCCTATTTCTTGCTAAAATACCGGCAAAATGGCGAGGGATATAACTTTTATTATCGTGCCGCACAGCTCCGCCAAGGGAGTTGTGAACTTTAAGCTGCGTGAGTGGCTGGTTTACTCGATACTCTTTGTCTTTTTTGCCTCGATCGTCCTTGTCGGCTCCTCGGTGGTTTATTCCTCAATGCTGGCAAGGAAACTGATACATTACAGGATCATGCTCCAGGTGAACGAGGAACAAAAAGGGAAGATAGATTATTTTTCAGGTGAAGTAGGCCAGCTTAAAAAGGCGCTGAAGGAGCTTGTTGACAGGGATACGGAGCTGAGAAGGCTTCTGGGGCTGCGGCTAAAGGACAACAAGACCTTAAATCAAATGCTCGCGGCCAGCAAGCAAAGCTCCCAAATATCATTGCTTGATAACATAACCAATTACAAGATAGACAAGATCACGAACGAACTGTCTTACCTGAACGAGAACGTGAAGCAGAGCCGCGAAAGCCTGAAAGCGCTCTATCAGACCGTATCCTACCTAAAAAGCAGGTTCGCGGTCACCCCGTCCATCTGGCCGATATACGGAAGGATAGTATCGGGATTCGGCTACAGGTACCTGCCGTGGAGGGGAATGCACACCGGGATCGATATAACCGCCTGGTATGGAAACCCCGTGAGGGTCGCGGCAAGCGGAGTGGTGGTATACTCTGGATGGAAGGGCGGATTTGGAAAGACCATAATAATCGATCACGGTTACGGCCTCCAGACCCTTTACGGGCACAACTCAAAGCTTCTTGTTTCCACCGGCCAGAAGGTTATGAAGGGGCAGATAATTTCCCAGGTGGGAGCCACGGGTTTTGCGACCGGACCTCATCTTCATTACGAGATCAGGAAGAACGGCTACGCTGTTAGCCCCATGCGATATATCAACCTGGATATATTTACCGCTAACAGGGTCTGGCAATAAGAAGGATTACTTAAATCCCCACATTTAAATGTGGGGATAATATGTATATGACATATTAGGCAGGAGGAATATTATGGGAATTTTAGGCGGGAAAAAGAAGGCGTCCGATTACGTCGGGATAAACTCGATAATCGGGGAGGATACGCAGGTAAAAGGGGAGATCATTTCCAGGGGCTCTGTCAGGATCGGCGGGGAATTTGAGGGCAAGATCCAGGCGCAGGGCGATGTTCTCATTGGAGAAGGCAGCCGCGTTACCGGCACTATATCGGGTGCCAGGGTAACCGTTTCCGGTGATATCAATGGCAATATTTCAGCTAATGGCGGGCTGGAGATCACGAAGACAGGCAAGGTATTCGGGGACGTGATCAGCGAAAAGCTTATAGTTGACGAAGGGGCGGTCTACAAGGGGAAAGTCACCCTGGAATCCGCTTCATCCAAAAAAGAATAATTCTCCTTCGCTAAAGCTTCGGAGAACAATAAATGAACAGTTGTCTCTATATTGTCGGGACCCCCATCGGGAACCTTAAGGACATTACTCTTCGCGCTATCGACGCGTTAAAGAGCGTCGATCTTATCGCCTGCGAGGATACGCGCCGCACGAAAATACTTCTTGATAGATATTCAATAAAAAAGCCGACAACCTCGTATCATAAGTTCAATATTAAATCCAAGACAAAATACCTGACAGGGCAGTTAAAGCTCGGCAAAAACATTGCGCTGGTCTCTGATTCGGGCATGCCGGGGATCTCCGATCCGGGGCAGGAATTGATACAGGTCGCTGCGCAGGCAGGCATAAAGATAGAGGTTGTTCCGGGGCCTTCTGCCGCTATTTCAGCGTTATCGGTATCGGGTATCGGCACGGGAAGGTTCGTTTTTGAGGGTTTTCTGCCGACCGGAACAGCAGATAGAAAAAAGAGACTGCAAGCTTTGGCAAAAGAGGGAAGAACGGTCATCTTATACGAAGCCCCTCATAGGTTACTTAAGACATTAACGAATTTGTATGACAATCTTGGTGATAGATACATTTGTATAGCAAGAGAGCTCACGAAAAAGTTTGAGGAACAGATAAGGGGAAGCGTATCGGAAATGATAGATAAATTCGTAAAAGTAAAGCCGAGAGGGGAATTTGTTATAGTAATTGAGGGGAAAGAAGAGCTAGAGGAGCGAGGGGAGATAGAAGTTAAGAGGTTAAGAGGGGAAGAGGTGAAGAAGTTGATGGGGGACTTGATCGGGGAAGGTGTTTCAAAAAGCAGGGTGGTTAAAATCCTTGCGAAACGCCTGAACGTCCCGAAAAATCAGCTTTACAGGGAAACACTGAATATTTAAAATGAAATATTGAGGATATTGTAGGGCAACCCTTTTAGGGTTGCATCTAAATTCGCAAGGCTAAAAGCCTTGCCCTACATAGCAAAATTATATATGTTAGCAATAGAAAGCATCGGAAAATCATTGATATTCTTCGGGATCATCCTGATAGTCATCGGATCGCTTTTTGTGGTCTTTGGCAGGATACCGTGGTTTGGCAGGCTGCCGGGTGACATCGTAATAAGGAACGAGAATTTCACGTTTTATTTCCCCGTTGCCACAATGATACTTCTTTCCATCGTTCTGACGGTGCTGTTCAATATAATCGGGCGCCGATGAAGCTTTCTGATTTTGACTATTACCTGCCGCAGGAGCTTATTGCCCAGCACCCTTCCGATAAAAGAAGCGATTCCCGGCTTCTTGTCCTTGACCGGAAAACCGGCAGTATTGAGCATAAGCAATTCAGCCAGATCACGCAGTACCTGCGGCCGGAAGACCTGCTTGTGCTGAACAATACAAGGGTAATCCCCGCAAGGCTGAATGGGGCTAAATATGGCGGCGGGGCCCGAATAGAGGTGCTTCTGGACAGGAGAATTGACGACAGCACGTGGGAAGCGCTCGCCAGGCCGGCAAAAAGGCTCAGCATCGGAACGGTTATCCAGTTCGCCAAAGGCTTTTACGCGGAAGTAAAGAACAAGCTTGACGACGGCAGAGTATTGCTTAATTTTGCATGTATCGACGGATTTGACAAGGCGGTCAAGAAACACGGGAAAATACCTTTACCTCCATACATAAAAGCTCAAAACTCAAAGCTCAAAACTCAAAACCTCCCAAATAGATACCAGACAGTTTATGCTGAAGTCCCCGGGGCGACGGCCGCGCCAACGGCAGGGCTTCACTTTACCAAAGAGCTTTTGGATAGGATCGGATCACGAAAAACTTATGTCACGCTCCATACAGGATACGGGACATTCGCGCCGGTAAGGGAGCAGAACATTGAGGAACATAGGATGCACAGCGAATCATATGAGATAAGCGAAAAGGCCATCAGGGCCATCAAGACCATCAAGGCTAATAAGGGAAGGGTCATTGCGGTTGGAACAACTTCGGTGCGGCTTTTGGAGTCATTTGATAAGGCAGGAGCGGGAGAAACGGAAATTTTCATTTATCCCGGTTACACCTTTAAAGTTGTTGATGCGATGATAACTAATTTCCATCTTCCAATATCCACCCTGATCATGCTTGTTAGCGCCTTTGCCGGCGTTGAACTGATAAAAAAAGCTTACAGCGAAGCAATCAAAGAAAGATACAGGTTCTTCAGCTTTGGCGATGCGATGCTCATATTATAGAGCAAAAAGGGACGCGGCCATCTGCAATAGCGCGCCCCTTTTTACTCTAATGCCTTCTGTGCGGCTTTTGCCTGCCTGTTCTTGTCAACAAGTTTATCGTACGGCGATTTATATTCCTTCTCGATGAGCTTCTCGTAATCGGACAGGGCGTTCCCGTCGGTTATGCCGCTTTTCTCATACTTTGCGTCCACTCTCTCTATTTTTGCCGAAGAATTGATGACATCAGCCACAGTTGCCGCCTTTTCATACTTTGCGTCCACTTTTTCGATCTTTGCCGACGGCGCATTTATGGCGGCGGACTTGACGGATGGAAGCGCCTGCGCAACTGCCTTTTCTATCTTAAGGTCAGGGACTTTTATTCCCGCGGGTTTGGAGGCAGCAGTTTTATTATCAACCGGTTTTGCTGCCGGAATTGTTTTTGCGGCCGCTTTTTCGATCTTTGCCGCAGGGACTTTGATATCAGCGGACCTCGCGGCCAGAACTGATTTTTCGATCGCCACCTTTTCTATCTTGGCCAAAGGAGTGTCTATCTCCATGGGCTTTGAGGCTTCAATATCTGCTTTTCCTGCCTGGATTTTAACGGACTTAATAGGCTCAATGACCCTATCGTACTGTTTTTCCGGAGGATTCGCGAATATACTGAACGAAAAATAATGGGTTGAAAGATCGTTAAATTCCGGGTCATATCTGAAGGCATAGTCAAACCTGAAGGTGGTCCATGTCAGGCCAACGCCAAGGGCAAGCCTTGTGGAAACGCCGGCAGTGCCGTCGCTTACGGATTCATTTTTCTGGTCAAAACCCGCCCTGAGAGCAAGAGCGTCGACCACCTGCCATTCCGCGCCGCCATTAAAAACGAGGTTCCTTTCCGTGCCAAGTGCTGAGGTGGAATCAAGGTTAAGGAGAACATTATCAAGGGCCCGGTAGGAACAGCCAAGTTTCAGGAGGGTGGGGAGCTTTTCTTTTTCGCCGGTTGACCAGTTGATGGATCCGTCCGTGAGCATGCCGTATATGTTCTGAAGCGTTGCCCCGAAAGTTAAGCTGTTATTCAGCTTGTACATAGCCCCAAGGTCCAGCTCGGTACCGCTTGCTGACGGGGCGCCATCTATATCGCCGGAAAAACCTTGCGCCAGTATCTTTAAGTTCGTTCCAAGGCTAAGCTGCCTGTTCAGGCCGCAGCCGTAAGAAAGCAGTATCATGCTGTTCGAGTAGTAAATCGGGCCGCCTTCTATAGTTATGCCTCCGGACGTGTATATGTGGTTTCCCGCGGGGGAAGAAACGCCCACGTACCCGATGCCGAAGGTACCGTATTTCGTGGGGTATGCAAAGCCAGCCAGTTTATAATCCACGCAGGTAAGGAGCTGGGTGCTCATGCTTACGAAGGAGTAGTCTTTTTGGAGGCCGAGTCCGGCGGGGTTGGTAAAGATAGCCGAGGCATCATCCGCAAGCGCGGTATACGCGCCGCCAAGCGCAATGGGGCGGGCTCCCATGCCCACATCTGTGATATCAACGGAAGTTTTTATCTCTGCAAAAACACCGGTACACATAGATAGTGCCAGCACTATGATAAGTACCAGGTTTTGAGTCTTGATCTTTGAGTCTTGATCCTTCACTTGCTCCCCCTGCCTGCCGGTAGGCAGGCCTCTAAAACTAAAAAGAACACGCCATCCAGCAATGTTCTTTTAGTGCCCTGAAACGGTTTTTTGGCGTTTCAAGGCTTTGCAGATGGCTTTACACTATATATATCGGGGTATATAAGGAAAAACTTGCGCGGGGAATGTGAATATCTACTTTAAATATTTATTGGTATATAAGCAAAAATGAAAGGAAATCGAAGGATTATCAGTCGACCACTGCCATATGACCTTTTGCAATTATCTTATCTTTTGTCGTAAGGAGGTAAATATAAGCTCCATTGGGCACATATTGTCCATTGTCTGCCTTACCGTCCCAGTAAATATCATTATTTATCGTTCCTCCATTTGATCCGGAGTTGTAAGACCTCTGCCAGACCAGGATGCCCGTAATATCAAATATCTTCAATGATATGTCGGAATCTCTTGTTAAAGAATACAGGATATTTGTTCCTTCCCCGTGCTTTGGCCTGAAAGGATTTGGATTATTCTTTGGCGCTCCAACAATCGCGAGAGCTTCCGATACCTTGAAGGGATGCCTGATATATGTGTCGCTTATATTGTAAACGTTTGTCGCTATTATGGTTATTTCATAATCACCTTCCGCAAGGTCGGCGTCCGGCTGGCACACGATATGGACCGAATCGTTTGCGGGATTCGCCTGAACCTTGGCAATGTATGACCTGGTGCCGAACCTCACCTCAACTGTGGTCTCGCCAACAGCAAGGTATTCGTCCAGGATATTTGCCTCAACGACCGGTTTCTTCGCAAGAAAGTTGACATTCCCGATAGCTACGCCGTTCACTTTTATGCTGCTGACCACTATTTTAGGAGGATTTGGCCTGGTCTCGTAAGCGCCTCTATCTACGCCCCGGATCTGCGGACGCGCCATTCCGTCTATGTCGTCAGTTGGCACTCCGGCCCTGTTTATGCCCGTATCCAGGCATGGAGAAATGGTCATAAGATGCAGGTCATTATTGGCGGGATCGACGAACCTGGGCTCGCCGGTTATGCATTCCGCTGTCACAAGGCCGATCCAATCGGCTGCCTGTACATCGCAATATTCCAGAGTGCCGGTCGTGCTGTCGAACTGGTCATCGGTTCCCCAGAATATGGAATTCAAGGATTGCCAGTCTCCGCCGAAAGCGGTTCCGCCGTGCGCCGCGCTGTTATTGTAGAAGGTGCAGTAGACCGTTTTCCAGGACCCGCCGCTGGCTGCCCCGCCGTTATTGGCGGCGCTGTTCCCCGTGAACACGCAGTTGACGGCTTCCACGGAGGAGCCTTCGGAATATACGGCGCCGCCGTCCTGAGCGGTGTTATTGTTGAATTTGACGTAGCTCAATATTAAGGAAGACCCTCCGGCCAGCAATATGCTCCCTCCGGATCCCCCCGAAGCATTGCCGTTATTCAATGTCAAGGATTTGATCGTCAGGTTCACGGGGAACGGGACATTAAAGTGCCTGCCGCTGACATTGATAATGGTCAAATTGTTGCCGGCGCCACTAATTGTAATGTTATTCTTTTTAGGCCATGTTATGTCTTGATCCCCTGCGCCGCTGTATGTCCCCGCTTCAATTATCACATGACCTTCCGCCGTTAAGTCATCCAGTCCGGCCTGTATCGTTTTGTAAGGGCTGTCGATGGTGCCGTAACCGTCATCATTGCCGCGGCTTACTGACACATATACTAACAGCGCTTTCCCCTTCCCCCGTATCTCATAACATCCCCTGTCATAATTAGCCAGGGGAACGTAATTGGGTTTCGGCCTTGGATTTCCAAAAATGTCATCCTGCGCGCCTTCGGATGTTCCCGTGTCAACGCACTCCGAGGTGGGCAAAAGCCGGAGGTCGGTAGTGAAGAGCGGGTCGGAAGAAATGCATTCCTTTATGGTGAATCCCGCCCAGTCGCCAGCCTGGACATCGCAGTATTCCATCGTACTCATCGTAATATTTGCGAACGAATCGATCCCTCCCCAGAAGATACAGTTTGTCGCGTACCATTTCCCGCCATTTGCCACCTGTCCTGCCGTGCCTGCGCTATTTCCGCCAAATGTGCAGTTGATCGCTCTCCATTTCCCCCAGTACGCCACCCCCCCATTTGTATTTGCGCTGTTCCCGGAGAACAGGCAGTTTATAGCCGTAATAGGAGTAGTCACACTGGTAAAATAAAAAACGCCGCCGGTCCCTGAATGATTATTGATAAATCTGCTTCTCACTAATAACGCTCTACCACCATATAAAACACCGCCGTAGTTGCCCGAGGTGTTCGCACTGAAAGCGCAATCAGTCGCGGTGAATGAATTATTAGCTTGTAGATAAGCTACACCGCCATTTGCCGATGCGCTGTTCCCTTCAAAAGTGCAGTTCGCCGCTTCCCATGTGCCGAAGTATAAAACTCCGCCAGAATAAGCCGCATTATTTTTGAAGACGCAGTTTTTCGCTTTTACCCATACATTAGCACTGCTGGCATACACAGCGCCGCCAGATCCACCAGTGACTGCCGCGGCGTTTCCCGTAAAATTGACATTATTCAGAGACAATCTCGCTCCAGCCGGCAGATTAATTCCCCCGCCATTTCTTGGCGATGCCTCCGGGGTGGTTGATCCTCCCGATATTGTGAGTGACTCTATAGTTAACTGGACCGGCCCATTCACTTTAAAGACCCTTCCCTGCGATTCCGCCGAAATTATCGAGAGATCGGCGCCTGCTCCGCGCAGCGTGATGCCCTCCGTTGCGGGCCATAGAATGCTGTATTCATAATACGCGCACGCTTCAAGGGTGATCCTATCTCCCGGATTCGCGTCGTTTAAAGCCGCAAAGATCGTATAGTAAAGCAATCCGCGGGTCTCATTGTGGACCTTTGGAATACCGTAGAACTCATAAGCTCCAATGTCCGGAGGGGATTTCCTGGTATTGCCGTCCTTGTCTTTCGCGGGAGCGCCCTCGCCTGTGCCTGTGCCGATACATGGAGATGATGGATTTAAGCGAAGGTCTGCTTTCAACATCGGGGGTCTGGAAATGCATTCTGGGGTTGTGAGGGTCCCTCCCCAGCTTCCCTGGTAATCGCAGTATTTGAGAGTTCCATTGGTCTGACAAATTGTTTGACTGGTTCCCCAGAAGATGGAGTTGATACCAAGCACCGTGCCATTATAAACCGCGTAGCCGCTGTTATTGAACGTGCAATTGACGGCTGTCAGGGTGCTATTAGACATGACGGAACCGGAGTTGCCGCTAAAGACGCAGTTTGTTGCGCTCCAGTTCCCATAGCTTGCAACGGCGCCGTTGTAATAGTAATCGGCGATGTTACCGCTGAAAGTACAGTTATTCACGATCCAGTTGCCTTGGTAAGCCACACCGCCATCATAGGCTCTGTTACCGCTAAAAGCACAGTTATATACATTCCAGTTCCCCCCGTAAGCCGCGCCACCATTGTAAGCGCTATTGTTGCTGAAAGCGCTGTCAGAAGCTATTACTGTTGCAGTGCCCGCAAATACAGCGCCGCCCGCTCCGTTTGGAGCGCTGTTCCCGTTAAAGTTAACATTTTTCAGCCAGAGCGTGGAGGCGGACTCAAGAGATATGGCTCCGCCGTTTCCGGATAATGCCGAGCCGCCCGTTATTGTGAGGGCTTCTATTGAAAGAGAAACAGGGGAGGGGACATCAAAAATGACGCCCAGATATTCCCCGTAAATTATCGATTCATTGGAGCCGGCGCCGCGCAGCGTTATTCCTTCCCTTGTGGACCAGGAAATACCGCATTCAGAATACGCATATGCCTCAAGTGTTATGAGGTCCCACGCACGGGCTTCTTTTAAGGCCGATCCTATCAGCGCGTAATCCTTTTTTAGCGTCTGGTTGTGTACTTTTAACCCGCCAGTGTATTCGTACGCGCCCAAATCGGGAGGATCCGTCCTTGTTGATCCTTCAATGTCCCTGGCAGGGGCCCCTTCTTTTGTCCCGGCATCGATGCAGGGCGAGCTCATATTTAGATGAAAATCTGAGGCCGACACGGACACGAATCTCGGGCCATATGGATTTAAAATGGGATTCGTTTTCACAAGAATTCCCGTGTCTCCCTGTGTATAGCAGTATTTCAACGTTCCGGAAGAGGATGTATCAAATTTAGTATCGCCATCGCCGCCGCCCCATATGATCGAATTGACCGCATTCCAGGTAACAGAGTCACCTATGCTGGGGTAACCGGTATTATTGACGAAAGTTGAATTGAAAACCTCCCATGTGCCGGAATCAGCCACGCCGCCGTTTCCCGCGTTGTTCCCGCTGAAGACACAATTTGTGGCTGTCAATGTTGCCAAATATGCCACACCACCGAGATTTGAAGTATTGTTATTAAAGATGCAATTGGACACTTTCCAGGCGCCCTGGTACGCAACGCCGCCGTTTCCAGCGTTGTTCCCGCTGAAGACACAATTTGTAGCTGTCCATGTTACTATACTTCCCACGCCGCCGTTAGCTGAACTGTTGTTATTAAAGATGCAATTGGAGACGTTCCATGTGCCCTGGTCTGCAACGCCGCCATAATTAATCGAGCTGTTCCCGCTGAAAACGCAGTTCTCTGCCGTGATGGTGTCGGTTGAATTTAATGAACGAACAGCGCCCCCCCTGTACGCAGAATTTCCTGAAAAGTTAACGTCTTTAAGTTTTAAATTGATATTGGATGTATTTAGCCAGATCCCTCCGCCCCACGCGTAACCAAAAGCTGAACCGTTACCGTTACTTATGGCCAGCGCCTCGATAGAAAGTGAGACCGGATTGGTAACACTTAAAATCGTTCCCTTGGCCAGCGCGTCGATCGTTGTAACCCCGGTTCCCGAGCCGCGAAGCGTGACACCAGCCACACTTGGCCAGATGATGTTGTACTCGTAAAACATCCCCGCTTCAGCGGTGATAAGGTCGCCCGGTTCCAGGGAGGTTATATCGCTAAGCGCGGCTTTAATTGTGGGATAGCCTTTATTTGCCCTGCTGTTAATTACTCTTATTCTGCTAAACTCATAAGCGCCCATATCGTAGCCATTGAGAAATGGCCTTGGGAATCCGTCTATATCGGTTGACGGCGCCCCTTCCGATGTGCCTGTATCTATGCAGGAAGAGCTGAGAGACAAATTAAGGTATTTCGGGTCGCCGGGATAAGTAGAGGCAAAAGACGGATCGCCAAAGATGCATTCTTTTGTGGTGAAGCCGGACCAGTCCTTGTTCTGGACATCACAGTATTCAAGCGTTCCAGCAGTACTCTCAAATTGATTGTCGCTTCCCCAGAATATAGTATTTCTACCCTTCCAGCTTCCTCCGTATATGGCGGTCCCGCCGTTATAGAAAGTGCAGTTAACAGCCGTCCAGTTCCCTCCGTATGCCGCGCTGCCCTGGGAGGAGGCCCAGTTGCTGCCAAAGACGCAGTTCTCGGCATAAACGCTGGAGCCGGGGGAGAATACCGCGCCGCCGAAGGAAGCGTTATTCCCGATCAATTTTACTTTTTTCATCCTTAACGTCGAGCCGGGTTCAAGCGATATGCCGCCGCCGGGAGTTGAAGTATTCGCATTCTTTATTGTCACGGCTTCTATTGAAAGCTGGACAGCAGAGGGAACCTTGAATATTTTCCCGCTTCCCAGCGCGTCCACTGTAACGGGAGCCGTAGCGGCGGGATCCGCCTTAAGGGTGATGTTGTCCCTGCTGGGCCAGGTGAGGTTGTAATTTCTTATCCCCGTGTAATTTCCGGCAAGTATGATCACCGTCCCGCCGGCAGGCACCCATTCAAGTCCTGTCTGGATGGTCTTGAACGGAGAGGAAATTGTGCCCAGGTTGCCGTCATCTCCGCTTGGAGATACATATACTATATTTCCGACCCCCTGCTCGAAACAGCCCATGTCGTGTATTCCGCCCGCGGGCTGAGGCCTTCCGATCCCGTTGATATCAGTCGTGGGTGCCCCTTCGAATGTCCCGCTGTTCACGCATGGTGAGTCCGCGGCAAGCTTGAGGAACGTGGAAGACAGAGGATCTGTTGACATGAACTTGGGATCAGAGTTGATGTATCCCGTTCCCGGTGCGGTACCCTGCAGCACATCGCAATATTTAAATGTAAATGTGGGCGCGATGCTTGGAAATTGATCGCCGCTTCCCCAGAATATCGAGTTTATCGCGCTCAGGCTCATCGCGGCATGGCATGCGTCCCCGCCGGATGGCGAGGTATTATTGGAAAATGTGCAGTTCACTATCTTCCATCTTCCGCCGTAAGCCGCGCCCCCGTAAGCCGCGCTGTTCCCGCTAAAGAGGCAGTTTGTCGCCTCAACCGTGGCGGTTGTTGAATAATAATAAGAATATATCGCGCCGCCACGGGAAGCGGCATTGCCGATGAACCTCACCTTGTTCAGAACAAGCTTTGAGTAAAGGGCGAGCGCCACAGCTCCGCCATATTCGCCGCCTGCATTCCCTCCTTTTAGTGTAAGGTTTGTCATGGTCAATTGGACAGGATAAGCCACATTGAATATCCTGCCGCTTCCTTCCGCGTCAATTATAACGGGGCCTCCATTGTTTGTTATCGTGACATTTTGGGCATTTGGCCAGCTCAGGTTCTTGTTCCCCGCGCCTTTGTATGTCCCGGCATTAATAAAAATTGTGCAATTTTCACTTACAAGTCCGAGGGCTTTTTGTATCGTTTTAAAAGGTTTATCTATAGTTCCGGTTCCTGTGGTGTCGCTTCCGGAATTCGACACATATAGATAATAAGTATATTGATATCCGGGCTGTTCATAACAGCCCATGTCGTAATTATTAAGAGGAGAGGAAGGATTATACTGCTGGGGTCTTTTGATCCCGGTGATATCAGATGCCGTCGCGCCCCATATTTCGGCCGTGCCGGTATCCATGCAGGGTGAGTATTGCCAGCCGTCTGAGTAGGGTTTCAACTTCAGGAAATCGGGGCTGGCTTCGTTTGTTGTATTAATGAATAGCGGGTCACTGTTAATGCAATTGGTAGCGGTAAGATCGGGGTAATCATATTGTCCCGTACAATCACAATATTTCATGTAACTTCCAGGATAACTATTCTTTATCGCCCAATAACTGCCCCCAGTATGCCAGAAAATACAGTTTGTAGCTCCTATAAATACGCCATCAATTATATCGCCATTATTAGTACTCCCCCAGCCGATAGAATTAACTGAAGAGTTGCCGTAAAAAGTGCAGTTTTGCGCATAAAGGCCGCCATGGCCGCCGCCATATACAGCGCCTCCCTGTGAACCATCGCCTACGGTCTTATTAAAGGCGAAAATGCAGTTTTGGGTGTTCATACTGCCATAATTAATTCCTACCGCGCCGCCATAATAAGACGCTTGATTCCTGACAAATTTGCAATTAACAACTTTGGGGTAAAGCATCTGTCCGTTTAAGTAAAATGCCCCACCCGTATTAAAAGAGCGATTATCCCTGAACGTGCAGCCCTCAAAAGAAGAAGTTACATTATTACTAAGTAACGCGACCGCGCCGCCATACCCGTTGGCTTTATTGCCAATAAAATTACAGTCTTTGGCTGAAAGTAAAGTATCCCCGCTAAATTCATGATTTAAATAAATCGCTCCGCCATAGCTGTTCCAGGTGATTGCTTCGTTCGATATAAAGTCCACTTTATTCAAGTATATTGTCGGGGACACCCCAATTTCTGGTAGGTCATGATCGTTGGGATGATATAGGTAGGGTGGCACATATATTGCGCCGCCGCCCCTAATTATATTTCCGGGGTGTTCCGGGTCAGACTCTTCGGGTTCCGCGGAGCCGTTCTTTATGATCAAGTTCTTTATTGTCAGTTGAACAGAATCCTCCACCTTGAATACCCTGCCTTTGTATTCCGCGCTAATTGTTGTCTGAAGAGCGCCGCTCCATACTTCACCGCTCAGCGTGATCCCGTTCCTGTTCGGCCAGACTATGTCATAATTCCTGTCACCCGTGAAGGTGCCGCCAACCAGGTGCACCACTCCTCCAGTTCCCGCCTTGTTCAAGCCCCTCTGGATAGTGCCGAAGGGGTCGCCATCATTCCCGCTATGGTTTTCATCATTATGGTCATTATTAGGAGCAGGAGGACCGAACGGACTTACATATACATGGTCCAGGGAGTCCTGCACCTTCTGGACATAATAATTCGGGTTTGTGCCGCATCTGGGATAGTAATTCCAATTGTCCCATTGCCCGTAGGTACCGTTCCTCCAGTCCTGCCATATTATGTTGGCTCCGGTCCTGCCGTCGCTTGCAATTTTTGGCATTTCCTGATTGGCCCAGTTGACGCATACCGGGTTTCCCCCGGCTGTCCACTGAACAATTCCACTGCTGTTTATCCTCTGGGCATAAATATCGCGGCGCGTGGGATTATTAAAGTATTCAAAATCAGAAGATCCCTTTTCAAAGACTATGATAACCCCGCCATTGTTGTCGCTCGCCATATCCCAGTATGGTCCTCCCCTACATGTTGTATCCACGCCAGCTGGATTCCACAGGCGATTTCCGGATAGATCAATCTTTTGAGCGTAAATACCGGTCGGCGTGCCGGAGTTACACCAGGTGATTATTGCTCCATTGGCGCCGTCTCTCATTATCTGGGGGAGATACGCGGGATAATTACCAATTACTTTTCCAGAGGCTCCCCAGGAAGGATCAGGTGACCCACTAGCTAAGATCCTTTGGCCGTGAATTTCACCGCCGTAATCCCATACAATGACAGCTCCTCCGGCTCCATCGCTAATTAATCTCGGGTGGTCTTGATGGCCTACTTCCTGGCATACGATCATGCCGTCCGATGCGCCCCACTGAGTTGTTCCGTTGCCGGTAATTCTCTGGGCATATACTGTGTACTTGTTTTGAGCGTTATATCTTGCCCATGCAATTATCGCCCCTCCCGTCCCGTCGCTTACGATCTGAAGATCATCAAACGTGTTTATACTATTTTGGTTTGCTGCCTGATATATTCTCTTGCCGTTGAGCGGCCATCCCGTAGCCATTGTGCCGTTATTTGTGATCCTTTGAATATAAATATCCGGATAAGTATTCCTGTAGTCATACCAGGTTATGTATGCCCCACCCGAGCCGTCGGGCGCTATTTTTGGATATAATTGGTTCCCTACCCCTTCTACCGTGCAAACCGGAGCCCCCTGAAACGTATCCAAACCAGAAACTGACCATCGCGGGGTGCCATACGAGTCGATCCATTGAACAAATATATCAAACTTATCATACTCATTCTCTTTATGCCATTTGTATCTGTCAGCTTCCTGCCAGGTTATCAGGGCTCCCCCGTTTCCGTCCGAGCACAGCTCAGGAAATTCTTGAGTGACGATTAACTCCGGCTGCCATGACACGGGGATACCTGTTGCGGCCCGACCATAATTAGCCCAATCTCCAAATCCGCCTATTTTTCCGGCATTGCTTATTTTCTGGACATATACAAGAGAGCCATATATTTTGGGGCCAGTTACACCAGGGGGGTTTTGGTAGGTGACCGTCCTTGGTCTGTTGTCAACCCACGCAAATATTGCTCCGCCAGTGAGAACCCCGGGCGATGATTCTTCAGGTATTATCTGATATTCATAATCGCCGTAACCAGCAGTAGCAGCAGGGATGCTATCAGCGGACAAGGTACAGACGTTTGTGCCGTCCTTCGTCCAGAAAGGGACTCCCTCGGTGGCGAATGTTCGCGCGGGGGCCGCCGAGCAGGCCAGCAGGGCGGCAATAATGGCAAGTCTTATTAAATAAGCTTTTGAGGAGGTTTTCATAGCGCTTTTACCCCCATCATACAATCGTTTCGGCGAGCCGCAAACTTGCGTTAATACTATATGAAACGGGGATTTTGTGCAACCAGGTAATAGGTTAAGACATTTGATTAAAGATTGTTAAAAATAATTATTGGATACTTAAGCGATTGGAAGCAATATGGGAACACCAATTCTCGCTAATTAGCTCTTCTCGAATCACTCCAATAGCAGTGTTCTCGAATCCACCAATCAACCCTAATCACGCGAATCCGAGCCCTTTAAGATGCGCTTGAATATTATGTCGTTTCGGTTAAGGCTTGCAAGTATGCCCAGCTTAAGTTTGCTTTGCTTGAGATAATTTAATACCTGCATTATGTCCCTTTTTGAAAAGCTGGGAGTGATTTTAAGCTCCAGCACGATCTTATGATCAATTATAAAATCTATATAATACCTTCCAATGATCTTCCCATCATAATTGAAATCAGTCCTCACTTGCTCAATAAAAGAGATTTTCTGAACAAATAACTCGCTTTTTACAGCCTTCTGATAATATTTTTCCTGGAATCCCCCTCCCATCTGGTTATATACTTTATAGAGTATCCCTACTATTCTGTAGCTTAATTCCGGATAAACCAATTCTGCCATCCTGTCCCACCTCCTTTCTTATTCGCGTTGATTCGCGTCAATTGGCGGATTAGTGACAACTGCTATTCGCGTTATAAGTGATCAGCCAAATTGGCGAGAATTCGCGACCTTACAGGCTGTAGCAGCAATTTTAGTGCCAAAATATTTAGCTTCGGATACCCATTAAAAATGTAGTATATTTCGTCATCTATTGTCGATTTCGACAACACTTATATAATCGCATATTGTAAGTGGTAGCCGATAAAGTATAATTGACCGCGATGTTCAAGATCCTGGCAAAAAGCTCAATATCAAAAGCTAGAGCGGGCAAACTCTCAACTCCACACGGAGAGATAGATACGCCGGCATTCATGCCTGTGGGCACGCAGGGAGCGGTCAAGGCGGTCACGCCGGAGCAGACCACAGAAATTGGAGCACAGATCATCCTCTGCAATACTTATCATCTGTACCTTAGACCGGGGCTTGATGTGATCAGGCAGGCAGGAGGTTTGCATAAGTTCATTGGTTGGAGCGGCCCGATCCTGACGGACAGCGGCGGATTTCAGGTATTCAGCCTGGCGGCGATCAGGAAAGTTGAGGATGAAGGAGTAAGGTTCTCTTCTCATATCGATGGAAGCGAGCAATTCTTGACCCCCGAGAAAGTGATCGAGGCCCAGCTGGTTTTTGGCTCGGACATTATGATGCCGCTTGACGAATGCGTTAAGCATCCAAGCACGAGGTCAGAGAGTTTAACCGCGGCTAAAAGGACGACGCTTTGGGCGAAGAGAAGCCTCACCCCTTTAATTCCCCTCTCCACAAAGTGGAGAGGGGTGTCCGAAGGACGGGGTGAGGTGTGGGGGATAGTTCAAGGGGGGATGTATAAGGACCTGAGGGAGCAGTCGGCGGAAGAGATCCGGGAGCTTGATTTTCCGGGTTACGGGATAGGGGGGCTTTCGGTGGGGGAGCCGAAGGAAATGATGCTGGAGATGCTCGGGATTTCTACAGATAACCTGGAATACGACAAGCCGAAACACTTGATGGGCGTGGGTTTCCCTGAGGATATTGAGGAGGCAGTTAAATTTGGCATCGACCTCTTTGATTGCGTCATCCCCACGCGCCTTGCCAGACACGGAGCTTTCCTGACAAAGGAAGGAAAATCGATAATCAGGAACGCCCGGTTCGAGAAGGATTTTACTCCGCTTGAGGAGGGATGTGATTGCTACACGTGCAGGAATTTTACTAAAGCTTATATAAGGCATCTTTTTATCGCAAAGGAAATACTGCCGCTCACTCTTATGACTATCCATAATTTAAGATTTTACATGAGATTGATGGATGATATCAGGAACAGGATAAAAGGCGGAACGATCTAGATGCAGGAAGCCATTAATATCATTAAGGATAATTTCTATTTCACCTGGTTCGCCATGCTGATATTCTTTGGCGGTTTTTGCTTTTCGTACGCGGTGAATAGATATGACCTTAAATTCTTTATCTGGTTCCCGAAATGGTTCCTAAGCTTAATGATGAAGTTCATCACTCCAACTTCGAGCTTTATCAGGATATTCCTGGTCATTTTCCTTTTTAATTCAATCTCAATAGCCATATACATGTCTTCCGGCATCTTTGTGATATTGCCTTTTGTGATCGTTTTTTTTACGGGCATGAACATCGGCCTCACCGTGTTCATCCCCCCTCAGACAGGCATGGAAGGTTTTGCCGAAAGGATGCCAAAAACGCCAGCCAAGGCGCTGAAAATGATGTTCTTCTCCACTCTTGTCCTTGTTCTTGAGGTTGTTGCTTTTTCCACGGCCCTCGGGATGGGCATGTCCCTTGGAGCGGCTGCGGCGTCAACGGGATTTATGGGGACAACTTATTCAATATTCATATACGGGCTAATTTTGATGCGGCTTAAAGCATACCTTTATGTCTGCGTGCCGATACTTGCGGTCTCGGCTTACCTGGAGGCAAGGGTCATTAGGGGAGATTGAGAGGGGGTTGCGGGGCAGGTTCCAGTGGATTTTAAATCGGCCCTCTTGTATAATTGACCGCACTTTGAAAAATATAAACCAATTCAGGCTCCTGATAATTATCTCGGTAATAGTCGTCTCCATCATCATAATAATGAAGATGCCTATAACGCTCGGGCTGGACCTGCAGGGCGGGTCGCGGCTGGTGCTTGAGGCATACGACACCGATTCTGTTAAGGTTACCGATGATTCGGTGTCCGGCGTTGTCGCGGTGATAAGGAACCGCATCGACGCGCTTGGCGTGACGGAGCCCACCATCCAGAGAAAAGGAAGGAACCAGGTAATAGTGGAACTCCCCGGCATAAAGGATCCCGACAGGGCGATAAAAGTGATAGGGGATACCGCGCAGCTTGAGTTCGTTGAATCGGAATGGGCGCCCGGAGACGAAAAGGTCCTGTCGCAGAAAAAGATCGAAGAGTTCTACGGGAAAGGCGCGAGGCTTGACAAAGTAAAGGAATACAGGGGCGATCAGGTGGTTTCGGAGCGGCCCATAATATTAAAGAACGCCGCGTTGACCGGCGCGGAACTGAAGGGCGCGTGGCCCGGAATAGACGGATACGGCAATCCGGTGGTTGACATAGAATTCAACGGAAAGGGCGCGGAGTTGTTCGCGGGCGTTACCACAAGGAACGTGGGGAAGCCCCTGGCCATACTGCTGGACAAAAAAATAATATCAGCGCCGAACGTGAGGGAGCCCATATCCGGCGGCAGGGCCCAGATATCCGGCAGTTTTACCATCGAGGAGGTCCAGGACCTTGTGATAAAACTGAAAGCGGGCGCGCTGCCTGTTCCCGTGAGGATAATAGAGAACAGGGTGATAGGGCCCACACTGGGCAAGGATTCCATCGACAAGAGCAAATTCGCCGGTATGATCGGCCTTGTTTTCATAGTTTTCTTCATGGTGTCTTACTACAGATATCCGGGCTTCCTTGCTGATATCGCTCTTGTGATGTACTGCCTTTCAACGGTAGCGGTACTTGCCCTGCTGCGTACCACGCTCACACTACCCGGCATCGCGGGCTTCCTTCTTTCCATCGGCATGGCTGTGGACGCTAACGTCATCATTTTTGAAAGGCTCAAGGAAGAGCTGCAGCTTGGTAAAACAGTGAGGCTTTCCATAGAGACAAGCTTCAAGAGGGCCTTTGCGGCGATACTTGATTCAAATGTCACCACACTTATCGCGGCTGCTACCCTTTTCTGGCTCGGGACGGGCACCATCAAGGGGTTCGCGGTGACACTTTCCGCCGGTATCGTTGTTTCCATGCTCACAGCTCTTACAATAACGCGCATGATGCTGGACATGTCGGTGGACGGCAAGGTATTGAACAGCCCTGATTCCAAGATGCTTTACAGGGGATTTAAATAATGCTGAACGTAATAGGAAAGACAAAGCTCTGGTTCACTTTTTCGGGCATATTGATTTTGCTTGGGATATTTGCCCTTGTTTCGAATACGCTTACAAAAGGCAAACCCATGGACTTTGGCATAGATTTTACAGGAGGTACTGTCCTGAACCTGCGCTTTGATCAGGTGGTGCCGCTTGCCGACGTGAGAGAGGTGCTTGCAAAGTACGGCAAGGCGCAGAGCGTGATCCAGAGGACGGAAGGCAATGACATAATAATAAGCACCGATCCGCTTTCCACCGATGAGAGGAACCAGATGATGAATGACATAAAAGCAAAATATCCCAATATGGAGCTTCTTGAGGCGGATACTATCGGCCCGGTCGTGGGCAAAGAGCTGCGCAGGCAGGCGTTCTGGGCGCTGCTGCTGGCAACAGCCGGCATATTGATATATGTGGCATTCAGATTCGAGTTCAAATACTCTGTTGCCGCGGTGCTTGCCCTTTTCCATGACGCTATAATCACCACCGGAATAATAGCGCTCCTGTGGAGGCCGGTGGACACAGCTTTTATAGCCGCGATACTTACGATACTTGGTTATTCGATAAATGACACGATCGTCATATTCGACAGGATAAGGGAGAATCTTTTAAAGCCGGGCGCGGGGAAAAGGCCCCTGACAGACGTGGTGAACGAAAGCGTCAATCAGACCATGGCGAGGTCGATCAACACGATATTGACCGTCCTTTTCATGAACCTGGCTTTGCTTGTTTTCGGCGGCGCCACCATCAAGGACTTTGCCCTTACATTATTCATTGGGTTTTCCTTCGGCGGTTATTCCTCGATCTTCATTGCAAGCCCGCTTGTTGTGATGTTTGACAAGTGGGAGAAATCACGGGGATAAATTGAACCTGTATCAGAGCATTATCCTCGGTATCGTTCAGGGACTCACGGAATTCCTTCCTGTCTCAAGTTCCGGGCATCTTGTGATCGTCACGAATTTACTCAAACTCCCGCCGGATGTGGCCTTTGACATAATGCTGCACTTCGCGACGCTGCTGGCCGTATGCGTGTATTTCGCGCCCGAAATATTCCAGATAATTAAAGCGTTCCTGACCGACAGGAGCTTGAAGAACCCTTATTTCAAACTCGGGATGCTCGTAATCGCCGGCTCCATTCCCACGGCGATCATCGGCTTCAGCCTGAGCGATATATTTGAGGGCCTGTTCAGCTCTCTTCTGGCAGTCGGCATTTTCCTTATCATCACGGGGATATTGATAATGATTGCCGAAAGCTATGGAAAGTCAAGAAAGGATATCAATAAAATAAGTTTCATGGATTCACTGATCATCGGCATTGCCCAGGGCTGCGCGATAGCTCCGGGGCTATCAAGATCCGGCACAACGATATCCGCTTCGCTGCTCCTGGGGCTTGAAAGGCCGCTGGCTGCGAGGTTCGCGTTCCTGCTTTCCATACCGGCAATACTGGGGGCATCCATTTTCAAGTCAAAGGCGATATTAAATAATGTAAGCGTCGAGATGATCGCGGGATCCATTGCCGCGGCCGTCACGGGATATATAGCAATATGGGCGTTCATGGGACTTATTCAGAAAAAGAGCATCAGGGGATTTGCTTATTACTGTTTTGTGTTGGGAGCAATTTCTTTTATCCTGGGCTATTGCGGCAGATAAATTCTTGATTATTATTGTGCTGAGGGAAATATAAATGTACTATGTGCATCGTCCGTAACTATTACCCTGCCATTGATGACCCTTAACTCTTCTGCTTTACTCCAATTTGGAATACTGGCATCTATTAGTTGAGTAATGCCTTCTGCCTGTGTTAGGTGCAAACCATCCTGATCAAAATAATTCCAATCTCCTGTCTCTTTATCCTGATAAGCACAAATATTGTGTGTGTAGGCCGTATTTTCTGTGGCAGAATCCTGTTTAAAATAGATCAAAAGGAACTTTAGTGACTTTCCATCCTTGTATCCGGCCTTACTTAAAATGTAATGAGAAAAAATAGCAAAAGCGCTGCAATCACCCTTTTTCAAACCATTAAAAATCCACGGGGGCAGATAAATGCATCTATTATCGGGAGAAAAATATTTACAGTCCCTTTCATAAGTGTAACCGCTGTTCTTAAAATGATCGTTTATCTTGTTGGGCACTTCTTTCGCCTTGCCTGAAGTTAACCCTTTTACGATCGGAGAAGAAGCAAAACTTTCCTCATTTTTGTAATATGTTGGAATAACAGGTTCAATCTCCATTACCGACCCATTAGGCAATGCAATCCTTATCGATCCGTGTTCTTCTGCTTGCCCTTGCAACCAAACAGTAAAGTCATCCGCTGTAATCGCTTTCTCATCCCGGACTTTCTTGAAATTTAAAGAAGTTAATCCTCCGCTTACGGTTAATGTTTTTAAGTCGGATTTTTCAATTTTATCCGGACTTCCGCTTATTCCTGCAATGGTGCGAGCAGCCTCTCGCGTATTGGCGTGGACGATAACTTCCTTATTATTTGAGATTCCCTCGGTTCCCATTTAGCGCATCCTCCTTTGGTGATGAAATATCCCGGACGGGCAGGTCACCTCTATCTCATTAATATATCGTCAAAAACAGAGGGAAATTTCACTTTTTTGGGGAAATTAAGAATTATTAGAATCTGCTGATGGGGGAGCATCACTCACCTAACTATCTTATATGATCGATCCTTTCTACAACAAGGGTTTTCTTGCCAAAGGCCCATTATTTATGTCTTTATCTAGAGGATTTTCAGTTATCTTATTCCAAATATTGGAAACAGCACCTATAAGATCAAAATCTTTTCTTTCATCTTGCCCGGGGACTCCTCCACCTAATGTCTTCTGCACCGGTGCACCCATAACTATTGGAGTTGAATCTTCTGGCTTTTCTTCCGGCGGGTTTTCACCGCTTACCTGCACTATGTCTGATCTTTTATTTTGATCTGTTATTGGTTTTGGAGCTTGCGCAGATATTAGTATATCTGCATTTGCGTCTGCCGATTTTGTAGAATTTGGAATAAAGGTGAATTTTTTCCCGTTTGCAAACTCCACCTCAACCTTTTTATTCTCCTTATTTGCAAGATCCTGAAGGCGGCTTAAAAATTCCTTTTGGGGTATTTTAATTCTCATGTCATTCCCACTAAGAAGCGCGTCAAAGGTAAGAGGCTTATCATCGTACTTATTACCTTTGCTGTCGATAATCGTTACCCAGCCCCCCTTAAGGTCTTTCTCACTTACCATCTTTCCCGTATTACCTGCCGGCAATTTCCCTGCACTATTTGTTGCTTGATTAATACAAACCATTTTTCTCCCCTCCATTTAATATATTCAGATTACCCGTTCCTTCTACCATTATTATCATGTTAAAAGCCCTTAAACTTGCAGGAAATCCATCGCTTTGTACAGGGCTTGTACAATCTGTGCTTTATTCCCCTCTGTATCTACTATCGGCGCAAAGGGGAGTAAACTTGCATCAAAATTCAATATGTTGTTTTTAAAATGTAGGGACAGCCTTTATGGCTGTCCGCCCGTCTGCCCTGCCTGCCGGCAGGCCCACCAAAGGCGGACAGGGACCCTCCTTCGTCCGCCTCTGGCGGACTTCCGCCTTCGCTCTTCGAGCTTCGGCGGACAGGTCGGCGGACAGGGACCCTCCTTCGTCCGCCTCTGGCGGGCTTCCGCCTTCGCTCTTCGAGCTTCGGCGGACAGGTCGGCGGACAGGGACAAGCCCTGTCCCTACAAAATAATTTATGTTATACTATTAACAAGGTGTTACTAATTGGCCAGAAGAAAACGTCCTGAAAAACCGCAAAAAACAACGCATCTGAGGCAGGACATAATAGGGATCCTGCTTATCGCTTTTGCTCTTTTCATTTTTGTTTCCACAAGCTCATCATCCACCGGCCTGATGGGGCTTTATCTTGTGAAAAAGTTCCTGAGGCCCGCGATCGGCGTGGGGGTTTACTTTTTACCCTATTTTATAGGCATATTTGGGGTTATCCTCATGCTGAGGCAGCAGGCGATGCTGCTTACCGTCCAGATATTCGGCATCCTTCTTCTTTTCTTCACCCTCATTTCTTACGGCAACGGAGGCTATGTCGGTTATGTTATAAAAGGTGGCCTTGAGGGGACCTTTGGCTCAACCGGCTCTTACATTGTATTATCCTCCCTCTTCCTGATATCGCTTATCCTTATTTTCAATATAACCCTGACACACGCGATCTCAAGGCTCTGGGACTTCATATTCAGGAAGAGGCCAAAGAAGAGACAAAAACAGGCGGAAGCTTCCGAGGACAGAAGATCTATCCCCTCAATGATCCCAGTGATCAAGGAGCTGAATGCGGCATCGATCGAATTCGATAAGGAAGAAAAAAAGGAAGCTGAAAAACCAAGGACAAGGCCGATCGTGATCAACCCGCCGAAGAAGATAGGCAGGTACGAACTCCCCCCGCTTACGCTGCTTGACCAGCCGACAGAGAAGGAGCATCAGCGGGCGGAGAAGCTGAAGGAAACAATTGAGATCAGAAAGAGGGCTCTTGAAGAAACGTTAAGGGCATTTGGCATAGAAGCTTCAGTGATCGCAGTAAATCAAGGACCAGCGGTCACCCGCTACGAGGTCCAGCCGGAACCGGGGGTAAAGGTGAGCAGGATCGCCAACCTCGCGGATGATATCGCGCTTAACCTTGCGTCGCATGGCGTGAGGATCGAGGCTCCGATACCCGGAAAAGCCGCTGTTGGCATTGAGGTCCCGAATCCCACGGTGCTTCCCGTGCGTCTTGGAGAAATAGCAAAGGAGGAAGAGTTCCAGAAGCATCACTCAAAGCTCCTGATCGGCCTTGGCAAAGACCTTTCCGGCACGCCGATATTCGGCGACCTGGCGAAGATGCCGCACCTTCTGATAGCTGGGACCACGGGTTCGGGCAAGAGCGTCTGCATCAATGCCATTATTACCAGCCTGCTCCTGCGGGCAAGGCCGGATGAAGTGAAATTCGTTATGATTGATCCGAAGATGGTGGAATTCACGAATTACGAAAACATACCGCACCTTCTGGCCCCGATAGTCACGGACCCGAAAAAAGCGTCACGCACGCTTAAAGAGTGGGTTTTGCACGAGATGGATAAGCGTTACAAGACATTTTATGCTGCCGGAGTGCGCAACCTTGAGGCATTCAACAGCAAGGCGGATACATCGCGGCAGGGGGAAAAGCTCCCTTACATTATAATAATCATCGATGAGCTTGCGGATATGATGATGGTCGCGGCGAATGAAGTTGAAACAACCATCTGCCGAATTGCTCAAATGGCGCGCGCAACAGGCATTCACCTTGTGGTGGCGACGCAGCGTCCATCGGTTGACGTCATCACCGGCTTGATAAAGGCGAACATCCCTTCCAGGATAGCATTCGCCGTGGCAACGCAGGTCGACTCCCGCGTGATCCTTGATATGTCCGGTGCAGAGAAACTTCTTGGCAGGGGCGACATGCTCTATCATCCGGTAGGAGCCATGAAGCCCTTCCGCCTGCAGGGGGCCTTTGTTTCCGATGAAGAAACAGAGCGCATCACCTCCTTCATAAAGAAACAGGCCGAGCCGCAGTATTCGCAGGAGATAATCGATATCGAATCTGGCGTGGAAGTCTCGGGAGGGGACGGGGGCGGCGGGGATAGGGATGATCTTTTTGCCGAGGCTGTAAAGATAATCGTATCTGGCGGCCAGGCATCCACCTCGCACCTGCAAAGGAGGCTGCGTATAGGATACAACCGGGCCGCAAGGCTTATGGACGAAATGGAAGCGGCTGGGATAGTTGCCAGCCTTGAGAACGACAACAAGCCGCGGAAGATAATAGCGACGACCGAAACATTGAAGACTTTGGGTATAAAATGAAGAAAATACTTCTAATAGTATCGATAATGATCTTTATTGCCTGTATATGCGAGGCTACCAGTTTCAACAGGATCATTTACCCGATAGGAACAAGGGACGCGTCGGGCTATACATTAAGACAGGAGCGGGCGCCGGCAAGGATAATTTCGGCGGATCCCGCGATAACGGAAATACTTTTCGCGCTCAACCTCAAAGATAAGATCGTTGGGGTTTCGGATGACAGCGACTGGCCGAAAGATATAAAAAAGATCGAGAGGATCGGCAGGGACAGGCTGGACATAAAAAAACTGATCAAGCTTGCGCCGGACCTTGTGATAGTGTCACTTGATAAACAAAGATCGAATCTTGATGACCTCAGAAAGATAAAATTCAATGTGACCTCTTCCAACGAGACCAGAGAAGTGACGCTGGAAGTGTTCGCTGTCGATCCAAAGAACCTGTCCGAAATATTCCAGGTCATCGATGTTATCGGCACGATAACGAACAGGGAGCACGCGGCTTACAGCCTTACGCAGAGGATGCGGCGCCAGATAGACTGGGTCACCTCCCGCGCAATGAAGGAAAACAGGATGAAAGCGCTTGTTATCATGTCAAAGCGTCCTATCATGGTTGCCAGCGATGGGATATTATCGGACATCTCGAAGGCGGCGGGGCTGGTCAATATAGCCGCGCGCGGGCATTCATTAAAATTGGGAAGGGATGAAATAATGAAATTAAATCCCGATATCATTATTACCAGCACGGATGTTGCAAGAAATCCAAAAGATATATATAATAACCGCAGCTTCAGGAAAACAGGCGCCGGGAAGAATAAAAAGGTGGTTTGTGTCGATCAAAAGTTGCTGAGACCCGGCCCAAGGATCACTGAGGCTCTGGATGAGATCGCGAGCGTTGCATATGGATGGCCCCGTGAAAAAGAGAGGGGCGAGGGGAGGGAAATTGAGCAAACTAAAGAATAAGCTTCCGATAATCGTTTATCTTCTGATCGTCATAGTGATCCTCTCTTTTCTTTCGCTGCTTATTGGCACCACGAAAATCTCCGCTTCAAAGGTCTTTGTGTCCACCCTGATGCCAGGCGCCTCAAATACTTCTTCCATAATCTGGCAGGTGAGGATGCCGCGCCTTGTTCTTGCCGCGCTTTCGGGCGCGCTGCTTGCGATGGCCGGAGCGATGATCTTCGGGACCTACGGCGCCGTGATCATCGACAACCTGGTTGTCAGGACTTTTTATCTTATTGCCGCGGTAACTTCCGCCGTTTCTATATTCATGATCGTGTTCGGGTATAACCTGAACTCCCTGTATCCGTGGCTGCTTGGCAGCCTCGCGGGGACCACCTGGACAAATGTCCTGCTGGTATCGATCTTCGTCCTGATCGGCGTTATCGTTTATGTTTTTTATTACAAGGACCTTAACGCGCTTCTTTTCGGGGAATATACAGCGAAGACGCTTGGCGTGGAGGTTAAATGGGTGAGAGCTTTCCTTCTATGCGTCGCTATAATGCTTTCAGCTGTTGCCGTGTACGCGTGCGGGATCCTGAGCATCGCGGCGCTCATACTGGCGTATTTTGTGAGGTTCATGACCGGCATGAACCATAAATATCTTATCCCTGTTTCAATAATGATGTCCGCTTCGGTGGTGATACTGCTTGATATTTTCTCAAGGATCGTGTTCCCGGCCGAGATCCCTATCGGCATCATGATGGTGGTTTTATGCGGCCCGTTGTATATTTATGCAATGCAGAGAAGGAGGGTGGGACTTTAATGGAAATGTTAAAAGTTGAAGCGCTTGATGCGGGATATGAAGACAATGTTGTGATAAAGAACGCGAGCTTTGACGCGGATATCGGTGATTTTATCGGTATTATCGGCCCGAACGGCTGCGGAAAGACCACGCTGCTCAGGGCGATCGCCGGGCTCATCAATATAAGCAACGGCCAGGTAAAGATAAGGGGGAAAGATGTAAGAAGGATAAACAGGAAGGAGCTTGCAAAGCGGATCGCGTTCGTCCCGCAGCTGATGGTCCCGACGGCAGGATTCACCGTGGAAGAAACGGTGCTCCTGGGCAGGACCCCGTACATAGGCAGGTTCGCTTTTGAGACGGACAAGGATTACAGGGTGGCGGATAAGGCGGCTGAGGAATTGAAGGTGGAGCACCTGATAGACACGCCGGTCACAAGCTTATCGGGCGGTGAATTCCAGAGGGTGGCGATCGCGCGCGCTCTCGCGCAGGAACCCAAGATACTTCTGCTCGATGAACCCACGTCGCACCTTGATTTCAAGTTCCAGATCAAAGTGTTGAGGATGCTGAGGCGCTTGAGGGAGGATAAATTAATAATCGCCACTTTCCATGATCTGAACCTTGCTGCAAGGTTTAGCAGGAAATTGATGTTGGTAAGCAAGGGAGAAGTAGTGGCTTTCGGCAGGTCGGACGCTGTGCTTACTTCAGAAAACCTGAAAGTCGCGTACAGGGTGAATCTGGAGGTCAGGAAGAATCCGAAGACAGGGAAGCTGAGGGTATTTAACGTTTAGTCAGCTTTCTAATTTATAGATATCGCAGGCCATTTCTTCATAGGGATGGACTTTCCTGATAGCCGCCATGACTTTATTTAGCTTATCTTTTTGGACGGTTACTTCCAACCTTGCCTCGCCAATTCTTACAAGCCGGTTGATCCTGCCTTTATAGGGCTTCGCTCCTTTAAGCGGCCTGTATGCGCCTATCCCTGAGGTCATAAAAGCGCAGTTGTCGTATTTACCGATCTTGCCAGCGCCAGCGCCGCATGCGGCTATCCTTACCTGTTCAAGGTGTGTTTGGGGAACGTAAATCACAAGCTTGTAAAGAGACTTTTTCATGTGATCGATGTGAACGGATAAATAGCATTAATTTTGTCGATCGGTAAGTTGCGTGAGGCTGTGCAGATGATGCCGCCATTTCCCGAAGCGGGATATTTATTGCGGAAATAAAACAGGTTTTTCATAACGCTGTCTTTTATATTGGAGGACAGCTTGATCTCCATTGGATGGAGAGAGCCCTCGTTTTCTATTAACAGGTCGATCTCGTGCCCTTCTTTATCGCGGAAATAGTATATTGGCGCATTCATTCCGCGGAACCAATAGCTTTTTATTATTTCAGAAATGATAAAAGTCTCAAAAAACGCTCCTGACATGGCGCCGCTGGCCAGTGTTTCCGCGGTTTTCCACCTGGTGAGATATGCGGCAAGCCCGGTGTCCAGAAAATACAATTTGGGTGCTTTTATGACCCTTTTTGAAAGGTTCTTGTAATACGGTTGAAGAAGGTATATCTGGAAACTTGCCTCAAGTATGCCTATCCACTCTTTGGCGGCATGGACAGATACTCCCGCGTCGCGGGCAAGATCGGAGTAATTCAACATCTGTCCCGTTCTGGCCGCGCAAAGCTGGAGAAATCTGTGGAAAAGAGATATTTTGGAGATATGGAATATTTCCCTCAGGTCCCTGTCGATGTATGTCTGCAGATATGAATTATAAAATACCTCAAGCGGCGGAGGGTTTTTATGCGTCAATAAAGGGAAGGATCCTCTCAAGATAACATTGAACAGCTTGTTTATCCCCACAGCTTTTCCCGGTGTGGGCTTGCTGCGGGGTAAGAACGGCGCTTTTGCGGCGGGCATCATCATATCCTCCGCGAGGGAAAACCCGAGCAAGTTCACTATCCCGATGCGTCCGGCGAGCGATTCTTTTACGTTCTTCATTATTGAGAACTGCTGGGAACCGGTCAGCCAGTACTGTCCGTTTTTATCGGAGGCATCAATGGCCATTTTAATGTACGGAAAAAGCTGGGGAGCGTACTGGACTTCATCTATCAGAAGCGGCCGCTCAAATCTTTCCAGGAAGAGTTCGGGGTCTTCCTGTGCCAGTCTTCTTACTGTCAGGTCATCCAGTGAGATGCAGTTTACTCCGAATTTTTTTGCCAGATGGGTGAGAAGGGTGGTTTTGCCCGCCTGCCGGGGACCTGAAACATAAAGGGCCTTAAAGCTTTTATTAAGCTTTAATATGGTTTCTTCCAGGTATCTGTGCTTGTACATATGACTATATTAATCTGTCAGATTAGATTAGTCAAGCGTGATCTGGCTCCGGCAAGGGCCACGTGCACCTGCTCAAGGTGAGTTTGGGGAACGTAAATCACAAGCTTGTAAGATCGATTTTCCATCGAGATAATTTTAATGTTTTTATCGATACAAAGCAATGTTCTTTACTATACCCATTCGCCTTCGCCTCTCCTGATACTTTCCTAAAAATACTTTCAAAAAAATGAAATTATTGGAAAGATGTGGCGATAATAAACTGTTGATGTAAGTCCGGACTGGAATACCAGGAGGAATTAGAATGGCAATGAGAGTAGAGCCAAGGTTGACAATAGCTGAACAAATGTCAAGGAATCTCGCATTTCGGGGAAGGCCTCTGGCGGTGAAGTTTAGGACTCTCGCAGGAAACCTGTTAAGGGCAAGCGAGGCCGTAGGGAAGAGCTTGGAAGAGATCCAGGCACTTAATCTTCGAGTTGACGGTTTTCGAAAGCGTGCTTTTCTTCCACTTCAAGCAGATCAGGCAGCCCCTGTATTAAAAATATCCAATTCATCGCTTATTACTCCGGAAATGATCGATATCCCCGGTGGCATATTCAAGATGGGGAGCGCAGAAAGTGAAGATGAGCTGCCGATAAGACAAGTGAGGATATCCGCCTTTAGGCTGGGCAGATATGAAGTGACAAATGAAGAATTTAAAAATTATTTGGTAGCGACCGGGCAGTTGGTTCCGGAATTAGTGGCAGATCCATCTAAAGCCAGGCATCCGGTAGTAAATGTAAGCTGGCAAGAGGCAGTACATTATTGCAAATGGGCGGGCAAACGACTTCCGACCAAAGCTGAAGGGGAATATGCTGCGAGAGGGACTGACGGAAGAAGCTTTCCATGGGGGAATGAATGGGATCCTTCGAAAGCTACTTATAATCCAGGCAGCACAACACTAGTAGATGCGCATCCAGAAGGTAAAAGCCCGTTCGGGATATTGGATCTTTTCGGGAACGTGTGGGAATGGAGATATGATTGGTATGCGTATGAAGATAATCCAAATGATCTGGTAGATCCAAAAGGTCCTAAAACAGGTGATCATAAGGTTCTTCACGGTCCGCTCAACTGGCGTGGTGCGTGCCGGAACAACGCTCTTCCCGGATTCAGGGACCTCAACATTGGTTTCCGTGTCGCCGAGGACTTGAAATAGTGTCTTTTGGTTTTATAAACTGGGCGCCGTTGGGATTTCCACCTTTGACCATGAAGGGCAACCCGCATAAACCCCTTGACATCTTTTCCTGGCAATTGTATTATTTCCGCAGATAATCATAAATGATTATATAGAGAAATAACATGAAATTCAGTGATTTTAAGAAAAAAGTAAGCAAGACCCCCTTATTCGGCGGAGATGTCGCCGGTTTGTTCTCGAAGGATCCCCAGACCATGCGCAATCAGCTTTCCCGCTGGAAAAAGCAGGGACTTGTCGTTGCGCTTAAGAAAGGACTGTATGCTCTCGCAAAAAGCGAAAGATCTGTCGGCCTTTCAAAGGAATTGATCGCCTCAAGCCTTTATAAACCCTCATACATCAGCCTTGAGGCCGCTCTCAGCCGCTATAAAATGATCCCCGAAAAGGTCGTTGCCGTAACATCGGTGACCCCGCGAAAGACCATGACATTCCAGAACGAAGAAGGCGTGTTCATTTACAGGAAAATGAAGAAAAGCCTGTTTTTCGGGTTCCGGCTCGAACGCGATGGATCGGGGTTCCCTTTTTTCATGGCTAGTCCCGAAAAAGCCCTGCTCGACTACCTCTATCTGAATCTTGGCGGGATCAAGGCTCATCAGGCCGATTATTTCTCGGGATCGATGCGCCTCCAAAATACTTCCATTTTGGACCGGGGAAAACTAAAATTATACGCAAAGCATTATAAGGTGAAGAAACTGACCAGGATACTGGAGTTCCTTAAATGAAAGAACTGCTTCTGGATAAAATAAAAAAACTGGGTTCCTCCGAAGAAAAATACAGTGTCGCGCGTGAATTCCTGCAGGAGCTTATCCTGCAGATAATGGACAGAGGCGGCTATTCCTCTTGCCTTGCTTTTGTAGGAGGCACGGCCTTAAGAATATTATACGATCTTTCAAGGTTCTCGGAAGACCTGGATTTCTGCCTTATCAATAATAAGGGTTTTCATTTTGATAAACTGCTTGCGACGATCAAGAAAGAGCTGGAATTGAACGGTTTTGAAGTGGAAATATCAAAGGGGAAGGATCGAACGGTATTAAGCGAGTTCATCAGGTTCAAAGGCCTCCTCCATGAACTTGGCATCGCCGGGCAGAAAGACGAAAAATTATTCATTAAGCTTGAGATCGATTCCAACCCGCCCTCGGGATATGGAACGGAAGTCCAGCTTATCAACAAGGATTTTCTCTTTAAGGTGCAAAGCTACGACCTGCCGTCGCTTTTTGCTTCAAAACTACACGCTTTTCTTTTCAGAAAATACGTGAAAGGGAGGGATTTTTACGATCTTTTGTGGTTCATGTCAAAGAAAACCCCGGTCAATTACAAGCTGCTATCGGCGGCCGCGTCGCAAACCGAAAAAAAGGCGTTCCACATCGACGCTGAACTATTAAAGAAATTACTGATCGATAAGGTTGGTAAAACTGATTTTTCCCATGTTTCACGGGATGTTGCTGTTTTCCTTCATAAAAAAGAGGAAAAAGAATATTTCAAGAAAGAATACTTTCTAGCCGCGATCGAAAAGGGGATTTGAAACAGAAGATGGTTCGCTGCGAAAGTAAACTGGGCGGTGTAGGTATCGAACCTACGACCTCCTCGGTGTAAGCGAGGCATTCTACCACTGAACTAACCGCCCAAGAATAATGGGCGCGAGAGGTATCGAACCTCTGACCTCTTGCGTGTGAAGCAAGCATTCTACCACTGAACTACGCGCCCCGGAATTCAGACATTTTACCCCGCCGATGGCGTGGCTGGCAAGCTCTTCTCAAAAAGTGCAAATTCTGATATAATCCAACGAGCATGTTCGCTATTAATATCTTATCTAAAATTAAAGAGGTACCAAGCCTTCAGAATGTACCGGACAACACGCTTATGGCGCTTTTGGGCATCGCGGGGGTCTTTATATTATTCTTCCTGTATATATCTTTCCTTGTAGCGGCAGATTTTGTAAAGACGGAGCAGAAGGAACATAAAGCGCCCGATTCACATAAGTTGATCATGGACCTGCAGCACACTCTTATCCAGGAGATGAAGGGCACTTCCAAGCAGAACGCCCTGATGATAAACCTGACGATAATTTTCATTTTGATCACAGTGGTCGGCATGATCGTTAGCATTGTGGGGCCTGCCGCCGCCATGGATATGGTAAAGAAGGGGATGAAAGGCATTATCGATGCCATTTCTCAATTATCAAACAGTGCAAGAGGATTGAAAAACCAATAGGAGGCGCTTTTATGGCAGAAAACCAAAAAAATGTGGATGAACTGATCAATAAAGTTGATGAATTCGAAAGAACTGTCACCGGCCTTTTGGAGAACATCAGGCGGTTCAAAGCCAAGCTTGCAGAGAATAAGTCAAAATTCGGCCCGGATGTTTCCAAATGGCCAAACTCCGCCTCCGGCGGAGAATGACCAATTACCAATAACCAATATCCAATTTGGATTTGGAGGTTGGTCATTGGGATTTCCCCGACCAGTGGTCGGGGTACGGGCCCTTAGCTCAGCGGTAGAGCGGCCGGCTCATAACCGGTTGGTCGCAGGTTCGATCCCTGCAGGGCCCATGACAAAAATCCGAACGAAGTGAGGATTTTTGTCCCTTGTCCTTGTCCTTATTCTTGTCCTTTTTTCGAGATAAGATCTTATGGATTCGGATTTTTGTAGGACGAGGACGAGAACAAGAACGAGGATAGACAGGGAGGCAAGAAATGCCTTTTGATTTTGAGGATTTCCCAGTATATAAAGATGCGCGCGGTTCGGTTTATGAATGTGCCGCCTGCCTTGATATAATGGATATGAAAAACATGTTAATGAAAGATCAGCACAAAGCTCTTCATGCTTCTTTAAACGATCTTGCAAGACAGCTGTCCGCGCTGATCAAGTAGATTCGACCAGTTTTGCTATTGTTATGGTCCGCCTGGTTATTGCCGGTCCAGTGCTGTGATCGCTGGCGCGCCTGTCCGCCGCAGTTCTGAGCTTGTCGAAGAACGAAGGCGGATTCCTTAGACCCCCACTATAATAAATGGCGCCCGCAGTAAGCAATATGGAGGTTGATATTTCTTTTGGGAAAGGTATGATTTGCTTAAATAAGGCGGTGAGACCATGCCTACTGAAGATGATTATAATAAAATAATTGGATTAACTTCTGATGAAATCCGGAAAAACCTTGCAATAAATACATGGAATCCAGATAAACAAGAAATTGCTAAAAGAGAGTTAAATCGCAGGTCAATAGAAGAATCAATTAGAATCAACAAAGAAAACCTAATATCTACAAAATCGTTAGCTAACGCAACGTGGGGACTTTTTTATATAACTATTTTAGTGGCGGCGATATCAATAATTACACTCTTGATAAGGAATCGATAGTTTTGTAGATATTGGTATTTTCGTGAACAATTTCTACAATGAAAATATTGCTCGTTTTTGCTTTTCTCTTGATCCTTTTCCTTTCCCCGCCCGCCTGTACTGATTCCACCAAAGGGATGTAAGAAGAATTAATATACTTGAGGCAATTTAATTCCTCGAATCTTTTGATAGCAAGATAAAGCATAAGCATCTGTCATACCAGACACCTTATCAATTACTTGCATTATTATTTTATACTTATCGTCTTTGTCATCCACTTTTATGTTAAATAAATCATGTATTAATTCTTTAAAGCTGTTTTTGTAGACACCTTCTTGGTTAGGGAAAATGTATGAGTCCAGTAAAAATTTTATCAATGTTCCGAGAACGTCATGGCCCGAAAGCTCTATTTGAATTGCAGCGGCATTTTTGTATTCACGAACGAAAGAGATGTCCTGTATAATAGTCATTTCTTTATTTAAATCAATTTTATCTAATAAGGAGGGTGGATTGCATAAATTGCCAGCCATTATCAGGTCATAGTTGGCAACAAACAAATTACATATTATATTAATTAGATTCGAGATTGCTTTTGCTCGGAGGTAAGCGTATTTGGACATCTTGTTGTTATATTGAGAATATTTATCCTTATTAAACTCAATGCCAGAAATTCTAATTAAACAACCTTCAACCGTTAGATTCTCAAACTCATCGCCTTTTAAAAGTTCATTGGACTTCAATATTGGTCTATCTTTAACGATATCGTGTATTTTCTCGTGTAAACGAATGAAGTCTAGACTGATGCTGTCTTCTAAGTCTATTATACGATATGCAATGTCATCGGCGGCCTCTACAAGTAAGCTTAAGGGATGGCGGCAGTATTTATCTTCGTTTTCATTTACTTTTGGTAATCCAAGTTCAGTAGCAACTGTTATAAAAAGATCTTTGTCCGAAGCAAAATACCCAAATTTCCCCTTTTTATGTGCTAAAGAATGCCAGGGGTATTTAAGATAGGCGCCTAATGTTGCGCATGTAAGTTTAAGCCCGCTTTCCCTTGCTAATATCCGGAAGCCTTGAGGATTACCATCAAATAATTGTAAATCATTTATTTTTTGCTTTTCTAGTTCATTATTATCTTTAGACTGTAAATAGGTATTGATATTTTGATCACCTTGGAAGTTGAAAAAAGCTTTTATCGCTCTTTCACCATTATGCCCGAAAGGTGGATTGCCAATATCGTGAGCTAAGCATGCGGTGCTGACGATAGTCGAAACATCATTACTCGTAATATCTTTATCATTCAATTTGATATTCACTAATTTTCCATGATCTATTAACCAATCTCCAACCAATTTACCAAGAGACCTGCCAATACTTGCTGTTTCCAGGCTATGTGTTAATCGATCATGTATGAAGTCACTTTCAGCAAAAGGGAGTACTTGGGTTTTACCTTGCATTCTTCGAAAATCAAATGAAAATATTACCCGATCATAATCTCGTTCGAAAGGCGTTCTTGATGACTCATTATCTAAATTATCGAGGCCATTAGGTCCGGGTCTCTTAGTTGATAGCAACTTATTCCATTCCATCATTATTGCTTTTTCCTTTGCCTAAATTATACCCCCATCCCCGCCCGCCGCAAGGGATATGTCGGTTGATATTTTATAAGAGGGGAGTATGATTCGGTTAATATTAAGGTGATTAAAATGAGTGAAGGAAGAAAAAAAAGAGCTATACAGTTTGAAAACAATATTAAATCTTTCCTATCAAGATTGGAATTTAAAGATGTTGAAGGCGCCAAAGATAATTTCTTAATTAACGGAGTGCAGGTTGATGTTGTAGCGGGTCATGAAGACAGCTTGCTTATAGTTGAGTGTACGATGAAACAGGAATTAGGGACAAAGAGTGTTAGAGATAAGATTAAGGAATTAAGAGGGATTATAGCAACTATTGAGGATGGATTTAGGCAAGATCAAACATACAAAAAGTATAAGAAATATTTTTATATTTTAGCTGTAAAAAACATCAATGTTAGAAGGGAAGACTATGAATTCGCGAATGGTCGGCCAAGAATATATATATGGGACGATAATTTTGTTGAATATTATGAAGATTTATATAATAAAATACGGCACTATGCTAAATATAACCTGCTTGGCGAAATTGGCGTAAGGCCAGAGAAACAAAGCAAAATTATAGTGCCCGCATTTAGAACAAAGTATAAAAAAATGGAGATGTTTAATTTTCTTATCAACCCAAGGGATTTATTGGCAGTATCCTATGTTGCAAGAAGAGAAACTAAAAATGAAAGATATTATCAGCGAATCATTAATAAGAAGAAAATCAACAGTATTGCTCAATATATTGACAAGGGCAAAATATTGCCTAATAATTTAATTATTGCGTTCGGCGATAATATTATTGATTATGTAAAATTCCAAGAAATACAAAAATACAATGCAGTAGGTATATTTGGGGATATTACTTATGGTATGCTGGAATTCCCAAGTGATTATAGAAGTTGTTGGATTATTGATGGTCAGCATAGATTATATGGTTGTATAAATACAAAAACCGCACAAATATTTTCGCTTCCTATAACTGCCTTTAAGGGGATAAGCCTTCAAAAGCAATGTGAGATATTTCTTGATATAAACAAGAATCAAAAACCGGTTCCGGCAGATTTAGTCTGGGATCTTAATGGTGACATGCTTCCCGATGAGGAGGAGGGTGTCATTTCAAATACAGTAAAAATATTAAACATCGAAGGGCCATTAAGGCATCATATTTATGTCCCATCTTTAGGATTTAAAAAAGGAGACAAGCTTAAAATAGCGGGCATATGTTCCACATTACAGCGAGCTAAGCTAGCGACTCCAACAACGACACAAAGAATAGAAAATCCATTTTATGACCCCATACCAGGGGAAACAGTTAGAAAGCTGAGTAAAGCGCTAATTGTATATTTTTCTTATTTGCAAAGATTATTGGCAAAGGAATGGGAACTCGGATCAAAGGGATTCATTCTTGATGACGGAGGCAATAGCGTTATTGTAAAACTATTTGAGAGAATAATAAGTTATGCTTCCCATAAGAGAGCAAACATTGAAGAATGTTATAAGCAACTATTGCCACATCTTAAGTCATATTTAGACCCAATATATGGCAGGGCGGCTATATCATCTTTAAAACAACGGATAACTAGTGAGGCCACAAAAGATCGTTTAGTTGATGAAATAGTGTTACATATTAGTCGAGAAAGTGGCAATAATGAATTTGGCGCTAATATCGTTCCTCCAACAATTAAAATGACAAAGCTTCTTGAAGAACGCTTAAAGGAGTTTATTAAGAATATACTATTAAAAGAAATCGGGGGCGGATGGTTTGACTCAAGCAATATACCGTCTGATATACGTGGCCAAGCATATGGTCGGCTAAAAGGGAAAAAGATATCCGATTCAAGCCTAGCCTATACTCAGATGACTTTAGGAGAGTGCATCAATATAATCAAGTCAAATAAACAGGTTTTTTTAAGTTACTTTATTAGGGGAGAGTCTGGGTTTAATGATGAAAAAGAGTTGGATATAGCCTTTACATATATATCAAAGATGCGATCAGCGAAAGTACATTCAGGACAGCTTAAAATATCCTCACATGATGAAAAGCTGTTTGAAATATATATGGAAAAACTAAACTGCTGTATTGAGCCTATCATAGTTGATGCGGCGGCTGAAGCAGAGGAAGATCAAGATTAATATATCTGGAGGGATTCAATAATATTATCCGTATATTTATACTCCCATCCCCGCCTACCACAAGTACTATGTAATTATAACAGCGGTCTTCGCCCGCCAAAGGCCATGCCATAGGCGGGCAGGCGGGCCTGCCGAAATCCTTGTCTTTGCACCCATGAATAACATTCGGTATAATCAAAGGGACTTGTCCGCCGAAGCCTTGGCGTAGGCGGATGGCTCGGCAGGAAACGAGTCGAGCCAGTAAATTTTGCAAAGCAAAATTTAAGGATGAGGAATAAGGAGAAGAATTAAGGAAAACAGTAAATTTGGATTTTGAAATTTGGGTTACGACGGGCTTGCCCGACGTAGCCCGAAGGGCGAAGTCGGGGCGTGGCTTCCTCCTCCGTCCTTCGGACTTCGGAGGACGCGCAGCTTGGCAGAAGAAAT
>Ga0315284_10001121_pt1 | contig 37809 bp, 45 predicted proteins | sample YL17G09_16_MG_FD_203696 | JGI IMG/M metagenome (GOLD analysis project Ga0315284, IMG submission 203696) | Sediment microbial communities from Yellowstone Lake, YNP, Wyoming, USA - YL17G09_16 | ecosystem: Environmental > Aquatic > Freshwater > Lake > Sediment | place: USA: Wyoming | collected...
CAACTTGATTCGGCGAAAGAAGTATTCACGAATCTTGTTAAAATGTTAGGCTTGGAAATTGAGCAGGTGAAAGCGGAAAATCCCGATGCTGCGGCAAAAGAATCTTTGACTCAAGTTGAGGAGCGGTTTGGAAATTTTAAAGGAAAGGTTAAAGGTTTATTCAAACCTAAATGAACAGATAAGCAGGGCGAAAGCTTCCGCAAAAGCGAAAGAATTAATCGCTAAAGCGAAAAGATTTGATGCTTCTTTAGATGCGGAAGTATTGAAGCAGTTGAAAGAACTGCGGAAGAATTTGATCTTTGAAGTGACCACGGCTAAACGTTTTACTCCGGAATATTTAGAGAAATTAAAAAAATCTCTGGAAGAGCAAATTAGGGAATTTGAAACCCGGTTAAAAAGTTACACGGCGGCCAGCCAAAACACTGCTTGGAATAATGGGCAAGAATTAGCCGATGGACCATTGAAAGCGGCCGGATTGGTCTTTGACGTTCCGCGGTTATCAACAGAACTTTTAATCTTAAACCAAGATTACACTGCGGATTTGATAACCGGGCTCCGGGATGAAACAATTAATCAGATTAACGGCGTTTTAAACCGCGGAATGTTAGCAGGGAAAGACGCTTACACTGTGGGGCGGGAAATTGATTCGGAAGTTTTAGGCGTGAAGGAAGAGCGGGGAATATCCTATAAAGCCGAGAAAATTGTAAGAACAGAGAATAACCGAGTTTACAATATGTCGGAACAAGGAAGGATTGAACAGATTGCCGGTGTAATTCCGGGACTTAAAAAAGAATGGGCGGCAGTAATTGATAACCGGACCCGCCCGTCGCATTTAGCGGCTCACGGTCAAATTGTTGATTGGGACGCTGATTTTGAGGTAGGCGGGCATAGCTGCAGCTATCCCAATGATCCATCGCTGCCTCCGGAAGAGGTGGTTAATTGCCGGTGCCGGATGATCCCAATTCCGCCGGAAGAATAAAATTTAAAAGGAGGATTTATGGGTTTTATGAAAATCGCAGAAATTAAAGATGATCCAAAGAATGAAGTGCAGGTGAAAGAAGCAAAGATTGAAGTGATTTCCGAAATGCCGGAAGTTATCGAGATTCCGGAAGTTACTAAGGCTTCCGGAGTTCCAGTCCCGCCCGTGCTGCGGGCTGAACCGGAAGAACCATCGATCAGAATAGCTGCGGAAGAAGAACATCCATTAACCGGCCGGGCTCAGCCGGTGAAGAATCCCGTTCCTTCCCGAAAGATTGACACTATCGATCCTAAATTAATTTCACCGGAAGGACGGAAAGCACTGGCAAAGGCAGGAATTCCTGAAACTGAGATTGTAAATTTCAAAGATTATTCTGATAAAATAGTGGTTATAACCGCCGCATTCAAGAAGGTCTCAATAACGAAATTATGAATGTTTTAAATATAAAATTTTTAGGCACTAAAGGCGGAATTGAGGAGCAGTCGCCGGATCATAAAAAGATGACTGCCGTCCTTTTGTCTTACAATGCCAAAAAATTACTGATCGACTTTGGGAAAGGGAATGATCCAAAAACTTTAAACGATATAAAACCGGATTTGATTCTTCTTTCCCACGGACATACCGGCCATATCGGAGGCTTAGAAAATGGTGCGATTACATATCCGATTTATGGAATTAAAAATGCACTGGATAATATCGAAGGAGCGGATAAAACTGAGATTAAAGCGGGTGAAGCTTTTAATCTGGCTGATTTTAAGATTATTCCGATAGAGGTTTATCATTCCGCTAAATTCCCCGCTTATGGATTTATTATTCAGGCGGACGGTCAAAAGATAGGAATTTTTACCGATGTTCTTTCCATTCCTAACCGCGCGGAAGTATTGAAAGGTTTGGATTTATACATCGGCGGCGGCTCTTCCCTTGAAAATAATTTAGTCCGGGTTGACCCGGAAACCAAACAAGCTTACGGCCATTCTTCAATCAAAACTCAAATTGTTTGGCTGAAAGAGGCTGGTATTACTTTGGCAGTCTGGACTCATTTCGGGAAAGAAGCGGTAGAATTGGGCGGTGAAAAATTAACTCAAAAGATAAAAGAATTGAGCGGGAGTAATTTACAATCCGAGACAGCCAAAGACGGGCGGGTTTTTAATTTCCAAATTCAAGAACCCGATCAAGAAGAAGAAATTGAAGAAATTGAAGGTGATGAATTGTTAGAAGTAATTCGGCGGCCGTTCGGAAGTCCGGGAGGAAAGAGCAGGGCTGCGGATTTAATTATTAAATATTTTCCTTCCCACGAAACTTACGTCGAATCGTTCATCGGCGGAGGAGCAATTCTTTTCCATAAGAAGCCGTCAACGGAAGAAATTATTAATGATAAAGATCCGTTAATTTCTAATGCTTATAAAGTTTTGAAAGAGGAAAATATAAATAAAATAAAAGCCGGTTCGTCGCAGAGAGATTGGAGTTTCAATGAAGAAAGAATTAGAAAATGTTTTGCGAGTAAGGAAAAGGGAATCACGGGGTATTTAGATTTTATGTATGGATTACGAAATAGTTTTTCTGGGAATAGAAAAAGCATTTCTTATACTTCTGTAAATTATGGGAAGGAACCTAACTTCTCTAATTTAGAAAAAGTTCAGGAAAGATTAAAAAATGTGAAAATTCTTAATCAGGATTGGATTTATACTTTAAAATATGATTCACCGGGTACTTTCTTTTATTTTGATCCTCCTTATCCCGGTGAATGGCCGGGGCCGGATCTTGGTTTTGATTTAGAAAATTTTGTTAAATCCCTTTCAAAAATCAAGGGAAAATTCATTTGTTCTATAAATAAAGAAAATAAAAAATTCTTTAATGATAATGAATGGTTCTTCAAAAGTTTCAAAATGAAAAGAATATTTAAGAATTCAATGAAAGAAGATGTAGAACTTTTAGTTTCTAATTTCCCAATGAAGAAAAATTCAGATTGGTTAGCCGAAGCAGTACTGCCGTATAGACCGGAAGAAATGACCGATGAACAATTAGCCGATGACCGGCGAATCACGGGAGGCTGGTATTCAACTCTGAAAGACACGGGAAATTTCAAATATACCAAAGGTGAAATTTTAAATAAATTTTTAATTCCTAATCTCACTGAGATTTTAAAACGAGGAAAAATAACTTTTCACCCCGAAGAATGGAAAGCTGCTCCCAAAGAAATTTATCTGGAAGCATTTAAAAATATTGTCAAGGATGGTCTGTATTTAGTTCCCCCTCACGGACAGTTAATTTATGAAGGGAAGAAAACCGTCATTGTTAAAGCCCAGAATTTTGATTTAACCAAACCGAGAATTTTAATCTCCGGCGGTAAGGCGTATGGAATCGTCCGCACCGAAGAATCCCGGGTGATTTCTTTAGATGAATTTGATAAATTAAGAAACGAACATCAGATTACGAAAGAGGAGCAGACAGAACGGGGAAAGGAAATAAAAGGTTTTGCTGCCGGCCCGGTTTACTGCTTCAAAATCAGGGATTTTATTCCATTTTCAAAACCCTTAACCATTGAGAAGCCGGAAATAGGCACTCAAGGTTTTATTAAAAATGTAAAGTTCCTTGAAGAAACCTTTGACCAAAATCTGTTCGCTCCGCAAGAATTAGAAAAACTTGACGATTTGGATTTACTCAGACGGCATGCTGATATTCATCAAATTTGGATTGAGCGCGGAGCAAGAAGTAATGATGAAGAAGTAATTAATTCTCATTTGTTCGTAGTTCAGGAATTAAAAAAGAGAGGATTAATTCACCGCCCGAAATCAGTTTTAGATGAAATAACTCTTACTCTTGGCGGTGACGGGGCTTCATTAAAAGAATTTCTTGATTTGTTTCCCAAAGAAGGTTTCTGTTTGCAAAATCCTTTGGCTTCATTGATTGGCTCAACGGTTGTTAATGGTTACGGGAATGATTACGATTTCCATATTTATGACGGAGTGCTTTCCCCAAGGGGAATGGAAGTGTTAGATTTTTGTCTGAAAGAAATGTTACCGGAAAAAATAAAACTCAAAAGACACCTGGTTCCCTCCGCTTCGCCGTTCACCAATTATTTACCATTTTTAAAATTGAAAGTAGAACCGATTGCTAAAGAAGATTTGCAATTAATCCGTATGAGCGAAACATTTCAAGATGATGCTGAAAAATCCATTTCCGAAGATAAAATTGAAATATTCCGCTTCTTTAAACCATTGAAAGCGCAGGCCGGATATCGTGAACGAGAAGTCTATAATATTGAAGGACTGTTAAAAGTTTTACGGAAAGAGGATTATCCCTACATTGTTGACCAGAAATTTGACGGCGAAAGAGTGGTGGTACATAAGAAAGGAAAAGAAGTGAGAATGTTTTCGGAAGACGGCGCGGAAATAAATCTAAATCAGATCCCTTCCACAGTTAAGGAAATTTCCGAAATCACTAATTCCGATTCTTTTATTCTTGATTGTGAAGGCGAAATCTGGTTAGGGAACAGGCATTTGGGAAGATCAGATACTTCTGGATACTTAAAATCAGAAGTTTTTAATCCTTTGATGGACAGGGGTTTCCGCCTTAATGCTTTTACGATTCTTTATGAAAATGAAAAAGATTTACATAACGAAACCGAACTGGCAAGGAAAGAATTACTTGACCAGTTTAAATCCGGGGAGCATTTGAATATTGCTGATTATATTTTAGCAAAAGATGAAAATGATATTAGAAATGCGGTTAAGGAATTTGCCAAGATAAAATATTCCGAAGGCGGAATGGTTAAAGCCGCTTCCTCCAAATATTTTTTGACCGGACAGGCGGGTTCGTGGTGGACAAAGTTTAAAAATGAAACTGATATTGATGCCGAAGTAATTGATGTTCACCCGGTCAAAGGAACGGATGCTTATAATTACCTTTGCATAATCAGGGATGATCAAGGAAATCCTCTGCCGATTGGGCGGACTTATAATGTAAGATTTGAAGATGCGGACGGTAAACCGTTTGGTTTAAAAGCGGGCGATATCATCAGGGTTGCTTTTGTAAATCTTAACCGCTATACCGACGAGAAGACCGGAAAGATTTGGTTTAACTGGTGGGCGCCAAGACCGATTGAACCGAGAGAAGATAAAAAGAAACCAGATACGAAAGATGCCGCTGATCAGTTAGTCATTGCCACTCACGGTGAAATTGGTTTAAAACCGTTTCCCAAAAGATATGAAGAAATATTTAAGATTTTAAGAGGCGAAGTTAAGAAAGAAGATTTAATTGATTCGTTAAAAGATAATGCTGACTATATTGATTTTATGTTTAATCATTTCGGACTTGAAAAAGAAGGTATTCAAGATAATTTACTCGATGAAGCAGTCCGGGAAATGCCGGTTACGAATATTCAAATGCCGGAAGAGTTAAAGGAAATATTTAAAACTAAAAATCCTGCGGATTATCCCCTTAATTTTTCAATTTTAGTCCTTCATTTTCGCGGAAAATCTGTTCATATTGACTTCCGGCGCAAGCAAGATGAGCATTTAGAAGGTGAAACTATCTTAAATGCTTATCCCGGTCAAGTTACAGAGGCTATCGACACGATCGAAAAAGGTAAGAGATGGGCGGAAATCCTCTTGAAAGAAGGAAAATTTACCCCGGATATGAATCCAGCGAAGGTTAAAGTAGTAATTATTCCAAAAGCAGCGCAGCCGATTGATTGGTTAAATATCCGGGAAGTGAAGTTTGAACCCGGCGAAGTAGGCGCGACCCGTTTCGAGCCCGGCGTTTTCATCACTTTGGATGACGGAATTGTTTATCCTGGAGTTCAAAAACCTTATTTCAAAGAGTTTTTCTTTGCTATGAGCCGCTTTAAAGGGCGGATGGCGGAAAGATTAATTGGAGTGAGCGAAAAGTGGCTGACCCTTCCCAAAGAAGGCGTCCAGTGGCAAGCGTGGATGACGAAGAAAGACTTCCAGAACCAAGTTCCTTATCTTCTGACCAAAAGAGGACGGGAAAAGGCGGATTACGTTCCGGCTGACGGCGAGAAAGCCGTACCGCCGGAATGGGAAAAAGAAATCAAGCCTGAATTTCAGTGGTGGCTTCCAAATTTGACTGGGGAAGAGAAATTAAAACGATTAGACGATGCTTATGAAGATTTGGTAAAAAGAAATCTTTTAAAAGAAAAATCTTTGAAAGCCAATGTCAAAGAAGACATCGGAAAATTTACTTTAAGAAAAGTTTGGTGGATGGGACAACAGGTTATTCGTTCAATGCCGGTTGAAAAATGGGAAATTCTTATTGACCAAGGAAGAGATTATCTTGATGTTTTTGAATTAGAAGAAAATCCGCTGTTCAATGAGAAAGCTCCGGGGCTTAGAAAAACTTTAAAAGAAAAAACGCCTGAGGACAAACCATTCCCTGAATGGATGAATTGGCAAGGGCATATAATCGGAATTAATGTTACTCCCGGCAAAGGTATTATCAATAAAAATCTCGGGAATGGAGTTTATGAAGTGCAGTCTAAATCGGGAAAATACGAAACAGAAAATTTTACCTCCACCGGCACCCCGCAGGAGTTTAATTCCGGTGAAGAAATTTATTATACAGTCTTTGGGGATAAGAATTATATTTATTCTGGTAAAGGAACCGATGGTAATCCTAATAAAGAAATTCCCATTACGGTAGAAATTCTTGATCAGGGAAAAGTTAATTGGCTGGAAGATTCCGACCAGTCCGCCTCATTAAAATTTGAAGGAAAGAATTTGAAAGGATATAGAATTTTTAAACGGACAAGTCCTGATTCATCTATCTGGGTATTTTTATTATCCCGATTACCGGGTCAAACTAAAAAGGAGTTAAAACTATGCTTGAAAAATTAACGTTTGAAAAAGTAAATCTTTTGGAAGGAGCAAAGAAAGAAGGGAAAGATTGGGAAGTTGTTATTATTGAATCCGGCCCAAGTAAGAATGGAAAGATATATTCTTCGGAAGTATTAAAAAAGGCAGTCAATCTTTTTGATAATGCCAAATGTTTTGTCTATCAATTTGCCGATGGATTAAAAAGTCATCTTCCGGAATATGCAAAAAATTTTTCAAAAGGTTTTGTTGAAAATTTAGTGGGATGGTTTGAAAATCCTCGTTTTACTGCTTATATCAAAGATGGGGTTCGAAAGGAGGGGATTGTCGCTAAATTACATATTGCCGAAGGTGCCGAGAGATTAAAGAAGCTTTTAACCGATGCTTGGGAAAATGGGAAAAAGAATCTTTTAGGATTATCAATAGATGCCGAAGGATTACTTGCAGGAGATCAAGTTATTTCCATTGACCGGGTAAATTCCGTTGACATCGTAACGCATCCAGCCGCTGGCGGAGCATTTCAGCGGCTGTTAGCGGATATAAATCCACAAAAAAAGGAGGTGAAAACAAAAATGAAAAGTTTATTTGAATTTGTAGCGGAGATTAATCCCGAACTTGTCGCGGGATTGAAGGAAGATAAACTTACGCCGGAGCATAAATTATCATTCTTGAAAGAGATTGTGAAATTTGCGAAAGGCGGAAATGAATCCCTGAAACGTTTAAAAGAGGTCAATATTAAAGACTTAATCCAATCAGCTTTGGATGCGGTAAAAAATAAAGATCTCGACGGAGCGGCTCAGGTTTTAGAAGAAATTCTTGCTATCGCCGAGAAGTATGGGGCATATAGTTATGAATATCCTTCTAAAGAATCTTCAGTTCAAGCAGCAAAAGAGGGAACGGAAAAAGAGAGTAAGGAAGCGGAAGTTGTCGCAGAAAGAATCCGTAAGGTAGAAGAAAATTTGGCATTAGCTGAATCTCGTTCGATCCTTAAGGAAAAACTCGAGGCAAGCAGGCTTCCTCAGCCCTTCAAAGAAAAAATCCGTAAGGATTATGAAGGGAAAATTTTCTCTTCCGAAGATTTGGAAAAATCAATCTCTTCTGAACAAGCGGCTTTTGCGGAATCGGTCAATTCTGGTAACGTCAAAGGTTTGGGCAGTCAAATGTCCGTAACATTGGAAGAATCAGATAAACGGCAGGAAGCTCTTGACAAACTATTAGGCGCTGAGATTAAACAGAATCACGGAGTCCCGGCATTTAGAGGTTTGAAAGAGGCTTATCAAACTTGGTATCCGGAAGATCCAGAAGTAACCGGCCAGGTAAGATCCTCCCGTTTAACCGAAGGAATTAATGTAGCTTCCCCTTTCACATATGCGTTAGGCACTTCTATTAACCGCCGTTTGGTTAAAGAATATAACCTGATTAATAAGGAATGGGAAAACATCGTCGAAAAAGTCCCTGTGAAAGATTTTAAATTACAGGAACTCATTCGCTGGGGCGGATATGCAGACCTTGCCTCCGTGAGTGACGACGCGGAATATCAATATTTCGGATCGGATCCGGTAGATGAAAGGGCAACTTACACAATCGGAACGAAAGGGAATTTGGTATACGTCACCCGCAAAGCGATTATCAATGACGATCTGAGAATTTTAACCAGATTGCCGAAGAAAATCGCCCAATCGGCCGCAAGAACGCTGGCAAAATTCGTATGGAACTTCATTTCGGGAAATGGAGCGATCTATGACTCGAAAGCATTATTCCACACAGACCACGCTAACATAACCACGACTCTTACCCTGAGTTATGACAACGTAATTACCGGAATGATGGCAATGAAGAACCAAGCAGAAGCCGGCAGTTCAGAGAAGATTGGACTGAAAGCGAATTATTTGGTTTATCCAACAGCACTTGCCGGAACGGCGAATTCTATTCTGACTTCAACGTATAAACCCGGTGGTCAATATACCGAAGATAACCAAATCAAGCCAGTTCTCAAAGGTTTGGAAAACAAATTTTTTACCGACGATACTAATTGGTATCTGATAGCAAGTCTATTGGATATTGATTTAATTGAAATCGGTTTCTTATTTGGTAAGGAAGAACCTGAGATTTTCTTACAAGATCAATCAACGGTTTCTCAAGTATTTACGCATGACAAAATTACTTATAAAGTGCGTCACGAATACGGAGGAGCGGTTGTTGATTATAGAGGTTTTTATGGTTCATTAAATCCATAAAGATTAACCGAGGGGAGGGAAGGATGTTTCATCCTTCTCTCCTCTCAATGCTTAGCGAAGAGGAGGAAGGAATATGGGTTTTAGATACGTTTACTATCAACCGATGGTGAGCCTTGCCGCGAGGGCTGCTGCGGGGCAGTCAAATGCTTTTAAAGTTGTTTCATACAATGAAGGAATTCTTTTTGTCAAGGTGACCGCGAAAGCGGGAACCCTGCCAAATTTAAAAGTTTTGGTGGAGGTATCGCCTAACAATTCCGATTGGTATCAGGCGAGCGAATCAAATTTTGATGCCGAAGGTAATTTTTCTTTAGAAGTCGATAATTTCGTGAGTTATATCCGGGCCCGTTGGGAAATTAGTGGAACTAATCCTTCTTTTACTTTTAGCATTGACGGCCAATTTAAGTCTTGAAAGAAATAATAATCTAAGAAAAGGAGGATTGAAAACAAATGGTTAGAGATAATGATTCATTAAGAGAAGTAGAAGTTTTAAATAAAGCTTTTGACGAAGTTTCTAAAACTTTAAGTTGTAGATTAACCGATGCCTTGGGCGTCCCTCTCGGAGTCGCTACTGAGACTACTTTAGCTCTTATAAAAGCGCAGACGGATAAAATGGCTTTTTCCGCAGCCGGGCTGCAAGTAGATACTGAGATAACCGTTTCCGGCGACGTAATCGTCGAAAAGTTAAAAATATCCGATGGTGCGGGAAATCCTTTAACCTCAAAAGATGAGGGAAGCAGCATTCGCTCTTTGGATGTTAATATCCGTTCTTCGGTTATTGGAACGCCAAAACATTATAACGGTTTGGCTGATATTGCCCCAGCAGCGATTAATTTTGCGGTAACAACTAAACATTTCCAGATCGAGAATATGTCTATTGCGGCCAAATGGTTGAAAGTTAGTTTTGATGCAGGAGTAACTTTTAGGACGATGAACCAAGGTGAAGTTTTAGATTTAGATTGTTCTATCAATTCGGTCATAGTCAAGAGTCAAGTTGATGCTCTTGCTTATGAAATTTTAACAGTCGAATAATTTCAAACCTTTATTGTGACTGGTTTTAAACGGTCATCTTATTAGGTGCATAATGAAGGAGGAATTTTAATGGGTGCGCATAAATTTCACGGAAAAAATAGGGATTGGTATTTAGAAACTCCGGTAACAAACAATCTATATGTTGACAAAAATAGAGCCGATGATTACACCGAGAATGGTTCGGATACAAGACCTTTCAAAACAATTCAGGCGGCTATTGATTCGATTGCTTCGCCGTCGGCTGCGAATAAATTTGTTATTGATATTGCTCCGGGAGCATACTATTCAGAGGCGGTAGCGATAAATAAAGTTTACACTACTTTTAGAAGCTGCGGAGTTAATGGGGCGAGAATTTCGGGAAAGATAACAGTTACCAATCCAACGGTAATTGCTTCGCAAATTACTTTTGTTGGATTAAGAATTAGCGGGGGGTTAGATTGTTTTGCCTCTCATATTTGCATAAACGTTGTGGATTGTAATGTTACAGGAACTGCTTGGAATTTTAATCCTACTATCCCTACCGACGATGAATATTTTCAAGTATGGTCTGGGATTTGGTATGCCGATGTTAATTTAACGAATGTTTACTCCTATTTAATGGGCGGAGGTTTCTATTCAACCTTTGCCGCGGAAAATAAAGAGTTTAATGTTACCGGAGCCGATATTAACCAACCTTTTCAAGTTATCTTGAACGGAACTATTATTGCTTCTGCCTATGGAAATAAGGCGGGTAATGTTGGCGGAGGAACTCCCACCTCATTTATTATTAATTCCGGCGCTGCTTTAAACATCGGCGCGGATACGGAAGGCGGTTCGGTTGTTACTGTTAATTCCGGTGGAATTTTGAACCGGACTACGAAGGGCACGAATGTAGCTAATGCGCCGGCAGGAACTATCATCGCAACCGACGTCCAAGCGGCAATCAATGAACTTGATACTAAAAAATCCACGAAAGATATTTATTCTAATCAACTTTTTGTTGATATTAATGGCAATGATTCTACTGGGGACGGCTCAATAGAAAATCCTTATTTAACCCCGCAGAAAGCCCACGATGCAGCCAGTGCAGAAATGATTATCAATCTTGGCGGGGGATTGTATGAAAATAATCTGACTATAACGAAAAAGAATCTCACTTTTTATGGCCGAAAACCTTTTACCGTTATCAAAGGATTAATTAGTGTTTCTGGAAGTACTGGCTTTGGGACTTTCTTTATAGATTTGAATTTGCAAAATGGCGGAGTAACTTCATTAAACACTTTAATGGTTAATACTGGGGCGCACGCCGTATTAATGAATTGCGAGTTAGAAGCGAATGATACTATTGGTTCGAGATGTTTGAAAGTTGACGTCGGGCAAGTAGATTTAATGAACTGTCTTGCAGTAGAAAACGCTTCTAATTTAATAACTATTGATGTTGTAAATACCGGAATATTGAATTCAATGAACAGTATGCTCAATGCCGGGGTTTCTATTGAAGTTGGTTCAACTTTTAATAATATTAATACCTATTTTGATAGAGTAAATTCAAGTATCTTGGGTACGGAAAATACTTTTCCTGCGGCAAGTAATGTGCCTAATGATTCGAGTGTGGCGGGGAATTTTGTAAAAGATGCTCTGGAAACTTTAAAAAGTTCTGCAGACGCCATTATAACGGTAGAAGTTTCGCCCATTGATATTGGTACTTCCGATGTAGATAGTTTATTATTGGGAGCTGGTGATGGATGTATTTGGCACTATGTAATAAAGAAAGGGGATAATAAACGAGCAGGGACAGTTACTGCGGTTTGGACTGCTGCAGATAAGAAATTTAATGTGGTGGGGACAGAAGATTTAGGAACCATTGATATTACTTTAGCAGTTATTAATGATTTGACAAATTTAAAGTTACAAGCAACTGCTGCATCGGATGGTTGGTCGGTAAAAGTTAAACGTATTTTAATATGAGGAGAATATTAAATTTTTTAATAAATTTATGGAGGAGAATAATGACTAATAAATTTGTTGTAGAAGGCGATGTAAAATTAAGCGGAAAGATTACCGATGGAGTAAATGAATCTACTCCAGCGGCGATTGTAACTAATATTGAAAAAGTAGGAAATCAAACTTCCGGAGATGTGGAAGCGAGAATTTATTTAGATTCTCGGATTAAAGAAGAACTAATACAAATTCCTTTGGGATATGCAGTTAGAAATGGAATTGCGGGTTGGCAGGAAACTATCAGGCGTGGAAAAATATTTATTCCCGATGAAATTGACCTCTCTACTTTTAATGATATTCCTATTTTAAAAACTCCGCCGATTCTTAAAGTGGTTATTTCAGGCGGCAATTTATTTGTTTCCGCGACTATTGAGGTTTCAGAATATTGGTGGGAAAAGATTAAACCCATAATTGGTTATGAGGGCGGGGTTATTTCTTACGTTGATTGTCTTATAAATTTTGTTGCGTTATCTTAAAAAATAACAAGGGGGATTCAAGATGGAAAATTTAAAGGATATGGTGTTCATTTCGGAAACAGAGCCGGTAATAAAAAGAGCCGGAGCGATTTGGGTTAAGGAAAGTACAGGCGAAATATATGTATCGGATGGTATAAGTTTTGTTAAAATATTGTCTACTATATTGACCAATAATTTGACAGTAAAGAAAGGTTTTAGTAATTATATTAAGATTAATGCAGATGAGGACGGAAATTCAAGGGTTGTGTTTTTTAAAGGGGAAGGAAGTTTTGCGGGAGCAGTGTCCGGAGTAGGAGACGATTTAATAGTAGAAAGCACTCTCAATCTTAAATTATCATCTCGGACGTCATCTTCTGGAGTAGTCATTTGTCCAACATCATTGTTTCCGAGCCAGCCGCAAGAAGGTATGATCTGTGCAAATAGTTCCGACCATCATCTTTATTATTATAATGGAACTGACTGGAAGCAATTAGACAATGAGGCGGTATAAAAAGTATGAAAAAGAACGCACCATAGTAACTAATTTTAAGGTGAAAAAGAATAGGATTTAATTCAATGAATTGCTTTGCAACTTTAGACGAATCGGGAATTGTGAAATCAAAATTTACTTTTAATAGTAAAAACTTGATTGAAAGAGCAGGGCTTATTTCTTGCCCCCAAGAAATCCCGTTGGGATATGACGCTGTCCCCGATACGAGATTGATTTTTGACCGAAGCAAATATATTTTAAAAAGTTTGAAAAATGTTAAGTTACGAAATAATTTAAGAATTTTAATTTTACGAAAAGCGGCTCGCGGCGATTTATTGATTATGCACAGCGCTTTGGAATATTTTTTGGAAGAAAATAAAAGTTTAAACGTCGAAATTGCTGTAGCGATAGACGAACCGATTTTGGGAACTTTGACTTATTTTGAAAATGTGAAAGAATTAGTTAATCCTATAAAACCTATCGAGTCAGGATTTGATTTAGTTTTAGATGTAAGAAATTCTTACACTTGGTGGCAGGATGTAGCAGAAACTAAAACCTTATTCGGCGCTTATCTCAAACGGTTAGGATTAGACTGGAAAGATAAAAGATATAAACAGGATTTGAAAATAATTTATTCGGAAAAGGAAATAGAAAAAGCCAAACAATTACTGAATCAATTAGATTTTAAGAAAGAGGATATAGTTATCGGCTTGCAGCCATTTTCCAGACGTTCGGAAAGTCAATGGCATTACTGGAAAGAATTGGTCAATTATTTAAGCCAAAAATATAATACAAAATTTCTCGTTTTCGGAACTGCGAAGGATAAGTTAAATTTTGAAAATACTAATTTATTTTCTTTGATAGGCAAAACCAGTTTCTTAGAAGCGTCGGCAGTTATAGGTTCGCGGTGCAATGGCTTTATTTCTATTGATAGTGGTTTGCTTTATTCCGCTTTAGCCCAAAAAATTCCAAGTTTGAATATTTGGTGCCGGTACGATTGGAAACAACATTTGCCCGATTTAGAATATTCTTTTCCAATTCAATCGCCAGTTGAATGCTCTCCTTGCTGCTGGGTAAAAGCAAAAAGAGAGTGTAAAGGAAGGGACTATTGCATTGACGGAGTTACCGTTGAATTTTTAGAGCCAAAGATTAAAGAGTTTGTGGAGTTTGTACTTAAAAAATGAGACTGATTGCTTTATATACAATATTTAATGAAGAGGATTATATTGAGGATTCACTTCGTTCAATCATTGATGAAGTGGAAGGTATTGCTATTTTATTGGGTGATAAACCTTTCAGAAATCTCGAAATTAAACCCGATAGAACGGAAGAAATTATAAATGGTTTAGAAGATATTGATAATAAAATAGTCCTTAATAAATATTCCGTTAATTTTTTAGATGAAAATGATTCTTTTTATTTACAAGCCGGAAATTTAGGTCTTGATTTTATTAAAACCAATTTTCCTGATGTAACTCACTTATTAAGGGTTGACGGCGATGAAGTTTGGAATCAAAAGGATTTAATAAGTTTGAAAGAAATCGTTGAAGAAAATCCTGAATATGGACAGTTTGAAACTTTTTGCTATACTTATTGGAAAACTCCTGAATTTATCGTCCATCCGATTGAATCCGCCCGGTTTCCGGTTATATCAAGAGTTAATTCGGAAACTAAGTTTGAACTAATCAAAGAAGGATGCAATCGTTATACTAATGAATTTCCGTCGCTGAATGTGGATAAAAGTATTAAATTTCATCATTTCGGATATGCTAAAGAGGATTCAAAAATTTTACAAAAAATACGAATCGGGGATTATCATTCAAAAGTTAATCCTGATTGGTTTGAGAAAGTTTGGCTAAAACAAAATAGCGATCCTTTTATGGAAAATTTACATCCCATATATCCTGAATCTTATAAAAGAATAATTCGGCAGAATTTAAAGGAATTTCCCGAAGTAATGAGAGGCAGGATTAAGGGTAAATTTCGTTTAGAAAGTTATAATAAAACCATTGATTTAGGCGATAGAGGTTACATAAGGATTAATTAAGAGAGGAAAAATTATGCCAATAGTTTTGAATGATTTCAAAACCAAAATGGAAGCGATAATTAAAGATGATGGAAATCTTATTGATCATTCTGCCGATATTCCCTTATTTCTCCAAGATGCTTTAAAAAGATACAATCAGGATCACCCTTTAATAAAAGTCTACGATGTAACTCCCCCGGCTACTGGTTACGAATTTAATTTACCAAGTGATTGGGCGGACGGATTTTCTAAAATTGATTCAGTGGAATATCCTCAGGGAACTTTGCCTGGCCCTTCTTATTTATATTGCGAGGATTATATGATTTACCGAAGTCCTGCTGGTTTAAAGTTAAAATTTTTTATCCCAATTATTTTGGGAAAAACTGCAAGAGTTAATTATATTGCAATGCATACGGTTTCCTCTTCTGCCTCTACGGTTTATCTAAATGATTTTGACGCCTTAAGCAATCTGGCGGGTTCTATTTGCTTGAGAGCAATGGCGGATAAAACTACTCAATTAACAAATTCTACCATTACCGGGTCCTCTATTGATTACCAAAGAAAGACCAGCGATTTTGGCACGAGGGCAGATGAATTAGAAAATCTTTACAATATCCATTTCAATAAAGGAAAGGAAGCTCGTGATTTAACCCAAGCCGCTGAAAGATCTAAACAAATGGATTTAAGATTGTCAACAGATGAAACTTACTTAACCCATAATAAACAGTCAGGAGAAGTGCTTTGACAAATTTTGAACCAGAGTTTAAAATAAGAGGCACGATTTTTAAAGGTACAGAATCAGTCAAAATCTTAGAAGAAGAAGCAAAGAAAGGTCTTTCTCAAAGTATAGTTATTCTCGAAAAATCGGTGGTGGATAAAACTCCCGTCGGTGTTTCCGAGGGATTAAGAGGATCTATCACTTCGGCTATTCGAGGCACCGGAATTAATATTGATGGAGTAGTTTTTTCCAGCAAAGATTATGCGCCGCCGGTAGAGCTGGGAATAAGGCCTCTTAGCCCGCCTCCGGGGCCGATTGAATTTTGGGTAACGCGGGTTTTAGGTTTAAGCGGCAATGAGATGAAACGAACTGCTTTTTTCATAATTAAAAAGATTTCGGAAAGGGGAATAAAAGCCGTAGGAATGTTTCGTAAATCACTAGCCGAGAACGAAGCAAAAGTTGCAGGCTTTATGGAAAAGGCAAGGGATAGGATTATCGAGAGGTTAAATAAATAATGTCATTATCAATAATTAGGACAGAAATAAAAACTATTATTCTTGCGGTGACCGGTATCGGAACTAAGGTTTATGATTACGAGGTGGTTTCGGTTAATTGGCAGCAATATCTCGATAAATTCAAGGTAGACGGCAGGATTAAAGCGTTTACGATTCAAAATCCTACTATCACGCCTGACGAAGTAACCACTTCGGCAGATGAGGATAAATTTCATTTCATTATTAGGTGTTACTATTCGGTGGACGGATACGGCGAATCGGGAAAAACTTTAACCGATTTAATGGAAGATATTCGCGCCGCATTTAGGATTAAAAGGGATTTAAACGGGAAAGCCGAGCATTGTTATTCAATGGGAAAAAATGCCGATGAAATAAGAATGTTTGACCAAGTATTATGCCATTATGGAGAACTCTATTTGGATGTGGTTGAACATATTCAATGGAGATAATTTTAAAGGAGGTAACAATTTATGCCTGCACAAGGTACGCGAACGCACATTGGTATCGGAAAAGAAACTGAGTGGGGAACGCCGGTTGCCGCTACTAATTATTTAAAATTTACTTCGGAAACTCTTAATTTAGCGATTGAAGAGTTAATCAGGTCTTCTATTTCCGGTCGAAGAGATGAACCGCAAAGCATTTCCGGTTTAAAATCACTTGCCGGAAATACAGTCCATCAGGTTCATCCGGAGTATTTAGGAATGATTTTAAGAAGTTGGTTTGGTGATCCGGTAACTACCCATCCGGGAACATTGGCTTATCAACACGTTTTCACGCCTTCCGATACTGATTTCTCCGACGATTGCACCGGAAGACCGTACACGCTGGAAGTTTTTCGCGACATCGGAAGCGCTAATGCCTTCCAACTGTCCGGAATGGTAGCGAATACATTGGCTTTTGCTTTTGGGGTAGGGGAAAAAGTTTTGGGTTTGACGACTTCTTGGTTAGGAAAATCTCTGGCTAAACTAACCAAAACTTCGCCAGTTCTCGAAACGACCGATCCATTCAAATGGAGTCAATCTATAATTAAAATTGCTACCGTAGCAGAAGGAAATCTGGAAACTTTAGGATTCACTCTTGAATCGGGATTAGCCGCGATTCCTTTGCTGAACAATACTGATGTCGTAGCGAAGATTATCGGCGATGATTTTCGGACTGGGACGATGGCCGCGAGTTTTCTCGTTCACGATGCCGTGCAATGGGATGACTTTTCTTCTTACACTACAAGAGCTTGGGAGATAACTTTTACCGGCCCCGAAATTGAAACTGCCCAGAATTTCAGTTTGAAATTTGAGTTCCCAAAAGTTTTATTCACGGCTTATCCGATCAATGTCGGCGGGCCGGCAAAAATCGTAGTACCTGGAACAGCGAAGATTAAATATGATTCTTCGGCTGGATTTATGGCAAGAATAACTTTAAAGAATACGACAGTTTCTTATTAATTTTTTAGAATCAAGATTGGAAAGATGGCGATTTAGAAGAAACCTCAATCTTCCTTAGCGTCATCTTTCTGCTTTTAGACAGCTTTAAAATATTTTAAATAAAATTAAACGGTTTAAAAGTCTTTTTCCGACGATAGAAACTATATCCAGATAATTTTTAAGGGCTAAAATCAAAAGTACGCAGCGGTTTTTTTTCAATATGAAATAAATTATGGCAAATTTAGTAGAAATAATTATCAAAGTAACTGACCAAGCAACCGAGAAAATCAAAGGAATCGGAGGAAAAGTTTCTGATTCCGTTAATAAACTTTTCAAACTACCTTTCCTTCTCGCCTCTTCCGCTATTGTAGTCGCTCTAAAAAGTACCATAGATGCTTATGGAAAACAAGAAGAGGCAATCGCTAAATTAAACGGCGCTTTGAAAGGGTTAAATATTTATTCCGATGCCGTTTCTCAAGCATTCCAAGAACAAGCCAGAGCCTTTCAATCAACCACCACTTATTCCAATGATGAAATAATATCAATGCAAGCCCTTCTTTTACAGTTTGGAGTTATGCCGTCATTAATGGAAAAGACCATTAAGTCAACTTTGGATTTTGCTACCGCTACCGGGAAAGATGTTACATCCGCCGTATTTGCAATGGGAAAGGCTTCCGGAGGAAATTTGGCTCCTCTTCATTTACTCGGAATCGAAATAGACAAAACTACTTTTCAGGAAAAAGGTTTTGCCGGCGTTCTTGATGCGGTAGAGAAAAAATTTCCGGGACAGGCAGAGGCAATCAGAAATTCCGGAATTGGCCCCTTAAAAAGTTTCGGCGTAGAACTTGATAATGAAAAAGAGAGGATTGGTAAATCTCTTATTCCAAGTATTACTTGGCTAATCGGGGTTTTAAGAAGTTTGGGCGGTTTTTTCGATGAGTCGGTTTTAAGTTTCAAGAACGGTTTTGATCAATTAGAAATCCGGCTTGTCAGAGCGGGTGAAATAGCCAAAGCCGTTTTTACTTTAAACTTCAAAGAGATTCCAAATATAAATGCCAAAACAAATGAAAAATTATTACAAAATAATAAAAATTATGAAAGCACTTTAGCCGGCGTTAGAAAAGAAGGAACTGCTTCTTTCTCAGAATCTCAATCGATTCTTGAAAAAATTCATCTTGATGCGGCTAAAAAAAGTATTGAGCAAGAAAAAGAAAGAAAAGATGCCTATGATAAAATAACCGAAGAGATTAATAAATCTACGATGTCTGAATTTGATTTCAAACGTCAGAAAGTAGAAGAAGAAAAATCCAATTATGATACTTTAATAACTGATAAGAATTTATTGAATAAATGGTATGCTTCCCAAATGGAGAGTATTAACAAGGAAGAAACTGAAAAAGAATCCAAAGAAGAAGAAGCGCGGGTAAAAGACCATTTAGACAGTTTGAACGAGAGATTAGAATCCGATGCTGAATATCAAAGTCTTTCTTTAGATGACCAATCGGCTTATTTAGATGAAATGCTTAACAATGAAACTGATAATGCCGACGAGCGGGCCGCGATTGAGCAAGAATTACTGGATAAAAAGAAACAGAAAAATATGGAATGGGTGCAGGATGTTCTCGGGGCCGAAGAAGCGATGGTAAGCGGGTTAGCGGAAGGATTTAAAGGCATGATTCAAGGCAATAATGATATGATTGCCGCTTTTACTCTTGCTTGGCAAAAATTTAAAGATTACGTTGTTGATGAAATTATTAATAAAATTGCAGCAAAATTTGTTTCTTCTTGGATTTTTCCCACATTTTTTGCGCCTGTTCTTGGGGGTCTTTTCTCAGGTCTTTCCAAAGGCGGAATAATTCATCCCGCTCAAAAAGGAGTAGTTGTTCGTAAACCGACGATGCTGCTTGCAGGGGAAGGGACGGAACCGGAAGTCATTTCGCCATTATCTAAATTGCCGGAGATTGCAAGAGGATTGCCTTCCGGAGGCAGTGTGGTTTCTAACAATGTTTCAATTGCTAAAATAGAGATTCTCTTTCCTAATGTAACATCTTTTTCCGACTGGAAAAATGCCGATCCGGAGGAAATAAAAGCGATTGTTGAGAGAAAGATTCTTCCCGCTTTTAAAGCATTATCGCGGGAAGGAAAGATGTCTGAGGTGGTTAATTAATGAGTGTAATGAAATTGACCCAGGGACTTTTAGAGGTAAATTTTGATCCGGCATCGGGGTATCGGATGCCTAATTTAGAAAGGAACGTCCGTCACCGGATGGTTAATGGTACGGAAAAGATTCATCAATGGTACGCAAAAGGAAAATGGGATATTCCCATTGTCTTTTTGCCCAGAGTTGATGCCGATGTCATAAATACTTGGGCGGAGAATAAAACTCAATTAACTTTTTATCCTGATTTAATAAATAGCCCCGGAACTTCTTATATTATTAGATTCAAGAATGATGAAAAGCCGCTGGATGCTCTTTCCGGCCCTTATTGGCATATTTATTATGGCGGAACTTTAACTCTGGAGGAAATTTAATGTCAAATACTTATACGCCGAATTACAATTTGGCTAAACCGGGTGCTTGGGATTATGATTGGGATGATGATATAAATGGTAATTTTGATATCATTGATTCTCATTTAACGAAAGTCAAAATCAGTTATGGCGATGTTTCGAGCGATTATTTAATTAATAAGATTGCAGCCGGAACGGGAATCAATATTATTCGTAAACATCCTGGAGCAAATGAAACTTTAGAAATTAATTCCTCTGTTCACGGAATAGACATTCTAAGCGGACGCGTTGACGCCCGGATTTATTTCCCCATTCAATCAATCGTTGAGTCAATTCCTGTACCTACTTCATTTCTCGCCTCAAATGGGATAATTGCTTGGGCAGAACCGATTCACCGGGGGAAATTATACACTATTGACGGCATTTATGATTTGGAAGATTTTGATGATGCCTTTTATATTCGGGATAAAAAGACCTCAATCTTTCCCGATATTGCAGGCGGAGTATTCAGCGCGGGAATTTTTTTACAAATAAAAGATTATTGGTGGACAAAAGTTCAGACATATTTGAATGATCATTATGCCGGTTCTATGTTTTCTTACGTCGACGTCAAATTCTTATTTTATATTTCATAGAGGAATTATGGCTTACGGATACGGAAAAGAATCTTACGGGAAATCGCCTTACGGCTCGCCTTTAAAAAGCAGGTTAGAGTTTGCTTTTTCTAAAAGCAGAATTAAACCGAAAATACAATTCATTTTTCAGGGGTCGGATAAAACTTCCTATCTTGAAGATATTACTTCCATTACTCGTTCTGGTGATCAGGTAGTTGCCGGAGTGATGACCGCAAGGGTTGACAATACCGATTTATCGTGGAATATCCTTAAAGATAATAAATCGGTTTATCTAAAACGGGAAACCTCAAAACAGGTGATAGTCCGATTGGGTTATGGATTTACTGAGGGCGTTAGGTTTTTAGGAACTGACGGACAATTAAGAATTCCTTACAATTCTGATTATGATACTTTAGATTTTACTTTAGAATTTTTCTTGAAAGTTTCAGTTTGGGATGGAGGAATAATTCGAGGAATTGTCTATCAAGAAGATTCCGGAGGCGGTTCTCTTTGGAGCCTTGATTATTATTTCGGAGTTTCTCCGCAATTAATTTGGGAAGTTCCTTATTATTACTGGATTGATGGAATTCAATATTTCAGTTCTCTTTCTTTATCTTTCGACTGCCCCCCGGCAAATAATTGGCACTTGATTCAATTACAAGTTTACAAGGCCGCGGGAGCGCCGCCGGACGGGCAAAAGATAGCAGCCGATGCCTACGTTGACGGAGTAAGTCAAGGAAGTGCGGAAGATAATATCGGAACTCATTTAACTAAAACGAGAAAAACTTCTGCTCTTCCCATTTTCTTTGGCAAAAACACTTTAGGTTTTCATTCCCAGTTTTCTATTGACGGAATAAAAATGTCCTCTGTAAGAAAATTCAGCGGTAAACACGCCTATGAACTGAAAGAGCCTATTGATGATCTTGACACTATCGGATTATGGAATTTAAATGACAGCGGATTAACTGCGGTTGATGATTCGGCTGCCGCTAATGACGGAACTCTATCGGGTAGTTTCTTGAATATCCATAATGATGAACTTGAAGGAAATGAATTGCTTTATCCCATAACTTTGTTTACCGGATTTTTAGAAAATGTTCGGTATGACGACAAATTGGTTAGTTTAGGTTTGAGAGACAGGTTATCTTATCCTCTTTTGGAAAAGGCAGGAAGTGATGCCGAGCCAATCGGAACGGCAGAGTTATTCTCGCCTCTGCCCATTTCGTATAATCCAGCCGATATTGTTTGGCAGCTGCTTTCTAAATATGGCGCAAGTTCCCTGACCGATTTCTCCAATCCGGACATTGATTATTCCGCTTGGAAACAATGGCAAACAAATTTAAAATCTTTGGCCTATCAATTAGAGGTTTACTTGAAAGGCGAAACTGTCGGCAATGTCTTGCAAAAGATAGCGGAAATGACTCATTCTGCCATTTATGCTGACGGCGAAGGAAAAATAATTTGTAATTTATGGTTAAACGAATCGCAATTTACTCCTATCAGAAATTATGATTTATCAAACTTTTTTGATGAGCCGGAATTAGAGTTTTCTAAGGATGACGCTAAAACTAAAATTGTTACCGGTTATGGATATAATCCAGCGTTGTCTATCTGGCAAGGTACGGCTTCCCGAGGCGGAATATCCCCAAGTTACGGCGAACAAACGGAATCTTACTTAGATACTTTGGTTTGGCATAAAACTTTAGCCTCTGCTGATGGATTTTCTCAGAGAAAATTGGATCAGATTCAGGAGCCGCAGGAAAATATTAAATTGAATTCTGAATTTGCTTTGTACTTTTTGAAAATCGGAGATGGTATCCGAGTTTCTGATTCCGGATATAGCTGGGTTAATCAGGGAATGAAAATTGATTCTTTCAATTTTGCACCCGTTCAAGGAACCGTTGAAATTGATTCTCACTTAGTCAGTTTATTTAATTGGTTTATCTTAGATGATCGAGTTTATGGTATTTTAGACCAAAATTATTTAGCTTGAAAAAGGAGTAAGATTATGCCAAGTTTTGAAACTTTTGAACGCAGAAAGATTTTTTGCGCAAAATGCAAGAAAGATCAGATTGAGATTATTTTTGGGAACGGCTTTCCCGGGTGGTTAAAATTGCACGAGATTTTCAAAACCCAAGGCGATCCTAAAACTCCGGAAAGCCCCTGCCTTTGTCCTGACTGCATTAAACTACTAATGGAGTGGTTAGACTCTCAACCGATCAAAAAGGAGGTTAAATAATGTCTTCTTGGACAATTTTTGATAATCCGGAAACCCCGTTTGTTTTGCGGGAATTATTACTTTCTTCTAAGTTGAACGCTTTTTATCAAAATGTTCTTTCCATCGCGGAAGGGTCGGACGGGGCTAATAGAGTTCAATTAGCGCCAGTTCCTCCTCATTCTCTATCTGCGGTAGAAGGAATTCTTCCGATAATTAATGGCGGTACTGGGTTAGCTGCTTCTCGTCCTATTTATTTTTATGAAAATGCTTACCCTTTTTCCAGCGCTTCCGTTTCGATCTTTAACGAACCTAATTGGGCTGTCATTCCTAACTTTGCTATTCATTCGGATGATTTTTCCGACGATCCTTTATTGATAATGTTTGAAGGTTCGGTAGTTTTTGGCTATTCAGGCAACTCTTCCAATATTTTGGGAATAGAATTCGGAATTTCTATTGACGGAAGTTTAGTCCCCCAAAATGATATTTTAGGTTATGAGGCTACCCGGGAAATAGTGGGATATTTCAACCCTCTCCCGATAGCTTTGAAATTTCCGGTTATTTTTAATTTACAAATAAATCCAACTCCAGGCGCTCATACGATTCAGGTTCTTTGGCGATTAACCAATATCGGCGATTCAAACGCTTTTGCGGCATTCAACGATAAACAACGGAGTTTAACCGCTTTTCAAATAGTTTAGAAATGAAAGGACTTAAAAGGACTCTAATGGAGACAACTACTATTATTTTTGGAATATTTGGACTTTTAGGAGGATTAATGGTTAAGATTGTTTATGATTGGCTTAAATCCGGAAAAAATGGTATTCTTTCTAAAAATGTCGAAGAAATAAAACAGACGGTTTCTAATTCTTGGGCTTTGCAAAATGTTAGAAATGAGGACGGCGTCCCTGTCTGGTATTTACCAAAACAATTGAAAGAAACAATGAAAGAAGTGGTGCATAATACTGAGCGGTCGAACAATCTTTTAGAACAAATTCTCATTCAGTTAAAAGGACGAAATGAATAAAATTTGGAAACCATCACCGAATCATTCAATCCGGAAACGAAAAATTGACCTAATTGTTATTCACTCGACTGCGAGTGATTTTATTTCCGCTTTGTCTTGGCTTACCTCGACGGACTCAAAAGTTTCCGCTCATTATTTAATCGATAAAAACGGCGATCTTTATTATCTCGTTTTAGACGCCTTTAAAGCTTGGCACGCGGGAAATTCATTTTGGAAGGGATTGCAGGATGTTAATGATAACTCGATCGGAATTGAATTAGTTAATTTGAACGATGGAAAAGATGACTATACACTGCATCAATATTCCGTTTGCGCGGAATTAGCAGCAAACCTGATGAAAACTTTCAAAATTTTAGACATAGCGGGGCATAAAGATATTGCTCCGGGACGCAAAAATGACCCTTTTGGTTTTGATTGGGTCAAATTTAACAGTTTGGTTTGGGATAACCTTGCCAAACTTGTCCAAAGTACTCATTAGCAGGCATGAATCTTTGATCTGGCGTGAGAAAAGGAGGTGAACGGGAAATGTATAGCTTAATAGTTTCAAGCGGTATTTTAGGCGGTTTTGTGCATCGTTTGTCGGTTTCAGTTTTAGATTTGGCCCTTCCGGCAATTACCGGCCTAATGATTTGGATTTTGACTTTAAGCGTAGGATCAATCAAATCTTGGATTATAAGGGCTTTAGCAATTCGTTTGGTTAGATATGCTTTTGAAAAAATACCTTCAAAATCGGAAAGATATGATTTTGTTGCAAAGAAACTGGCGGAAAAATTCTCATTTTTAGCCGAAGAAGAAATTGAAACGTACATTGAAGAAGCGGTGGTTAATTTGAAAGCCGGATTAGGCGCTGCTTACGATAAGAAGAAGTGATTAGCGGTAATCCTCGCAGTCCAGTTCAGTTTCTTCCCATATTTCCATGATGAATTCAGGGACTTCTCTTTTGGTGGTTTCATAACCATTTTTAGTGAAGTTCCTAATTTCTTCTATTTCTTCATTCCATCGTCTTTCCCCCCGATTTCCGTCGGAATCTTCCCCGAACCATTCTCTTTTGACAGTAAAAACTATCTCTGCTTCCCAAAGTATCCCAGTCTCTTCGTCTTCATAACTAACGTCTTTTCTAATTTTTCCCACAAGTTTTCCTTCCCCGCGGTTTCCGGCACCGATACCGTAACCGGTATCGGAACTCCTTAATTAATTTTTATAATTCTCGCCGTTACCATCACCGGTACCGTCACTGTAACCGTAGCCGGTACCGTCACCGTAACCGTCACCTTCACCGTCACCATCACCGTCACCATCACCGTAACCTTCGCCGTAACCGGTACCATCACAGTTTCCGGCACCGTCACCGTAACCGAAGCCGGCACCGGTGCCGTCGTGGAAACCGCCGTCGGAAAGATAAGGGTTACCGTAACTGTAACCGGTACCGTCACCGTAACCGTCACCGGTGCCGACACCGGCACCGGAATAAACGTAACTTTCGCCGGAACTACTGTTCATTTTTTTTCTATTTCCCATGTCGGAACTCCATTAAATGACCTTTTATATACTATTGACCGAATATAACTTTTTGAAAGCTGAAAAAATTCGCTCATTTCTGAAAATATTATTTTTGAATTTTTCCCCTTGCTTTTTTCAATCTCGAAGTGTTTCTTAATATCAGTTTGGGAATTTTGTTTCCAAGTCCGTTTGGGAATATAAATTCTCTTGCCTCCCAGACCCAAGTCTTGGAGCCGTGAAATTTCAATCCAACCAAGCATTTTAATCGATTTAATATCTTCAATTTTTCTCATAAAGTCCGCGAATTGTTATTTCGGTTTTTTCTTCGTCCGAGGGATAAAATATCTCAACTTCCGTGCGTTTGGTCAATATTTTTGAATTGTCATCCTTAAGAATACCGGAGTCTACGAGTGCGTCAGTTAAAAACTTAGGTTCGTAATTTCCCAAGTCTCTGCGCGGGTTAGTTTTGAAATATAAATCAACTTTTATTAAGGCGGACGTTAATCTCAAGCGGGGTATTTTCTGAATGTTCAAAAACAATCCCACATCCTGTTTATATTTCTTAACCCATTTAGCTCTTTCGTGCCAATTCATTGATAAAATCTTATTGATCGAGAGATAAGTGAAAGGCAGTTTAATTTTGAAAATTGTTTCTTTTCCTTCCATTCTATTTATTAACCCCTTCGTAAACTTTCTTTTTTCTACTAATTTATAAACCTTATCTTGGTGTTCCACCGTCACCGGTACCGTCACCGGAACCCCAGCCGGTACCATCACCGTCATCGTCACCTTCCCCGTTACCGCCGCCGTCACCATAACCGTCACCGTAACCGTAACCGGTACTGTCGCCATAACCGTCACCGCAACCGGCACCGTCACCGGAACTGTCACCATAACCGTCACCGTAACCGGCACCGTAGCTGGTACCGTCACTATAACCGTAGCCGGTACCGTCACCGTAACCGTCACCATCACCATAACCGTCACCTTCGCCGTCACCGTAACCGGCACCGGAATAAATGTAACTTTCACCGGAACTACTGATTTCTTTTTCTGTTATAATTTTTTCCATTTTTTTTATTTCACCTCCTTTTTTTTAACTTTCCTTCTCTTATAATACGCCGGAAAATTTTCTTTCATTACTTTATCCCTTTCCTCGTCGGATATATCCTCGCCTTGAAATTCCGGAAGCGGTTTTGCAGGCAAACTTGGGCGCCTTTCATTAACCGATTTCAAAAAATCTTTCCAGCGTTCTTTTTTCGGATTCAAGAATTTTTCGGCATACATTACAAATTGAATACCGAATTCATTTTCTAAAACATAATTAGAGTAATTTTTAGCGGCACCAATTATATTCATTAAATCTATTTTTTCTTTTTTTAAAATTTCCCATTTAATAAAAGCGGCTTTCTTTCCTAATTTACGAGGATATTCTTTCCAAAATTCCTCGAAAAGCGGGGTCAAAACGTCCTGATCTTCAATTTCTAAGTCTCCCTGCCTAAAACCCGTTGTCTTGAAGGCTTTCTCAATCTTTGGGATTGATATTTCCTTTATTTTATCGGGAGAAGGATATTCATCCCTGCCCTTGTAGGTCAATGTCTGGGTCTTACTCCAATTTGTGATTAGTATGAAATTTTCTTCTTTGCTGATATATTGTTGAATAAATCCTAAATGAGATAGTTTTTCCAGGCCATTTATTATTTCGGAATCCTCTTTCTTTTCGTAAGGAAAAATCTTTGCTTTCAAAATCATAATATTTCCCTTCAGTTTTCCGTAATCATTAGCCAAAGTTATCAATCCGATAAATAATAACTTTTCCAGAGGATCTAACTGAGAAAACTTCTCATCTTCCCAAATTTCACTTGAGATCGTTCGTTTTCTTGAAATATTATTATCCTCTTTATTTATAATTTCTTATACCAATGTAAATTTTATTTGATAATTTTTAAAAACGAATCTTTTCATCCGCCTGTCCTTTTCCAGCCGGGAAGCCAGGAATTGACTCAACGATTGCGGGTTCTTTTTTTCCTTCTATTGGCATTGGCATTACCGCTTTCACTTCGGACTTGGAAAATTCGACCAATTTTCCGTCCTTGCCGATAAAAGATTCATTTTTGTTTTTAATTCTTATTAGGATCTTTTTATAAAGGACACCTTCCGGGCTGAAAACATATTTTTCATCGGGATCATTTTCATTGGCTTTAATTCCGCAAGCCGATAAAATCTGCTTAAGCAGCCATCTTTTGCCTTTCAAAAGAGTGGTTACGGTTTCTATATCGCCCTGCTCCATTCTCAATTTCCACAGGAAATAGGGATTTCCACTTTTCGCTTCTTTCTCGTTAATAAAATTTACCCCAATAACCTCCGCCTCAAAATCTCCCTCTTGAAACACCTTCTTTCCCCTTCCTTCATCTTTCATCTTTACTTGCCAGACCATAATACCTCCTTTTCCTTTTTTTGAAAATTATAAATTTTAAGCGCTGGTAAAAATACTTCCTTAAATACTCTATGAATAATTTCCGCATTAAGAGTTAATTTGCCGCCATCATTTAGATTGTAAGCGATTTTATCTTTAGCTAACACTGCAATATATGCTTTTTCAATGTTGGTTTTAAACATTTCATTGTAGCCCTTCACATAAGCGGCTGCCTGGTAAATATGCTCTGAATATATCGGCGGATAATCTTTTTCTTTTGCCTCTCCAGTTTTCCAGTCAAGCAATATTAATTCTTTTCCTTGGTCTGCCAAACAGTCTAAAGTTCCATTATATTTATATTTCCCGCTCGTTATCTGTATTTCTGCTTTTTTCAATTTTATTTCAGGATGCTCTTTTTTGAAAAGAAAAAAACTCTTTATTGCATTTTTCACTTCCTGAGGATATTCAGTTTCTAATTCAATTTTTTCTTTCTCAATATTTTTTTGAATTGCCTCGTGAATTTGAGTTCCGATTATTTTTCCTTTTCCGCTTTTCTCGTTGATATATTGCAAGGTGTTGTATTTAAACCAATTTTCCAGACTAATTTTCCTTAACGCCGTTAAAACTTGAGTAACCGACGGATAATCTGAATGTAAATATTGTTTCTTCATAATATTTCTTCTTCTTTTTCTCTTTTGACTTCTTTTTTTATGGCGCCCGAATCAGAAATGGTAAACTTTGTTTTAGGCACAACAATATCGGAAATTTGAATCATTCCCCCAATTTTTTCTACCTCAATATCGGAAGTAATTTCAATACCAAAGGCTTCTTTTAAAACAAGCACTTTGGCCGCTTTTTGAATCATAGCCCCGGGGAATTTACCCCAGAGGTCATTTTTATCATTGTAATATTCCTTAAAATCTACTTCTGCCTCAAACGGGTGCTGCCCGCCTTTCTTCCAACAAACGGCACTCGCCCCAATGATAACGCCTTTCTCGTCCCTGATTAATTTTGAGGTAAGGGAATCAAATTCCTTGCTTCTGTGCGCAACTTTTAAGCAGAAATTCTTTGTCATTATGAAATTCAATACCCTCCCCTTCCGTGTATTAAAAACTATCGGTACAATTTCTTTCATAATCGGATCGGCTTGATATTTACGGCAAACTCCTAAATAGACTTTTAATTCCGCATCAGTCAAATCTGTAAACATTTGACGCACCACTGAAACAACCTCGCTGTCAAAAGACGCCATTTTTCTTTTCACTGCCTGCATTTTTGCAGTTTTATTTTTCATTTTTTCCCTCCCCCTGTCTTATTTTTTCCTCTAGCTGCCCGGCAAAATGGATCAAACCTACTTCAAAGATTATCTGGAGCAGTTCCTTTTCCGTTTTTTTAATTTTTAAAAGATTAGTCCTCAGATTCCCAAATACTTGTTCGGAACTGCCTTTAAGAATTATTTCCGCCTGAATTTTTAACATTCTTCCTCCTTAAACCTTATCCAGCTAAACTTAATTTCTTTTCTTCATTTTACCGTCCCCTGTTTTCCGCAGCAGCCAGTAAATCCATACGATTACCGCTAATTCTCCCAAACAAAATAACCATAAAGAGGGCCCTTGCATTAATACTATTCCTGAAAGTAAAAGAATTATAAATCCCAAATTTGATAAATCTTTCATTATTTTAATGTTTCCTTTAATAATTTTTCTTCTTCCTTCAATTCTTTGCTTCGAGTTTTGCTGTTAAAACTTTCCATAAAATATTTTTTCTGTTTGTAAAGGCAGACCTTAGCGTCAAGATATTCAATTACCGTAGCATTATTTCGATCTAAATAAAATTCGGTTATCATTCCTGAAATGAAAATTGCAATTACTAACATTCCGATTCCTATGAAAATAAATGTTTTCTTTAGCATTCGGTTTCGTTAATTCGGCTGATTTATAAATCCTGCCATAAACCTTTTCAAATTCTTCTCTTATCTTGTTTTCGATTTATCCCTTAATTTCTTGCTTTTAGTTTATAAATTACTTCTTTAAATCTTTTTAAGCCTTCCTTTGACTGCAAATATTTAAAAAATTCTTTCATTTCTTCTTTTGTTTCGCAATGACGATCAAGAATTATCTTAACATCCGATTCTCTGAATTGCTCGTTTTTCAATAAATAACGGGCAAAATCCCTGAGGCAGGTTTCGTTATCGGTTCTCATTGAATAGTTCCTTTTGAATTTCGGTTTGTTTTTCTAATTTGATTAAACGATATTTCGACTGCCGGTTGAAGTCAATTTCGCTTTGTATGTCAAATCCTAAGGGTTTCAATTTAGGACGGAGTTGAGCGATTCGCGACCGCACGGCCCAGTTACGGATTGTTTCGCCGCGAGCCAGCATTATATCTATTATGTTGTGGTATAGCCCGTCGGAAAGAAAGTTCAGTATAAAATGACAATCGGTTCCTTCGTTAGTTATTTTAGGAATTTCCATTATATAATCTTCCAAATCATTTATTCTTTCCCTTGTTTCCTTCTCTTTTTATAATTTTTCAATCCTCGAATACGATTTTTTTCTCTCAAACAATCCGGACAAACCTCCTTCTTCTTTAAAAATTCCCACCATTGATATTTTCCCTGCCTTGCTTTTGATAAATACTTAAATATTTTTCCGCAGTCTTTGCAAATCGAAGAAGTTTCAAACATTTTAAATTTCATATTATTTATTCAGAAATATTAATAAATGAATTAGAATAAAGACTAATAATGATAAACAAATGAATATTCCTAATATGTCCATTGTCCGGTCAATCCATAATTTCCATTGATCAATTTTCAGATACATTTATTACCGGCCTCCTTTTTTGTTTAATTCTTTTAGACGACTAATCTCGTTCTGCGCGTCCTGCAGAGCCAAAGCCAGCGAGCTCTCGTGGTTTTTAGCATTTTCAAGATTTAAATCTAATTCCGTAAAGCATTCATCACAAATCAAATAGTTATCCTCTTGATTTACTGCTTCTCCGCAAATATGACAAATTATCTTTTCCCATTTTCCGTCCATCTTTTTTCATCCTTAACCAATCCTTAATGAATCTTTTAAGCCCCTGAATAGCAGTATTGTTTTGTATATCCCCCATTTTTGAATTTTGTTTAGTTCGCAGTCTGCCGATTTTCCTCTTTTCCTTTTTGAGGCATTTCCGGCAGATTGTTGATGTTATCACCGTATAGGTTTTTGGTTCTTTTTGGCCCAAAGTTTTATCACACCAAGAGCATTTGATTATCATTATTTATTCCCGATATTATCCGGCGTTTTAAGCCGCTTCCTGTAACTTTTTGTATTTTTCCAAAGGCGTACCCGTTGGCACTTTTTGGAGTTACAGTACAGACGCCGGGGATGGTTATCGAGTTTTTTCCCGCAATTAATACAGTTTTTTTTCATTTTTTTTCCTTCCGTTTTTGCGGCCCCCCCCCGGGCAAGCCGGGGAGATCTAAGACGCATTCAACGTTTTATTTTGCACAAAATAAATCTGGGCTTTACCCCGTCGTGTAGACACTCAGTTAAGCTACTTCCTGTAGCAGCGTTGCCTCAAATGCTGCCGGGTTCAAACCGCCAATTGACGTGTGCCGCCTGATCCGGTTGTAAAACACTTCAATATATTCAAATATGCTGCTTGCCGCTTCACTTCTGGTTTCATAATTCATGTCAAATATTAATTCTCTCTTAATCGTGCTGAAAAATGACTCTGCGGCCGCGTTGTCGTAACAGCTGCCTTTGCCGCTCATGCTGCTGACGCATTTATGTTCTTTCAGAAGGTCCCGAAAATCGTAACTCGCGTACTGACAACCCCTATCCGAATGGAATATCAGCCCTCGAGGGAACTCCTGCGGCCTGCCGCCTGATTAAAAGCATCTATCACCAAATGCCGCTTTAATCGATCACTCATTGCCCATCCAACAATTTTCCTTGAAAATAGATCCATCACCGCCGCAAGATACAGCCAGCCCTCTTTCGTCCTGACATAAGTAATATCCGATAGCTAGACCATATTCAACCCCTTCGTCGTAAAGTCCTGGTTCAAGAGGTTGGGAGATATCGGGTATTTATGATCGCGTTTCAATCCACGCACCCACGCGGGGTGCGACCAAGAGGTTGGGAGATATCGGGTATTTATGATCGGAATGAGTCGTCACTTTGAATTTCCTTTTTGTCTTTGCCCGTATCCCGTTTTCTCTCATTATCCCCGCTGCCCGTTTCTTGTTGACCTTCCGGCCCTGCTCCTGGAGCTTATCCGTAATACTGCCGCTTCCATATGTATCGCGGCCTTTTTTGAATTCCCGGCGTATTTCAATGAGCAATTGTTCGTTCTCTATCTCCCGGCGGCTTTTGAACTTCCCGAGCCGCCGGTAAAACCCGCCCCGCGAAACCTCAAGCGCCCGGCACATCTCCCTTATCCGGAATTCGCCGCTGTGTTCGGCTATAAATCCGAATATCTCTTGGGGTCTTTTGAGAAAATGCCCACGGCTTTTTTTAAGATGTCCCTCTCTCGCTGGGCGCGCTCAAGTTCCCGTCTCAGCCGCCGGTTCTCTTCTTCCAGCGGTTTCATATGCCCTTTCCCGGGAAAGGCATTTTCTGGATCCGCTTCGAATTTCCTTTTCCACGTGTACAGCTGATTTTCATGAATCCCCAGGTTCCGGGCTGTTTCCGCTGCGCTGCCGTTGTTCTGGGCTTCTTTCACTGCTTCCAGGATGAAACCCCGGTCATACTTCTTTCTTTTCTGCTTTTCACCTTCCATATTTGCAACCCCCTTTTTAGTAGGCGGCTGCTGCATCATATAAACTTAACTACCTGTCTATCAAATAGGGAAGGCTCCTTAATTAATTTTTATATTCCGCCGTTACCATCACCGGCACCGTCACCGGAACCGCAGCCGGTACCGTCACTGTAACGGTCACCGTAACCGGTACCATCACCGGCACCGGCACCGTCACCGTAACCGTAACCGTAACCGGTGCCGTCGTGGAAACCGACGTGGGCAAGATAAGGGTTACTGTAACTGTAACCGGAACCGTCACCGTAACCGTCACCGGTGCCGTCACCGGCACCGGAATAAACGTAACTTTTCTTCATTTTATTTCCCATAGAGGAACTCCCTTTATGGACCTCTCCGCCTCGGCGCTTACGTCCAGAATTTCTATTGCTTGCAGCAATTCTACTATCGCGACCTCACACGGGAATTTGCAGCTTTCCGGTTCTTTTGTTCCTTCCATCGCGAGCTGACTTAGGCTCGCCGCCCCAAACCATTGCCATAATCTGCGGGCTTTTAACAGCACTACTTCCTGGCCGGTCCTGCTCTTTAGGTAGCCCGCAAAAACTCCGGCTGAGTACGTACGGACAATGACATACCTCATCCCGTCCCAATTTCCCGCCATTTTAATTTCCGTTCCCGCCTTGGGTACGAATTCTACTCCATCAATACTTACTTCTTTCCTCATCTTCTTCCCTCCTTTTTTTATTTGCCCGCCTCTCGGCCGGGTCTTACCGTCCTCTATAGTATATCATACTTTTGATGTCTTGTCAAGGCGAAAATAAAAATATATTTTTTCGAAAATTACAAGCATTTTTCCCGCGCCGGTCCGGCGGTAAATTGCCGGCCGTAATAATTTATTTGCGGCAATCCTAAAAAAAGAGGGTTACGGCTGGACACCTTCCCTGCCTCTCGGCAAGGTGACAGTTTTGACCGTAACCCGTTATAAACAAAAAAACTGTCCTTATTAGTGTCCATTTTTTTTCTCTTATTACTTGCCCAAATTATATAAACTAATTTTTTAATTGTCAAGCGTTTTTTTTATTTTATTTTTGAAAGCCTCCCGCCGAGACTTGAAGATTAAATAATTAGGTCATATTATGTGTACAATGTTATGACTCGACATTAATTAACTTATCTGTTATTATAATAGCGATGAAAGACCAATCGAAAAATTTCAATGCTACTTATTCCTTAAAACAATTAAAAAATTATTTCTCAACCGAATTTATTGTTTCCGGATGGATCAAAAAAAACCAAAACCGAATAACTAATCAAACTAATTTTATCAAAAAAAATGAAAAACAAAAAAAAGATAATTAAGCCGGTCCAAGAAAAACAAACTATACATCTTTTATTAAACTTAAGAAAGTCTTTACTGAGATTTTTATCTCAGTTAGATGAGTTAATTTTTGATTCCGAATCTCATCCTTTTTTATTTGAAACATTTCCGAAGTCTATCTATCAATATAAATGCCTCTTATTTACAATATCTAAGATAATTAATTCTTTAGATCAGATCACTTAATAGTTAGTTATTCTTTATTATTTGTTACATATAATATAAGTATATAAGATATAAGATATAAGATATAAGATATAAGATATAAGAGATAAGAGATGAAAAAGATGAACTATGAGATATGAGATATGAGATATGAGATATGAGATAAGAGAGGGAGTGTGAGGGAGAGAAAGAGAAAGGAGAAAAGAGAAAAGAGAAAAGAGAATGGTTTTAAAAATGAAAAGTAGAGAATTTAGTTCCTCAATAAAAAAAAATTCAATTTTTACTAAGGACTAAGTTAGTAGTTTCCCCTGCTATTTACAACTCCGTCGGTAAAATAATTTTACCGACGAGGATAATTAGATTAACTTAACATAATTCTCATTATAGGAACTAATGTTTTTTTTGGCAAAAGTTAGAAATAATTTTTTGGAACATCTTAGGAACTCAAAACTTCTTAAATGGGCAAATTTAAAAATTGGCGGATAGGCAAAATTATGCGGATAGGCATTATGAGGTTAGGACTTAATGATTAAACGGGGCACAGCGTATAAGGCAAATAAAAATGGAGTAGCGCTTAACAAAATTAAGATGGCTCAGGATCTGCGTAAGCGCGGGTACAAAATAGATGAGATAGCGCATAAAATCAAGGTAAGCACGAGAAGTGTTAGTAATTATTTACAGGTTGACTTACTGGATTTATGGGAGCGGGAAGAAAACCCGTTTCTCAAAGTTGAAGCGGCGGATTTAAGCATCGGGATACTGGAGTTCGTGGAGAGCGAAAAATATTTAGGTGTAAAACTTTTCCCGATGCAAAGATTGATATTAAAATGTTTTTACGGTTTGGTTTTAACTGATGAAGAAAAAGCCGTGATGAAACGGCTGAAGAAAGAGGATAAGACCACTTGGCGGGAGGGGGAGCATTACGTTGAATTAGTTTTGAACGTGGGAATGAAGGGCACAAAAACTACGATTGCAGGAATTATAGCTTTAATTGAGGAATTTGAGTTGTACCGCAAAGGTGATTTTGAAAAGCATTATGGGTTCCCGCCGGGTAAGGAAGCATATATTATCAATGTGGCCACCAATGCCGATCAGGCTAAATCGACAATATTCGCCCAGATAAAAGGTTTGATCCGAAACTCGCCGTTTTTCCGGACCCGCAGATATGAAGAGCGGGATGATGAATACGAATTTAGGGATCATAACGTTTTTTTAAAATCACTGCATTCCAATTCGGCTTCCATTGTGGGATTGGCCTGCAAAGCAGTTTTGCTTGATGAGTTATCCCGGTTCAAGGACAAAGGCGGGAAATATTCCGCCGATGTGGTTTATGATTCGCTCACCCACTCAATCCAGCCGTTCGGCGAGGATGGGAAAATAATTGACATTTCCTCGCCTTTATTTGAGGGGGATAAAATCTGCTCGCTTTATGAGCAGTCCAAAGAAATAAATGGAATGCTCGGCTTTCATTTGCCCACGTGGGAAATTAATTTGAACCTGCCGTTTGAATCCGAAACGATGCAGCGGGAACTGAAAAAAAATCCGGAATCTTTCTGGCGTGATTTTGGGGCCAGGCCTTCCCGTTCGGTCGAATCCTATTGCCGCCTGCCTAATAAGATTGATGAGCTTTTTTCCCGGGGCCGGCTGATGAGTATGGAAAACCCGATGAATATAAAAGGGCAGTTAAAAGATTCATTTGCCGGTAAACCGGGGATGGAATATTATTTGCACGGAGATCCAGCCGCCAGGAACGACGCTTACGGCTTATGTTTAGGCCACATCGAAAAAAACATCAAAATTCTTGATTTAGTTTATGCTTTCGATGCGCCGCAAGGCGGCGAGATAAATCTTGAAGAAGTAAGTAATTTTATTCTTGAATTATACCGCCGGTTTATAATCAAGAAATTCACTTTTGATACTTGGCAGGCTGCGGAGATAATGCAGAAACTTGAGAGGCGGGGAGCCTTGGTTGAAGAATTAAAAATATCCAAACAAGTTTATGATGTCGGCAAAGAAGAAATTTATGCCGGGAATGTTGCCAGTTACCCTAACTTAAGGGCGGCTAATGAATGGAAAGACTTAGAATTAATCAGCGGGCAGAAAGTTGACCACCGTAAAGGTAAATCAAAGGATATTGCTGATTCAATGGCTGGAGTAATTTTTCATTTGGCCGTGAATCCGATTGTCATACCGGTGATGGTTTCTAAAGACCCCGGCGATGATTGGTACCAAGCGAAAATAGGAGGGATTTGTGGAGAAATCAGAGAGTCGCTCACTGAGAGAAGATAAGCCTAATCAGGATGACGGCTACCGCCGGGTGATTGGCGGCTTAACCCAGGTAACCCGCGATTTGAACCCGATGACGCAGGAAAATATGCTTAAAATCGTCTATCGGCTTTATATGACCGATCCGCTGGCCCGCAGAATTTTAGAAATTTCCCGGGATTTTGCTATTGGCGACGGCTTATCCTTTTCCGCGGTTGATCCAAAAGTTTACGAAATACTTTATGATTTCTGGTATGATCCGGTTAATGATTGGTCGATGAAGCAATACCGCCGCTGCCTTGAATTAGGTCTTTACGGCGAACAGATTTATCCGGTTTTTGTCAATGAAGTGAACGGCCGGGTGCGGATGGGCTACATTGATCCCCTAAACATTTCCAAAATTGAAAATAATCCGGAAAATGCCGAAGAGCCGCGCTGGGTTTTTGTCACGTTCAAAGAAAAACCTTACCGGGTAATTTATACCGACTTAGATCCTCAATCTCCGACCTACGACCGCTTAGTGGGTGATGTATTTTTCTTCGCCATTAATAATGTAACCTTGGGAACCCGCGGGATATCGGATTTACTGCCGTTAGCCGATTTTATTGACGCTTACGGCCAATATTTATTCAATTTGCTCGAACGATCAAGACTTTTGAATGCTTTTATCTGGGACGTGACGGTTGAGGGAATGAATCAAGATCAGATTGATGAATATATCGCTAAATTCGGCACGCCGAGGCCGGGTGCGGTCAGGGCGCATAATGAAAAGATTAAATGGGACGTGGTGTCGCCGAAACTTGAGGCCGCGGATGCTTCCGAAGGGGCAAAACTTTTTCTCACCCATATTTTAGGCGGTGCCGGGCTGCCTTTGCATTACTACGCAATGGGCGAGGGAACCACGAGGGCTACCGCGCTTGAAATGGCGGAGCCGGTATTAAAAAGGGCGCAGTCCCGGCGGAAAACATTCGTTTCAATGATTGAAAAAATATTTGATTTTGTTATAGACCAAGCCATTATTCACGGAACTCTTCCAGAAAATGTTGATGCCAGATATTCGATCATTATTCCGCCGATTACTAAAAGGGATTTGGTTAATCTTTCTTCGGCAATGGCGCAGATTACCACTGCCTTAAGTTTAGCGGAAGATAAAAAATGGATCCAACTTGATTCGGCGAAAGAAGTATTCACGAATCTTGTTAAAATGTTAGGCTTGGAAATTGAGCAGGTGAAAGCGGAAAATCCCGATGCTGCGGCAAAAGAATCTTTGACTCAAGTTGAGGAGCGGT
>Ga0315284_10001123_pt1 | contig 37790 bp, 56 predicted proteins | sample YL17G09_16_MG_FD_203696 | JGI IMG/M metagenome (GOLD analysis project Ga0315284, IMG submission 203696) | Sediment microbial communities from Yellowstone Lake, YNP, Wyoming, USA - YL17G09_16 | ecosystem: Environmental > Aquatic > Freshwater > Lake > Sediment | place: USA: Wyoming | collected...
TATGATTCCAAGTTTCGGCCCTACCGTTGGATGATCCTCGATACGAATCCCCTTGACGATAATTTGTTTCTCAAATTTCTCTTTCTCTGTAGTTTGCATGATTTCCCCCTTAATCGTTTCCAAGAAAATCTTTAATTCCATCTTTCTCAATAATCTCATAACCCATGGAGTAGATTCTCTTTATTACCACTTCACAGGCCGCCAGGACCCATTTGTAATTAGCCTCCGTTAAAGATTCTCCTGCGTCCAGCTGGCCCGGAATAACCATTAAAGCATCTTCTAGTCTCATTTATTCCTCCTTTATTGATATAATTCAACGCAGATATTTAGGTTTTCATCAAACCAAAACTCACCCACCATGGCCCCGAAAGGAGGCTTGGAGCCCATAAAACTTAACCCCACTACCACATTATCTCCATCTAATGGACAATAACACGATATTGTGTTTACGTCTGTTGGCTTTCTTTCTTTTAACCATTTTTCCATCATTTCATTTCTGCTCCTCATCCGGCAGGGATTCAAGCAGGGCGCGGATTTGCTTCTCCCCTGTCTGGTAAAGATAACGAGACGAATCGCTGTTTATAACAGACAAGCCTTCCCCAAAATTAGCCGCTCCGTCAATGAAGAATTGAGCAGAACGGATATCCACCTTCCCCGCCGCTTCGAGGACGCGGATGGCGGTTCCATATTCATCAACCGTGTGTTCGTTTGGCCATAATCCATATTGGGCATATTGTGTTTGTTTAAGCGAATTAATCGCCGCATCAAGTGGATTTTTCTTCTCGCTCATCTAATCCTCCTTCCCATCGTAGTCGGCGATGGCCTTTAATCGCGTTTCCCGATCTTCGCAAGAGGTGCATTTGGAGTGCTGAGGATTGACTTTCTTACATAATCTACAGATCACCAGATCTGCTTCTTGTAGTTCCCCGCACAGTTTATCCGCCGCACGAAGTCGGGCGATGATGATTGATTTTATTCTTTGAGTAAGTTCCTTTATTGTCGGAGCCATCTTTGTTAATCGTTCATCCCCACTTTTGGTATAGCCATCGTCAATGCTTTCTATCCTAGCCTCAAATGCTACGGTTATCTCTTCCACCAATTCATCGGTGCTATATGTCTCGCTCATCTATTCCTCCTTGTATATTTACAATATAGCCCTATTTACGGCGTTTGTCAAGGTTTATTTACGGCTTTCTTATAAAATCACAACAAATAAACCGATTCGGTTCTTCCGCCCCGGCAATCTTACATGGTCTTTCACATCCGGCGCACAACCGTGCCACCCCATACTTCTGCCATCTGTTACCGAGAGAAAAGAAATAATCGGAAAGCACCGAACCGTGATCCTGCCGCGCCCTCCAATAGTAATGTTCAGCAAGATTTAATGTTCTCATATTTCATCTCCCCGAATGCCCTCTCAAGCCGTTCCGCATACCGCAAAAACCCCTCCAGCCGCCGGTACTCCTCGGCCTCTCTCCGATCCCATACCAGCCGCCCCCTCAACTCCCCCCGTCTCTTTTTGAGTCCTTCCAGGTTTGTCATTTCTGCTCCTTATACTTTTCCACAATTCACTTCTCGGGGGATTTCCACAAATCGCATTCTAAAACCCCCCAAAAATCCCATTTACGGCATATGGGGGATTTCCACAGCCCCTATCTATACTTATCCACATTTTTTTCCACAACATAGTCCCCTCTTCTTCTTCTATACATACTTAATAAAGAAAGAAATAATGGAGTATAGTATATACTTATATACTTATAAACATAATACCTATATACATACTTCTCTTGAAGTACGGCTCGCGCTCTCTTAAAAGATCGCTCGCCGTCCCCTAATTGAAAGTCGATAATCATGCTAGTCGCTCTCTCTCTCAATTTCTCTCTTACCTAAGTTACGGCGCGGCTTGAGACCTCATCCCCCTACCCCCTTCCCCTATTCATTTCACATTGCTCTTGGCATTATTAAAGCCCATGCCTTTTGATTGTCTCCGACATTTCCTTTCACCCTCATCGCTGATTTATCATCCCAGATCTCAAGCGTAATTCCTACTGCCCCAGCCTTTTTCATCGCGCCCAGAAGATTATGAAGTAGCTCAACGGTCATCCCAAGCTTGATAGTTGGCTTTCCTTTCGGTGAAACTGCCGTAATTCTTGGAAATTTCCCATCCATCTTCTTAACTGCCGTTTTATTAACGGAGGAAAGATCGGTAGTTACGAATACGGCATCTCCGTTGTCTGTCTTTAATATCGCCGCGTTCTCAAGAATTGGCATACCATGCTGTTTGGGGATTGTTTTTATGATTTTCTCGGCATCCTCTCTTGAAATCATAAATGGTTCAAAGTCTTCAATAACGCTTTCCCCCAGTATTTGAGGATACTCTTCGACGGGCGCATTTCTTGGCGTAGTCACTAGCATTAACGCTTGCCCATCGGTGGCCGCCGTGTACTTCGGCGTAAAACACACTCCCGTGGTTTGTCCACGCCATGAATTATTCTTCATGGCAATCTGAGATACGCTCAGGTTCGCTTTGTTAAACATTTTCCTCTCTCCCTCGGCCCGCTTGGTAAATGATACTCAGGACTTACGGCCCATGTATATCTGGGGATACATTGCGTTGTTATTCTCGGCCCTCGGCCCTATTCATGGCGATCTCGGCCCCATCCATGGCATCGATGGCTTTCTCGGAAAGTTCTTTTGCTTCTGGATTATTCCAGTCAACCGGAATTACCTGAATCGCAAACCATAGTTCCCGACACGCTTCCAGCAAGTCCGGCGCGGCGGCGATCAGGCAAGCATCATCAAATGAATTGCATTGCGCTACATAAAAATTTCCGCCAACATTCACTTTGTCCGATAGGACGCAAGGGAGCGTTCCCGTCCCGTCGTCATCGTGTGCCGTCCACGGCCCCGGTGTGTGTTTTGTCTTTTCCATTTTTCTTTCCTCCCTTAAAACAGATTATTGCTTTTATCGCTCCCAATACGGCGTAAAAGCCATATCAAACCGCCAAGCCCCACCGCGCCGAAGCACAGCAAGGGCAAAGCCGCCAGTAATTGCACTAAGGTTATGTCATTCATTTTCTTTCCTCCATGTTCGCCTAAACATCCCTGTCAATTGGCGATTGATCTTAGCCGCACATTTACGGCATTGCGTCGTATCAAATTGCGTAACGACAACGTGCGCGTCTTCATAGTGACCACATCCACAACGCATCACCCAGTCGCCATTAGGTTTATACCAGCAGCCAACAGCCTCGTGTACAACTACAGGCCGGGGTTCAGCTAGTGACCTAGCTCTATCATATTCTATTTGTGCCGCCATCCTGCGCCTGACGTGTGTCATGTTTCTCTTTCCTCCTATTAATCAATATATGCCTATTTGCTCATTTGTCAAGTCTTTTCTTGCGTTATTTGAAAATAGTTTTCCCTGCCCATGTATCCCCGGAAAGACTTTTAAAAGAGCGGCCGCGCAGTAAATCCGCCCCGTAAATTCCCACCCCATAAAAAGAATAGATAGATCATACCATTCCAGCCTAGAGCTGTTCCAATCCCTGTCCAGCCCTTCCCCTTCACCTGTATATACATTGTCTATACATTATATTCTCTTCCCCGCCATAATCTCAATTAACAGGCTGGTCCAAACAAACAGGGACACCGGCTTCCACGAATCCCCCAGGACCGCCCGAGTACCCCCTTGTGTCGCATAAGACCCAATAGGTAAACTAGAATTATCCCGCATCCCATTCATTCTAATCACGCATTGAGCACGGATGTGATTATGCAAGCGTTATCCACAGCCAAATCAAATGGGGACAGCGGCCCAAACCCCAGATACCCATATCCCCATTTAGGGTTGTGTGGCGCACATAAGGTGTTTACTCATATGGGGTATAGTTTAGGCATATGGGGAGGTATAGGAAAGCGTGAAAAATATCAATTTATTCGTATGGGAAACGTGAAAAGAGGTAATACTACATTAAGGTGGTAATAGATGGGGGGCAGTACAATTACGGGGCTGGATTTCCTGCCTGGATACAAACGGGTAGCGCGAAAAAGAGCCTTTATATGGGTAGGGGGTTAAATAGGGACACCGGCTCGTCTGACACCATGTTTCTTGCTGGGGCGGGGTTTTTCTGGTGTAACGCGGGTTGATTTAGGGGGCGATTTCGTGTTGGGGCTTGTCAACCTGAAAAAAGATTTTTTATTATTTTGAAATCAGTAGTTTGCGTAGTGACGGGGCCGTAAAAGGGGGTATTGGGTGGAGGGAGTGTGTTATAATCAGAGTATATGGGTATTTCAACGCCACGGGGTTATAGACACATGAGTACGGACGAGGGGATTGGGTTAGTTTACTCGGCGGATATCGAAAGGATGACAAACGATGTGGTGTCTAGGAAGGGTTTGATGGCGTTATACGAGGACATGGACAGTCTGCCGAGCGTGCAGAGTGTATGGCCGGAGGAATTCATTGATATTTGCGAGGCCGCATGGAGGGCCGATCTTGATACAACCCCTGCCTCTAGTGAGGAATGAATGGGGAAGCCGATAAATTGGCGAGGGATGATGGGGGCGGTGATACGCCGCTCCCGGATCCCGTTAATTCAACAGGAGGATTTATGGATTCAAAGGAAAGCCAGTTAAGGGAATGGCTTAAAGAAATTATTCCCTTTGGCAAAATGGTTGATGGGTATTGCTTGATTAAATGGGACGAATCTTATCTCAGGGCCCGGCTTTTTACCAAAAATTACATCTACCAGTTGGCGGTGGCAACACTGGTCGATTATCTGGGCGCAACGATGGTATGTCGGCTTGCCAGGGCCGGGGAGGACTGGTTGCGCGGTAGGGACTTGCCAGACGGTACATTTTCTACAGAGACGTGGAATAGGATTAAAAACGCGATTATATCTAACGAATTAGTCAGGGTGATCGGGCAACGAGAAAATATTAACTCGACCCGGAGTCCTGTTTTAACAGGGTAATTTAGGAGGCTTGTATGCCTGAAGCACTCGAAAGAGACCTGAAGAGGAAGGCGCGAAGGAAGTTTGGTTCAACAACGTCGGAGAGGGCGCGGAAGTACATTTATGGGACGATGAGAAAGACCGGATGGGTTCCGAGTACACAGAAGAAGGGCAAGTGATGTTTAAGGAAAAGGCATCACAGAAAGACTTCCTCGAATTAGAAAATGATTTTTATGAGTTATCCAGTCAATTTTCGGCCTTATGTAAACTTCTTGGTGTGGCATTTGACGTGGGGTCATTTAGACGCGCCCATTACGTTGACCAGTCCAAGGACTTGACCGAGAAGTTAAAGTGAACGGAGAACCTCCACTTGCTTGGATACGTAGTTCTTTACGCAGTCGCCGCACTCGTAAGAGAGGCCATGGCGATCTGGTATTACCGGGCGATTTTCGGGGGCCGGGCTTTCTTGGCATCAATAGTAAGCGGACTCATAGAGATAGTAGACTTAACGGTTCTGTCAAGTCTGGTTATTTTATTGACGCAAACGGGTGGGTTTAAGCGGGCATATCCCGCCACGGCGTATGTGTTATTTGGGTCGGTGGGGGTGTATTTGGGGGTTAAGTTTAGGGGGCGGAGACATAGGTAATGGCTAAAAAAAAGAAGAGTTTGGAAATAGACCCGGAAGCCTCGAAAAGTACGATAGAGGGCTTTCGTGGGGGCATGAGATTGCCCCTTGACAGGATAATGGAGAAGGGGACGAAACTGCGGACTGTTCTTGAGATTCATATCAAGGAAATCTTCGATAAAGAGAAGTCAAATCAACGGACTCTTGAAGATAACCTGACGAAGTGGCAGAAGATTTACTTCGGGCAGAAGGAACCCAAGACCTGGCCGTTTCCGAACTGTTTCTCCAGGGATACTGAAATATTGACAAGCAATGGTTGGTGGCCAGTTGATGAGGTTCGACCCCTTCAGAAAGTTTTAAGTCTGAATCCTAAAACTAAAGAATCGTCTTTTCAGCGAATAAAAAAAACAATTAGTCGGTTTGAGGAAAAATTAATAAATCTCAAATCTAATAGTATTGACTTACTCGTTACCGAAGATCATAACATTTTGGCCTATAGTCAAGAATGCGAAAAACCAAAGTTTATCAAGGCCAAAGATGTCCGCGGAGGGTGGAAAATCCCACTTGTATCAAAATTTATTGATGGAATTAATCCAGATGATATTGACGGATATAATCCAGAAAAAATAGTTCAATTTATTGGATGGTATATTGCGGAAGGGTGGACATATAAACATGGGACCATCGGAATCGCACAGTCAGAAATTAATCAAGAAAAAAGAGATAAAATAGAAAATCTTCTTTTATCACTCGATTTTAAATTTAAGAAAAAGAAGTGGGGATTTTTAGTATCTTGTAAAAAAATTACTCCGTATCTACGGGCTTGTTTGCGATCCCTGGGGCACAGTCACGAAAAACACATTCCTCCGTTCATCAAACAACTTAACCCGCGCCTTTTATCATTGTTACTCAATGCCATGGTTGCCGGAGATGGTCATATTAGAAAAGACGGAGAAACCACTTATTATACAACTTCTAAAAAATTAGCCGATGATGTTCAGGAAATTTCCCAAAAAATAGGATTGCGGGCTAGAATTACCATACGAGATGATTGTGGGAGGGAAATATATACTCACCACAAATATGTTACCCCTGGAATCACGCGACATCTTGGATACTGCGTATCCATTTTGAAAAGATCGTTTGCTAAAACCAGAAATCTGTCAAAAACGATAGTTGACTACAATGATTTCGTTTATTGTTTTACGACCGAACCATTCCATACTGTCTATGTTCGCAGGAACGGAATAGCCTGTTGGTCGGGCCAATGTTCAAATGTTGCCGTTCCCATTACTCGGTCGGCGGTGGACACGGTTTTCGTGCGTATCGTCGATGCCATTTTCAATAAAATGAACGTTTGGATTGTAAAGGCGCGGAAGGCCGAATTTATTGATCTGGCGAAAGAGGTTGAGGACGGTCTGGACTGGTTCCAGAGAAACATCCTGCACCTTAAAAGGAAGTTGCTGTCACCACTCATGCAGGGGTTAAAGACGGGGACGGGGATAGGAGAGTTGGTATATGAAGAGAAACGGCGTACGGTATATCGCTATGCTACACCGGAAGAGGAAAAAGACCCGGCCATCCACAAGTACCCGCTCCCCAAAACGAACACGAAGGGCATAAAATACGTCCAGCAGTTATATGCAGGGCCGAACTTCTATCCGGTATCGAGGGAAGATTTCATCCTGTCGTCGGATGCCACGGAGATTGAGGATGCCTATTTGGTTGGGAATAGGTTCTATCTGCGCAAAACGCAACTCGAATCCAGGGTGCGGCAGGACCTATACGATAAAGAACCGGTGGAGAAGATTACGGCCCCGGACCAGTATAGCGATCAACGGAAGGGTCGGGCGACCATTGACAAGAAGGAACTTGATACGGTTCCCTACACCGATCCATACGAACTCTGGAAACTCTGGTTAAGGTATGACGTTGATGAGGACGGGGAGGAGGATGATATCATGGTTGTCTATCATCCGTCCAGCGGCCAGATTTTGAGGGGGATATACGCGCCCCTGTTCTCGGGGATGCGCCCGTACACGAAGTTTATCTTCTATCCGAAAGAATTTAGTTTCGACGGCGAGGGTATAGTTCAGATTCTTGAACACCTCCAGGTCACTTTAGATACACTGGTGAACCAAATGATTGACCGCGTTACCCAGATTAACGCGCCGATCCTATTCACCAGGGAGGGTTGCGGACTTGATGGTGTTAAGTCGCTTACGCCGGGTCGCGTCTATCCCCTCGCCGACACCCCCAAAGATGCCATTCAGGAGTTCAGGTTCAGCGACGTGACGATTTCGCTGTCGAATGAAATCCAATGGATTGTTTCGATGATGGACAGGGCCGTGGGAGTCACGCCCATATCCTTGGGAATCTCGACGGCAGAGAGGCCGGTAGCTAAGGACACATTCGCACAACAGGAGGAGACGAATAAGAAATTCGCCTTCGGAACCGACAACTTGCGCGATTGTATCACGGAACTTGGATATAAAATTCTTGAGTTCATTGCCCAGTATCAACCCAACTTTGAATATCACAAGGCGGGCGATAAGGGAATGCCGGAGACGAGGACGGTTCAATTCCCGGTGGAATACATCAGGGATGCGTTCGAGATTGAACTGGCGGCTTCCTCCGAACTCTTGAATAAAGAGGTTCGGCGCGAAATCTTCATGCAGGTATATCAACTTCTAAGTGACTTTATGACGAAGATCGGCGGGATGGCGCAAATGATAACGTCGCCGCAAGTCCCAAGTGATTTCAAGAAAGTCCTGATTGACGGTTCAAATAAGAGCGTTCTAATTCTCAATAAAATTTTGGAAAATTTTCCAGACATGAAAGATTCCAAAAACTTGATTATGGATATTACCGAGGCGATTGATACAGAGAAGATGATACAGCAGTCTGCGGATATTATTGCGGAGAAACAGCAGAAGGCACAGGCACAGGCGCAACAACAGGGTCAGGGGCCGCCGCAGCCGGAGCAGATACCGCAGAATGCCCCACTCGCATCGGCGGAACAAATGCTCATGCCGCAGGGCCAATGACATGGACGACGCACTCAAGAGGAAGATGGCTCAGGAACTATCCGGCATTGAACAGACTACCTTCTGGGATGAATTCTTGAAGGCTATACGGGGCCATAGGAAATACTATTCGCAGACGCTTGAGAAAGAGTCCGTGGAGAGGGAGATTGCGAAGGCTCAAGGGAGCATATTTTCAATAGATAGGATTATGAGATTACCACGCGATTTGACGGGGATAGAGAAATCCCCCGATGAATAAAGGAGTAAATAGAGTATGGCTGAAGAAGAAGGGACACCGGTAGCAACCGTTACCGCCCCAGACGCAACGCCAAAGGCCGAGGACAAGTGGACGGGGAAATCCCCAGAAGAACTTGTCTCGATGCTGAAAAACCAGGAAGTTATGATTTCCAAGCAGGGAAACGACATCGGAGACCTGCGCAATGAGATCGTAAGGTCTAGGGAAGAACAGCGACTGGCGCTTGAGCAGGATCGAAGGCAGAGGGAGTATGTGCAACCGCAGTATCCCCCTCAGCAACCGAGTTACCAGCCGCCGGACGAGAAACAGTTTGACTATGAAAGGCCGGTTACGAGTGTTAATACACTTGTTGACAGGAGACTTCAGGCCGAACTTGATAATCGTGAGGCGGTTCGACAACAGTACGAACAAAAGATGAATTGGGAAAGGGCCGTATCCAGTTACGCCAAGGGGCGCGACAAAGTATTTTCAAAGAAAGACCCGCTCTACGAAGGGATTGAACCGGCAGTAGAGAACCTTGTCCAGCAGACATTCATGGGCGGTAAAATGCTCATTGAGGATTTGCGGGATGAGGAGACGTGGGAAACTGCGGCTCAGATTATTCGCCTGAGACGTAAGGAATACGAGAAGGTGGTTAAACCCAAGACACAACCGGTAAGTGCGCCATTCGGAGAGGTTTCTGCTCAGGTAAAGGATTTTGGGGGCGGTGGAACCATGCCGGATTTCGATGAGGGGGCAGATGCCATGATTCGGAATCTGGGGGCCGCCGCAGGGATTAAAAACAGAGAACAAGCGGCGGAGGCACTCCGGGGCGGCAAGGAGAAAAAGTAACATGGCTGAATTTCTTAAAGACATTCACATAGTTGACCTTAACCGTTCCGTGATTGACGAGGAAAAATCCGACAAGAAAAAGAATAGGTTCGTTTTCAAGAAGAGGGTCTATATTGCAGATGCGGATTACAGGGATGCCCAAACGCGCCCACCCTATAAGTTTGAGTGGGCGGCATTAGATAAGATCGGTCATTCCGACCCGGACGGGGATTCTTCCGGGGTACAGACATATTTCGGCATGGGATATGATTTCGTGACCAAGGATGACCCGTATTACCCGGAAGGGGCGACCAGAAATTCTGAGGGGCACTATGTTTTCAAGGACGCGATTTTGATGAAGTGCGATTTTGGCGCATGGCTCAAGCGTCGGGCCAGAGACATTGACAGATCGAATAAGGCTCCAAAGAGGACGCGCGATGCGTTCCTTAATGCGACGGTTGATGATGAGACCGGCGAGAAGTTGGGTTTTTCCAAAGATCAGTTAAAAGATATGGTTTGAGTCGTTTCCGCCGAAAGATAATTTCGGAGGAGAAAAATGGCTACGATGGGTTTTCAACCCTATGACACAGCGGGTGTTCGGACCGTTCACCTCCCTTCTTACACCACGGGTAACTTTGCAAAGGGAGATGCGGTTTATCTTAATGCCGGGGTCGTTACCAAGGCGGCCAGCGGTACTACGGTTTGCAGTATTTTTGGGGTCGCGGCTGGCAATGCCCTTACGAGCGGAACGGTTCCGGTTTATGTTGCCGATCCTACTACGGTGTGGGTTGGTACGGTTGATGGTACGAGCGTGGAGGGGACGGTGGGCGAGAACTATGGATTAAATATCACGTCTGGTGATATGTCTATTGGTCAGTCGCTTACGACCAATACGTTGGTTAGGATTATTGATGTTCATCCCGCCGATGGCTACAAGGCATTGGGGAGAGTTCTTTTTTGTTGGAAAGCCACGGCTATTCAGGGTGACGAGGCCGCCGACTAAGGGAGATGAACAATGAGTGATTCAATTATTCGCGTAAATTTTGATGGTTCTACCAACAAGGAACTCTTTAAGAAGTTGATTGAGGGTATTTTTGACAATACCGACAGGGAGGCACTTAAAGAGTACCCGAATATGTTCAAAACTCATAATTCTAATGAGGAATATATTCGGAAATTAAGGATGGCTGGCCTGCCCCTCGGCGGCGAGGTAAAAGAAGGCGAAGGAATTCCTATCTATGCGCCTAAGTACGGCCAGACGAAGGATTGGACTCAGAAGAGTTTCGGCCTCGGGTTACGCATTACTGACCGCATGAAACGGTTCAATAAGTGGGATCTGATGGCGAAATTCACAAGGAGTCTGAAGAAATCTCAGGTTGAGACCAAGGATGTTGAGTTAGCTAAGGTGTGGAATAACCTGACGGCTACGACTTATGCCGATTGCTATGACGGCGAGGCCATCGGGTCTGCGTCCCATGATTGTTTGGATGATAAGGTTACGCAGTATGACAACCTTCTGTCTGCGGCCCTGAGCAACGCGAGCCTTGAGTCCGCGTTGAACTATTTTGATTATATGTATGACGATCAGGCACAGATCATAACCGCCAAACCCGATACGCTGTATGTAAACTACATGCTGAGGATTTCGGCGGCCAAGATTCTGCGGTCTGATAACGTGTCGGGGGAAATGTCCAACACGCTCAACGTGTTCCCGGATTGGAGCCTCAAGACGTTTGTGTACCACCGCCTGACCTCTACTACGGCGTGGGGGCTTCTCGCCAAGAACGACGAGAACTTTGACGTAAACGTTTGGACGGCCCTTGAACCCGATTTGAAGGTTAAGGACTCGCCCGACCAGACGAGAGACACTATCGTTGACTCGCTCCAGTACTTTTGCTACGGCGTGGGAGATGCGAGAATGGTCTATGTCGGAAATACCTGATTTTAGTTAGTTAGGTTCTTGGAATACCTTAGAAGTAAGAAACGGGGAACGTCGCCAAGGGCGTTCCCCTTATTACGATCACGCAGGACCAACGAATGAGAAGTCGTACAGCGGATCGAGAGGATTAAATTGAGTACATTTCCTGATGGTGTTTTTCAATACGGGGGCGAACCCGTGGGCGGAGCAAGATTCTCTAGTCCATGGGCAACCTCTTGGTTTGTTGATGGTACAAGTGGATATGACGGATTTGATGGTAAGGCTCCAGATAGAGCTAAACTTACGGTCCAGGCCGCATTGACGGCGGCTGGTCGTGGCGATGTTATTTATGTTAGGCCACTTGATTATGACACGGATCGTTCAGATGTCCTGAAATATAGTGAAACCCTTACTGTCCCTTATGCGACAGAGGACCTTTCACTTATTGGTGTTGCAAATACGAATCCTGGGAATCCGAATTATGGCGTCAAATTGCAACGGACAACGGTAGACACAACGTATTGTCTTACCGTTAATGCTCCGGCGTTTCATATTGAAAACGTGTGCGTTCGTTCAGAGGGTTCTCTCGGTGGGGGGATTCATTTTTATGGAGTGGGGACCAGTGACTATCCGACGTATGCTGGCTCTTGCGGCCCGACGATGAATAATGTTGTACTGCGCGGCGGTAAATATTCCGTCCGGATTTCTGGTGGGTATGCCGCCTATATTGCGAATTGCCGATTTGAGGGTGGTTCCGGGCAGTATAGTTCTCTTGTTCTAAACGGGAATGATTTTCCTCAACGCAGAATCCACGTTCGTGATTGTTATTTCGGGGGGTTTAATGGTGCCGCGATTGCCGAAGCCTATATTCGTGTTTATAGTAACACGGACTTGCTTATTCAGAGATGCGTGTTTGGAATCCTTCCTACTGGCACTGCTTACATCAATGCCACGGGAGTAAACCTTGGAATAATTGCTGATTGTTACTTTGATAATGCCGATGCGGTACTTGCCAGCGCAATCATCAAGGGTGGTCTTACGGCAGTTTCTTGCTTTGATGAAAAGGGTATTATTGCCTAAGTTGTGTTGAGTTTCAATGGAGAGGGGCGAAAAAATTCGCCCCTACTCTAATCTAATCGGAGGTTCGATGGCGAACATCATTATTCAAAAACCCGTCAGTTTTGGTAAAACCCGTTCTGAGCAAGAAGAGAACATGCGTAAAGAATGGGGTCAAACAGTTACGGATGAACAACTCGATAAGATTAAATTTTTAGAAAAGAGGGCGAAAGAAAAAGTCGGATCGAGTAAAAACTTTTTTACACCCATTGATGCCGACAAAGTAAAGTAAATGGATACCAAGATAACGATAGGAGAACAATGAGTCCTATTTATGACTTTGCCTGCGTGAAGTGCGGACACCACGAAGATGATGTCATTGTTTCCAGAGACGGGGTTGAAAAGATGTGTCCGAACTGCGATTTTTTTATGAAGAAAAAACCAAGTAGGTTCCATCCGATATTCAACGGCTCAGGTTGGACGCCTAATTTTGGTTCTAAACGAGGAGAAACATGACTGAATTAATCACGATTTCTACGCTTAATGAAAAGCTCAAAGAGATCGAGGCAAGATTTAATGAGGTTACGAGGAATCTGGTTCAGGCGCGGGATGAGCAGATCAGGCTCCGGGGAGAGTTCGACGCCCTGACGAAACTGAAGGCCGAACTGGAAAAGGAAGAAAAGAAGGAGGCATAAATGGGAAACGATATTACAAGGAATCCCATCTATATTGACACGGCAGGGGTGGTTACGACCGGGCCGATATGGATTAAGAAGATCGTTCTTGTCCCGACCGCGACTACGGCTACAGCGGTATTGAAGTATTGGGAAGAGGACGAGGAATCGGTTAGGGTCCACATGAAAAGCAAGACGGCAAGTGGAACCGATTCTAATACTTTAACATCTACGGGGAACTTAACTTCAGCCAATGCCGTTGCTACCGATGCTATTCATATTTATGAATCAAGTACTGGGAACAATATTGGGACATGGGAAATTTCAGTTGCCGGAGATAACGACAAATGCGACGTTCTTCCGGCCACGTTGACAACGGAATCCAACAAGACTTATTCGTGGAAGGTCTATGCCAGCTATCCGTTTGCGTCCCTGAATAACGCAACGTTCCCACCTTGCCAGATGGACTTTTATCCCCCGGTTAAAATCCCGAACCTTATGGTTACGACCCTGACGACCGGGACGCTTTACATCTATTCGTGATGTTAAGAATCCCAGATGCCGTGAACCTGGCTTCCGGCAAGAAGTACTATACCTGCCGCCTATGTGGTGCGTCATACGACGAGATGGAATTACCCTACAAACTGGGGGGTACCGCCCCCGTTGTGGGGGAGACCATAACCGGCGCAACTTCGGGGGCCACGGCGGTTGTGGACAACATCAAACTGATTTCCGGGGCGTGGAGCGGAACCGCCGCCGGAATCCTTTGGTGTACGTCGCCGTCGGCATTTGACTTCGATACCGGGCATTGGGGAACCGAGAATGAGGTTGTTACCAGTTCGACCGGCTCGTTTACATTGGATGGATACGGACACAAGAAAAGTTATGGCCGATACTATCCCGAAGATGAAATAGTCGAAAGGGATGGAACCTATTTATGTTTGGCCCATAACAGTGCCAGATGGAACTTCAAAGATAAGAATGAGCAAAACATTGAAATCGACGAAGGAGATCGGGAATGAGTGAACTGAAATTGTCTCCCTGGGGAGACAGGCTTTACATAATTCTGGACGAGCCGAAGGAATCTGTCGGGACGATTATCCTGCCGGAGAGACACAGCGAAAGAAGCCGTGTAGCGACGGTTTCAGCGGTTGGTGAAGAAGTGAAACACATTAAGCCCGGGGACAAAGTTCTAATTTCTTACTATACGGGCGTTTTCATTCACCTTCCGGATTTTGCGTTTCGCGGAAAAGAGGACTTGCATCGCATCGTGCGCGAGGACGAGATTTTAGCCAAGATCGAGGTGTAACATGGCCTATAGTTTTGACGATTTCTGTACTTATTTGAAATTTGAACTCGGCCAGAGAACAGACCTGGAATCGCCCACAAACTTTTATAAAATCTGGATTAACGCGGCCTACATTTCGCTCACGACTAGGGACAAACTATTCGGGATGAATAAATCCTTCTGGTTTCCGCAACTTGAGACAAGCGGAACGGCAATGACTACGGCAGGCGTTACTTATGTTCTTACGCCTGAGGATGCACTTGTCATACGCAGGATATGGAATACCACGGATGACGCCTATTTAAAACCGATTACGAAGGACGAATACTATAAGAGACTCAGCAAGGTAACGACGGCATCCAGGGGAACTCCGACTGAATATGTCAGACTTGGGACGAATATCTATCTGTCCCCGACACCCGACGATAGTACGACAAGTCTGGTCATATATTACAGGATGGTTCCCGCAGTCCTTGGCGCGTCCACGGACGTGACGGTTCTTGGCGCGGAATGGGATGAACCGATCCTGAAGTTGGCCGTAATTCAAACCCACCAACGGTTGAAGGAATACGACTTGGCCGAGTTGGAAAAGAAGGCGTGGGTAGAGGATGTACTTGGACTTATGGGGATTTATAACCAAGAGGAACGGGCGCGAGAGACGGTATTAGGAATGGACCCAATGAGTGGATCGGGATATTAGTATGATAATCGGAACCCTGACACTTGTGGGTCGGCAGAAGATACGGGAGTACATTTCCGATTATGTAACCCATCCCCTTTATATTGGTTGGGGGATGTGTACCACGGCCAACGTCGCCTCCGAAACCGACACTTCTCTTATCGGGGAATTGGGCAGGGCGTTGGCCACCACGTCGGCGACGGGTAATCCATTAACCGTGTCTATAGGTGAAACCATAAAGGCTTCTTATGAAATCCTTGAGATGGGAATATTTACGGCGGCATCCGGGGGTTCCATGATTTATCGTGGGTTATTTTCTAAGGACGGGGTGACGGCAAAAAGTAGATGGATAAATAGTGGGGATAGTTTGGAAATATCTATTATTCTTAATTTTGCAAACGGAGCATTTTAATGGTCACGACCGCCGGACTCAATGCTATTGCCGGTCTCTTGGGGGACAAGAGTAGTCCTGTTGATTTTGCCTGGATTGGTTACGGAAGCGGTGTGACGGCGGCGGCACTCGATCAGACGGCATTGGTGACGCCGGTTGGGGCCAGATTGGAGGCAACCATCGAGGTAATGTCTATTCTCAAACCAAATGATACCGTAAAGTTTTCGGCCACAGTCACCCCCGAGGCATTGGGGACGTGCGCGGAAATAGGCGTGTTTACGGTGGCATCCTCTGGAACAATGTTATTGAGAAAACTCGCAGTTCCAATATTAACCTATAAAGCCAAGGATACGTTATCCCTTATAGCTACCGTAACCATTAAAAATAAAGGCGTTGGGGCGGATGACGGTGACTGGTAATGAGAAATTAAATGCCAACATCTAAATTCATCAGAAAATTTATTATCCGGCCCGCAGAACATTTATATGATTTGCAATACGCATCCGCAAACGCCGACCCGCAGGCCACCGCATGGCCGTCCATGAATGTACAAATGTATAGGAAGTCTATTCAAAAGAGACCGGGATATTCGTTGGATAGATCAATGGTATCCGGGGACAAAGTTCAAGATTGTATTGTTTACACGAAGTATGACAACAAGAGTTATTCTTTAATTTTGACGGATGCCAACCTTATTAAACGCGAACCAACCGAGACCGATGGCGGAACATGGTCTTATCTTACGGAGACATATACGGGTGGGACAACTGGGCGGGCGACTACAAATGGAACGACTGCCGTTGAGTTTACGGATACGAGTTTGATAGCCAACGGGGTCGTTGCGAAGGGAGATAAATTTATTTTGGACTTGGCGGCGGATCATGCCGTTGACAAAGAACCGGCTACCGGGTCTAAGTGGTCAAACATAGAATCGGTTACGGATGCGGATACTCTTGTTTTAACTGTGGTCTATGGGGGGTCGCCAGCTACCGATAAGTATAAGATTAGGAAAGTCTATACCACGCCGGATGGAGAGCGGTGGACATGGACCGTAGTTAATGACAAGTTCTGTTTTACCAATGGGAATACGGATGTGCAGTATTGGAACGGAGCCGGATATGCCGGTGCATTAAATGCGGTAAATGCATGCCAGGCCAGGTATTGCCTGAACTATGCCAATAGGCTTTTCTTGGCGGACCTGTATTTTCCGGACGAAGTTGGAGGAACATATACTCGCCATCCGTGGACGGTAAGGTGGTCGGCAGAGGGGAAGCCGGAGACCTATTTATTGGACGGGGATACTACCGCCGGAGAAAGCGATTTCCTTGGAACCGATGACGTTATAACGGGGCTTGGGCAGACAGGACAGCAGATTGTTGTTTACAAATATAACTCGCTTATTTTCGGGAACCGGACGGGGGTGGCGACATCTCCGGTAGAGTTTCCGACCGAGCGTCGGGGGCTTGGGTGTATCGCCCCATATTCAATCATTCCGGTTGCGGGAACGAATGTGTTTTTGGGGAACGATAACTTCTATTCCTTGAACGGGGACGTCCCCGAGCAATTCGGAGACAAGATTAGAGACAAGTTTTTCGACGTGGTGAGCGAGACGGATAGAAAGAGAATGTGGGGAAAACTTCTCGTGGGCCAAAGAAAGATTCTTTGGATCGCCAACAGCAATTCCGGGGAGGGACAATTGGCTTTTGTGTATGACTATGGAAACAGGGAATGGGCGACGTGGAAGTTCTATCAGGACGTTACGGGTATTGGAGAGTGTGCTTAAATGGCAATGCATACTGGAGAGCAATATCCCGGCCTCCGTGATTTAGTCGCAACCGCGATAACCGGCACGAAGATTAAACTTACTTGGAAAGACCCATGGATTCTCCTTCCAACTGAACCGAGTTGGTATCTTGAACGCATCGGTATCTATCGCAAAGTGAGTGGTGGAACATATGCTGAAATCGCGGTTTTGATTAATACCAGCAAACTGCATTATTGGGTGACCTCCTGGCCGGATACGACCGTGAAGGATGGAACCGCATATTCTTATTATTTAGATTGTATATTTTTCTCGGCATATCTTAATTCGTCAAACGAGGCAAGCGCGACGACGCCACTTCCGGCCCCAACCAATCTGTCTGCCGTAGCCGATTCCACGGACAAGATTATTCTGACATGGAAAGATAATTCTACCAATGAAGCCGGATTTGAAGTTTATATGAAGAAAGAGGGTGGTTCTTACGGTTCACCAACCATTAAGGCCAAGAACGCCGAAACTCACACAGAAACAGGTCTCGTTATATCTACTCTATACTGCTTTAAGGTTAGGGCGGTAAATGCCATCGTAAACTCATTGTATTCTAATGTATCGTGCGTGGCTACGGATGCTACGGCCGTAGTGCCGCTTTCAAATACCGGGCACCAGGACATTGATGTAATTGATACGGTCAACGTAACCATCATCAAGGCTCCGGTCACTACGGTTATAAAGACCGTGGAGGCTACGGAAGTTTTGACTAATACTTTCGACGTGGTGGCCGCAGACGGGGCCATATATAAGATAGATACGAGCCATGCCGATGCCGGGTATCCGGTTTCGTCTTATATAAGAACGAAAGACCTGGACTTTACTGACCAGCACCCCGACATCTCAGGAATGGTGAAAACGATTAGAAAACTTCGCTTGATTTACGAGGACATAGACGCGAGCACCCCGATTACCGCCTATATCAGTAACGATGGGGGGGCGAATTGGAGCACGTCGTTCACGACGGCCGGGACCGGAGATGGGCGAGTAAAAACGCAGGACTTTTACTTTATGAATAGCGAATATGTTACCGGGCTTAATTTTACGTTCAGGGTAGATTGTCTATCCACGACCAAGACCTTTTTGTGGTTGGCATTCGAGATAGACTTTTTAGTTAGGGGCGAACACTTCAATGTGTAGCCGGGGAGACTTGCGTGGCCGATAAGTGTTGGATTGTATATGGATTTCTCGGCGGCCTTGGTTGTCCTGCCCTCAGATTTAACTATTACAACGGCACAAGTTGGGTATTTGATAAAACAAAATATCGGGCGCACTTAACGGCTATCGCGGATGCCGGGGCAAACGCCATCCGCAGAATGCCCGATGCGGGCGCGAGAGACAACCACCCCTACGGAAAGAAGGGCCAGTTTTGCGAATATCAGTATGTTTCCGAGAGTGTCGGATGGGATTTGGATCATTTTAATGAGGCTTATTTTGATACTCTTGGCGAGGCGATACTTATTGAAAACGACTTGGGGCTGACCACTTTTCAATGTTTTGCCGATAACGCCGTATACCATCGGGCGACAAGTAAAATATATTCTCCATGGGTCTCGAACAATAATGGAATAGATACCGTTTACGATGCGGACGCCTATCCGTATTTTGATGCCCTGATTGATAAATACCTTTCCGAGTTTTCCAGCATGGACGTGGTTTGGGCTGTCGGGAACGAGATGGATAATTCGGGCTTTCCAGCACTATTCAATGCAGTCATTGTTCCGTTGGTTGGGACCGGGGTCGGTAAATTAAATCCGGACAAACTGACATACGGTTCGTGTAGTAGTTCCATTACGAACACGGTTAGGGGTTATCTTGCCGATGATGCGACTAGAAATAAGGTCATCATGGAGGTTCATGGTTGGCCGGCATCCGTTTATAAGTCAAGATTTTCCCCGTGGAATGATACGGGAGCAAGGATGCTCTTTAGTGATGATGGGGTTTCTACCGGGGCTTCGGCGTGTGATAAGTGGGAGGCGGGGGCGGCCCCATCAGCCGCAGAGTGGTACGATGCCATCTTTGATGTTCTGACAACATACGGGGCCGCAGATGGTTCCGATGACCACATCCTTAATTTTGAACATACGTTCATGTCCGGTTATGACCTGTCTACAACCTGTCAGGCGGCGACCATCGCCAAAATGAGAGAGGCATACGAGGCATGGGTTTTGACGACTACCGGTCCGCCGCCGCCACCCGGTGCCACGGTTCCGATAACGCCATCCGGGTTGACGGCAACCATAAGCGGGGCCACGACCGTGACACTTGCGTGGACGGATAATTCTATTAACGAAGTTGATTTCCACATAGAAAAAAGCACGACCTATCCGGGAACTGCCGGATTCACGCAGATTGCGACCGTCGCGGCCAATGTCGTGACCTATGCGGCGACAGGATTAGCCGAGGGGGAATCGGTTTGGTTTAGGGTTCGGGCGCACAATATCACCGGATATTCCGGTTATACTAATATAGTTTTGGCTGTCATTCCTGCGGCAGTATCTATGCCAAAGTCGCCGCAACGCCTTGCCAACCTTCCGTACCCATACGGGTTTAAGAGTTTGGATGAAATCAGGGATTACCTGATTAAACTGCGGTCTAAGTTGGGGATGACCGATTTTTCCGTACATCTTGGGGACATCATTACCAAGAGCGGCGCAATGTTTCCCGACCCATCCCTGGGGGCAATAATTTATGGAAATGATGTGCCGGAGTGGGTTACTCTTTTAGGGAATACAACGACAGAGTGTCAGTTTCTACTCCAGACGGGAACGGGGGCGGTTCTTGGCAGTGCGGCCCCTGTCTGGAGTACGACGGCACAACATTTGACCCTAAGCGACTCGGCGGCGGCCCCGTACCTGAAACTAATCAATGCTAGCGATACGACCCGCGACCCGATCATCCAATGGGCGGTCGGGGCAACCCCGGTCACGAAGTTCACGATGGGCGTGGACGATAGTGACGCTGATGATGCGTTCCGCATCGGCAAAGGCACGACGCTGGAAACGGAAACCGTCCTGTATTCAGGCAATACCAACACACTGTTCGGTGAGGGCATTTGTTCAGGCGCGGGAGCTGATCCATCAGCCATGATGAACAGTGTCATCGTTGGCGATGATGCCGCTCGCCTTGCCGCTGGATATTGGGAAGATAATGTCATCATCGGGTCACAAGTCGGATATAACGTAAGGGATGACTCTACTACGGGAACCCAAGATGGTATTTGGGATTCTGTTATTATTGGTCCCTATGCCGCCATTGGGGTTGCCGATACACTTCTGGGTATTAATACCGTCATGGCCTTGGGATATGAAGTTCTTGGCAATGCGAAGGGATACTTTGTTCAAGATATATTCATAGGCGATGCGGCTGGATATTCCATAAACACCACGGGGCAAACCGACGGCGTGTGTAGGGCCATCGTCATTGGCGGTTCGGCGTTTCTTGGTTTTACCCCCACGGGTGACAACTGGGGAGAAGTTACTGCCATTGGATATAGCGCCCTTTATTCTTATATTGATGACTTAATAAATAATAACACCCAAATCATATCTATCGGCAATGACTCTTTTCACGACATGGAATATGGGACGGAAAACGTCGGCATCGGCGCAGAGGTCTTTTATCATGGTGGGACGATAGATGTTGCCGGGGGTACGGCTGGATTAAATTACTGTACTGCCGTTGGGAACTATGCCGGGATTTATCAAGACACACCTGCCGATGGCCTGACCTTTTTCGGATACGGGGCCGGGCATGATACCGGACGATATGGATATGTACAGGGAGATATTGTCGCCATCGGGAGAAATGCTTTAAACATTATTGCTGTATCCGGCACCCCGTATTTCACCACAGAGAAGGGGTCAATATATATTGGGTCTTATTCGGGTTGGGATATTACGAATGTCGTACCTCCGGCTACCGGACCGACAGGAGTCAAGGCGGCGGGGGCTGGATTAGAAATAGGTAATTATAGATACCGGACTTCCTTTGTTTTAGACGGCAAGGAAACAATGCTCGGAAAGGCATCGACTTCAAATATAACCACGACCGCCGGGAATCTCATCATAAATGTTGCCGCCATCCCTGTTTACTCGGGTCCGAGAACTTGTTCCGCAAGAAAACTCTATCGCTCCAAGGTCGGAGGTTCACTTTACCTGCCATACTATTTGGTTGCCACCATTGGTGACAATTCAACGGTGATCTATGCCGATTCCACGCCCGATGCCAACCTAACCGTTGTCGGCCCATCGACAAGTTATTCTGTCGCCATCGGCTATGGGGCGAAGGTCTGGGCGGCGAATCAACTGGTTGTGGGCGGAGATACGGGCGGATACATTGACGAAGTTTATCTGGGTAACGGGATTGTCAACGCCACGCCCTTAGACGTTACCATCAATGCATCGGGGGGCGTCGGAACAAACATTGCCGCCGCCGACCTCATTCTTGCGGGGGGAAGGGCCACGGGAAATGCCGCATCTGGCGACATCATCTTCAAGACGGGAGCGGTTGGTGCGAGCGGGACGGCTCTACAGACGCTTGCCGAGCGGTTCAAAATACAGGCCGGAACAGCCGGGGTGACCACGGCGTATCCCATTACCTCAACCATCGCCGACGGCACCCCCCCTTTTGTCTTGGCCTCGACCACAAAGGTCGAGAACCTAAATGCCGATACGTTAGATGGATTACACGCCGCCGACATCGTGGCGAGTGCGGTATGGTCGAATATCGGGTCGAATCCACAGGTAGGACAGTATCGTATAAAGGAGATGCACTTTAATGCGTCCATGCAAATCGTTATTGTTTATGACGATGTGCCGGAAATTGCTATCGGAGACTATCCGACCATTCTCTCCAGTCCAGGAAGCGGAGAATACCGTATCAAGGCCCTTCGACTCGATTCAGGTCTGCGGGTCGTCGTCGTCTATGACGCGACACCGGAGCCATAAATGAACATGATCTGGAATAGATTGAAATATGTTTTAAGTCCCCAATTTGATGTGTATGATGTTGTGAAAAAAACCGTAAGAAATAGAGTTGCCGACATAGGCTTTGGAACCGGATTTGGGACGCATCTATTCAGTGTCAACGCAAAAGAGGTTTATGGATATGAAATAGATGAGGCCGCTATCCAGTTTGCCAAGACCGTATTTCCGTTCAAGGCTCTGCATTTTGATTATGGAGATATTTTGAAAGGTATTGATGGTCCGGCATTTGATTATGTCGTTATGATTGACGTGATTGAGCATCTCAAGAAAGAACGGACGGCACTTGAGAATGTTAAAAAGATGATGATTCCGGGCGGCACATTCATCTGTTCTACGCCGAACCGCCTGAGCCGATACCGGAAGGGCGAATGCCACGTTCGGGAGTATGCCCCGAAGGAATTGGAGGGGATATTGAAACGTGTCTTTGTCTCAGTCAGTCTGAGAAATTATAGGCTTGAACCGCTGGTCAGCCAATATGAAAACCCGATGCTTGCCGTATGTAGAAACACGGACGCGGTAACTCAATCTACGAAGGAGAAAGCAAATGGCTGATGCAAGTTTGACTTTTAAGCCTGCTGATATTGCTACGGCGAGTGACGCGGCCTCCAAGGCTATGTCGAAAATTAATGCCGGGTCTGCCGTATGGGACCTGGACGCCTCTGCCGCCGTGAGTGCGGTTGCGGCTCGGTCTGCGACTTGGGATGGTTTTGCCAGCGATGTCTCGGATGCCTTGAGTGCGGCTTCCCACGCCCTGACCCACGCGAATACGGCCAGTAGCATAGCGGCGGGACTGCAATCTAACGTGAGCGATGCCCTGAGCGCGGCTTCTAATGCGGTAAGCAAGGCCGTAAAAGCGAGTAGTGTCGTTGCGGCTCAGTCCGATGCGGTGAGTAACGCTATTTCGCAAGCGACGGCGGCCCTCAGTAAGGCCACGTCTCTCGCCTCGACCGTCATTCGGACCAACGACACGGGTTCATCTGCCGCTGTTCACTACATCACGCGGACGAGCGCGGGTCTGCTCAAGTTCATGTATTCTAACGTTCTTTAACCGTCAAGGAGGGTCGGATATGCAAGTAGTTCATTGGGCATCATGGTGTCCAAGACAATCGGGAATGTACGAGTCTGTCAAAGATCAAATCAAGTACGAACGGAAAGCGGGGCTTCAATCCGACCTTGCTGAACCAAACGACAAACAAAAAGAGGGGAGGGTCGCCACCGACGATGGTTGGCTCTCCCCCATTTCTTGGGAGACGGCCAAGAAAGCTGACATTCATGTTTTACACGCCGCCATTCCCGGCGAAATCAGGAACATGAAGGGGCCGAAATTCGTCGCCATACTTCATGGGCCGCAGGAACACATGCTCTTAAAGGAATGGGTATCGAACCGGAAGGACGAATCATTCAATCTGCATATCAATATTCTTTGGAAATACGACGCGACGGTCGTTCTCAACAAGCATGAGTTCGATATCCTGGAACTCTACGATGAATATGGCAGGATTCACTACATCCCAAACTCGATTGATCTGGAGCGGTACCAGGGCGAGGAAATGACGTGGAAATATATCAATCATCCGGCCATCATGTCATGTGACGTTCTGAGGATGGAGAAGTTGCCGTCCCATATTATCTGGGCGATGCCAAGGATTGTTAAGCGGATACCGGAGGCGCGACTGAATCTGTTTAGCCTGTCGCTGGAGCCGATATCGACGTATCGGAACATGTTCTGCCGGAGTAAGGAACGAAAGTTGGAAAACCTCTGCGAGAACATTCAACTTGAGAATAACAACCTGCGTCCATTTATGAAGGGTGCGGACATCGGGTTTAATAATAACATCAGCGGGATTGCCAGCCGCGTCACGATGGAGATGATGGCGATGGGCGTCCCGGTCATTAGTTATGCAGGCGACTATACGCCGTATCACGCAAAGATTTGGGACCTGGATTCTATTGCCGAACAGGTTGAGAAATGCTGGAGGGTCCTAACCAAAGACGGGAGCATTCTCCGGCAACAGACCCTTCAATATGCCAAAGACAACTTTGACAGGGAGAAGGAAGTCAAGAAGTACGTCGAGTTGTACACGAAACTTCTGGAGAAGAAAGATGGTTAAGGTTACGGAGGCCGAGGTTCTTTCGCTCGCGGGGCCGAACCAGATATTCGGGGAGTGGAAGGCATACTTACAATTCCTTCAATCCTATTGCACGGAACATAGTCTCTTGAACCCGGTCATCGTAGAATTGGGCGCACAACATGGGCGGCAGAAGGCGCACTATGAGCGGTTTCTTGATGCGACCCATATCGGGATAGACATGAGCGACAAGTGGTCAAAGCCCGACATTCTCGGCAATACGCATGCGCCCGAAACACTAAAGAAACTCAAGGCGTTGCTCGACGGCAGGAAGATAAACATCCTATTCATCGATGCCACGCACACCTACGTAGACGCCCTCGCGGATTACCTGGTCTATGGTCCGCTCGCGTCGGACATTATCGCGTTCCATGACATCCAACACGAAAAGGAAATAAAGCAACTTTGGGACGAAATCAGGGCAAGCGAGAAAGACAATCCGAACATGTCATTTGTTGATATCGGGAACTGGGCTAACGGATGGTGTGAGTTGGGGATTGGAATAATCGTTAAGGGGGAGAGACACAATGGCTGACACGAGCGCAACATTCAAGCCTGCCGACATAGCAACATCTTCAGATGCGGCCTCGGACGCATTGTCCAGGGTGGCCGTCGTTTCCGATGCGGCCAGTAACGCCCTGTCGAAGATCACGGCTCGGTCTGCTACGTGGGACACCAAGACCATCGTCCTCAAGGTTTATAACGAGGCAAGTGCCATAGCCAGCGGTGACGGCAAGATGTATTTTACCGTCCCTGCCGCGCTTAACGGGATGAATCTTACATCGGTAGGGGGGCATCTCTATACGGCGGCAACATCGGGGGTCGTCGGCGTGCAAATCTACAACGTAGATTCGGCAATCCACATGCTGTCGCGGGCGATGGAATGGGACGTGACGGAAAAGGACACGGCAACGGCGGCGGCATCGAGCGTGGCCAAGATCGACGCGGCGGCGGACGGCGTGCTGACGGGAGAGGAACTTCGCGTGGACATCGACGCGGCGGCAAGTGGCGCGAAGGGACTTGAGGTCAGGCTTTCGTTCAGGACGCCGTAAGGAGATAACATGGCAGAAAGGCACTGGATAAACGGTGGCGTTAATAATCTCTGGGGTACGACAGGCAACTGGTCTCTGACAGAAGGCGGGGCTGGCGGACAGGCTATACCAGTGGTGGCAGATGATGTCTTCTTTGATGCCGGGAGTCCTGCGTGTACTGTTAACAGCCAAAACAGGGTATGCAAGACCTTCACTGCTGCATCCTATGCGGCAACATTAACATTTACCTATTCCATAAGTGTATCTGGAAACATAACCGTTGGAACGAGTATGGGGTGGTCCGGGACGGGTCAATTAATTATGCTTGTTGCCGGGACGTGGACATCCAACGGGGCGACGATTGGCGCAGACATTAAGATTGGAGACTTCACGGCAGGTACCGTCACGCTGGCAGACGATTTGACAACTTCGGGTGATCTGTCTCTTACCAATGCGACCAGTACGACGTTCTCCGGAGATTTTCATATTACCGCCGCCACGTGTACGATTACGGGAGGACAAACCGTTACCATTGTTCACGACGTCACCATTACAGGTTTAACAACCATTGTTAGTACCGAAGTCCTCGATGGGTTATTTAATTGGAATACGGGCGGTCTTACGGTAGGGGGGGCCTTTACCGGGACAACGCCCATTGTTCTTACCGGAGGAACGTGGCAAGAAACCTATGTTTGTTCAAAAAACGTGACCCTTGCGGGAGACGTTACCATATCTGGAACCATCCTCTATGCGGCAAGTGGAACCCCGACACTTACCTATTCATCGGGAACGATTACAACTACGGGCTCCACACTCTCAATCGCTACGGCCTGTACACTCAACACCAACGGAATGAGTTGGGCGAACATTACCCTAAGTGCCGCATTAACCCTCACGATTAGTTCTCCGTTGACACTTACCGGGAACTTCACCATATCTGCCGCCTCAACCCTCACGATTAACGGTTTATTGACGGTGGCAGGAACACTGACTCTTCCCAATGCCGCCGTTACCTTCGCCGGGATATCTGGGTTTACCGTGGGGACACTGACCAATACAGCAATCACGGCGACACGCATTTATACATTTGAGGAAGCGATCACCTATACCATAACAACCGATTGGACGTGTGTTCATACTGCCGCACAAACGGTGCGGTTCACGGTCACTTCAGCCGACGGGGCAACGAAGGCTATTATTACCCTGAACTACGGTGCAACCCAAAAGGTCTTTTTTCTTGATCCAACGAGAATAGACAGTTCATTGGGACAACCCATATTTAGTTTCACGGGTGCGATAACCGATTCCTATAATTGGTCTAACGACTTGGGCCACGGACGTATCATCCCAGAGGCGGGAGGCGAATCCGTAACGGTCGCCGGGATAACCAAAGACAACGCCGGGGTCGCACTCGGTTCGTGCGATGTCTATTTGTTCCGCGACAATGGGGGCGATACGGCAACATACATAGCCTATGTAGAAAGCGGTGCGGCTGACGGGACATATTCCTTCACGGTGTTTCCCGGCTCGACATACTTTGTCGTGGCTTTCAAGGGCGGGGCAACGCCCGTTATGGACGTTACGGACAGGACGGTAACAGCGGTCTAATATGGCGATTTCATTGCGGTCTGTCGGGGCAAGTCCGGGAGCCAACTCCTCGAACTGCGTTATTACAAAGCCCGCAGGCTTGGCCGTCGGCGACTTCATGCTGGCGCATGTCGTCAATAAGGCCACGAGTGGGACCATCTCAAGATCGGGTTGGACCATAATCGGGGCACAGTCCAACACGGCGAACTCCCGCTCGGCTCTGTTCTATAAGTTTGCAGACGACGCCGATGTTGCCGCCAGCACTTTTACGTTTACCCTCGGCACAGTGGGGCGCAACCGAGGGGAAATGGCGGCGTGGCTTAGCGTCGATACTTCTACGCCCGTCCATGCGGTAGACCAACAGATTAACGCCGCTGGAACCTCAATAGCCGTTCCTTCAATTACGGTTTCGGACGCACGAAAACTCCTCATCATTGGTAGCAACGCCTCTGGTGGAACAGCAACCGCCTGTTCTGGAATCAATCAGGTCTGCACCATCACGGATGGTTATGCCGTTGCCTATAGCACATATTGTGCGTTGGCCTGTTTCAGTGGAATAAAGGCAACCTCGGGCGCGATCGACGCCCACTCGCTGAGCACTTTCACATCTGCCGTTAGTAGTGGTCATGCAGTAGCATTGAACCCGGCGACTTCCAACCCAAAGGGTGGTGCGGCAGACAAAGATGCATACCTGCGTTCCCTGGCCGATAAGGACGAGACGGGGAACCCGAAAAATCTTAGGCTTAGGTCTGAGGCGGATAAGGTGGCCGCGCCACCGACCGCTTACGTGCAACAGGTAATCATGGTGATGTGATGTTTCAAGATAATAATTTGGGGCTAAAGCCGGGCGATATCATCGTCATCTGGAGTAGCCGCTTAATCGCCTTTCTCGTTTACACCGTATTCGGAATCCGTGATCCCGCGACTCATGCCGAAATGGTCTACGACGATCAATATAATATTTCATCCTCTATCGGCGGGGTCAAGTTGAGGCCGACTGCTGATATGTTTAAGGCCCGCAAGTGGGTCGTCCTTAGGAATAATAAAATACTCCCGCCCGAAAATGTCCAATGGACGGCCAGGGCGTATATCGGATGCGGCTATGATTATTTCCTATACGCGCTTTGGATCATGCGCCTTTCGCTCGTCCTTCAACCCCTGGTGTGGATATTCCTACAACCTTTCCGCAACTGGCTGAAACGTAAAGAAGCGAAAACATTTGGCTGTTCCGAACTTGTCGTTCAGATACTGAAAGACCTGGGCATTGACACCGGCATCGACGAGCCGTGCAACGCTCCGCCGGATAACCTCTTGCAGACCGCCAGAAGCTGTATTCATGATTGGGAGATAATTCTAAGTGGGGGGAATTTTAGGAGGATAAAATGAACGATATTATTAAATTAGTCTTTGATCGAGTGAAACTTGACCTGCTCCGCAAGACTGGCGTGGTGGCGGTGGGCATCGGTTATAAAACTGTCGGGGGTGTGAAGACTTCTGTGCCCGCCATCGTCTGTTCGGTTATTAAGAAACTTCCGGTCAAGAACATCAAGGCAATGGATCTCATCCCTGTGCAAATCGAAAATACGTCCACGGACGTCATCGAGACGGGCATTATCAGGGCACTCGAAGACCGCACGAAACGCTGGCGTCCTGCGCCTGGGGGCGTGAGCATCGGGCATGAGAAGATCACGGCTGGCACCTTGGGTTGCCTTGTGGAGAAAGGCGGCAAAAAATACATCCTTTCCAACAATCATGTGCTGGCGAACATGAACGAGGGGGCTATCGGGGATGCGATTCTACAACCCGGGGCGTATGACGGGGGCACATTCCCTTATGACAGGATCGCCACCCTCGCGGAGTTCGTCAAGATCAACTTCATCGGGGGGGATGGGTGCGGTATAAGCAAGGCGATAACAAAAGCGCTGAACTTCATCACCAAGTCCATCAAGAGCGGATCGAGGTTTGCCACGTCGAGGGCAGAACTCCCGGAAAATCGGGTCGATGCGGCCATCGCGGAACCCCTGGACGCGAGCTGGGTCCTGGACGAAATTCTTGAAATCGGCAAACTGCTGGGTATCGGCGAGGCGACGCTTGGTCTCGGCGTGAAGAAATCCGGGCGCACTTCCGGACTCACTCACGGAACCATCGACGTTATGAACGTGGCGGTCCAGGTCCAATACGGCGACACGAAAATCGCCTACTTCGTCGACCAGTTACAAGCGGGTGCCATGAGCGAAGGCGGGGATTCCGGGTCGGCTGTCGTCGATAACGAGAATCGCCTTATTGGGCTTTTGTTCGCTGGGTCAGATGCGACCACGATCATCAATCCCATCGGTGAGGTGTTCTCAGCACTTAAACTCGATCCGTGGAGATAGACGGCGGAAAGATGCGGTACAAATAATGGGGCAATTGGCCTAAAAATTGGGGCAAGTATCCAAAATGATTATCAGTCCTCATATATCCGAGAATGAGTACCGCTGTAAATGTTGTGGTGCCCTTCCTCCGGCGCTTCGGGGAGGGGAAATCCCGACGTGTTATGAATGGTTCTTTGAGGACTTTGAGGATATACGATTGGAACTGGGAAAACCGATAGTAATTTCAAGCGGTTACCGTTGCCCGGCGCACAATCAGGCCATTGGGGGCGAGTTGATTTCTGCCCATCTCTGGGGACTTGCCCTAGACCTAGATCGCAATAGTGTTGCCGAAGTGGAAGAATTACGACTCATCGTGGAAATGGTTCATCCAGAATTAAGGATGGAGGTCGTTAAAGACATCGGCACCTGGATTCATATTGATTCGATTTACGCCGTATTCCCGCCAGCGTCAGATGCGTGGAAAAAAGGCATTAGAGTATATAAATGAATTTAGACCTGAATTATCTCAAGAATCCGTCGCCGCTTCTGCGTCTATTTGAACCGACGATTGAGAAACTCCAGTTCATAGCGAACAAATTCGCCACGGGATTTCTGTATATCCCCGATGAACTTAGGAGTCCGCAGAAGGTATTCGAGTTGATGGCGCACTTATTCCCGTATGCTATTGAACCGGCCCTTCGTCCGTTCCATGTTTATTACGAGATTGGAAGATTCGATGGGCTGATCGGGTTTACGAACATCATGCCTGAATATAAATGCGGAGTATTGTTCAAGATATGGAACCCGACTATTTGGGGGGCTACGTTGGCACGGGGTTTGGCAGAGCTGACCGACCGTTTCATGCAGGAATACCACATTAAAAGGATGGAAGTAGAGACCGTAGATGAACGGATGGTAAAAATGGGAAAGATTTGCGGTTTTAAACAAGAGGGAACAAAAGCTATGGGTTTTAGGTTTGACGGAAAATTTTATACAGCCTTCATGCTTAGGAAAATAAGGCGCGAGGACTAGGAGGGAAAGATGTCAATACCAACGATTGCAACAGGCATATCGGCCTTGTTGGGTGTGGGGGGAAGTCTTTTTGGCAAGAAAAAGAAGCCAACGGAGTATACGAGCACGAAGGCTCCGGCGGCACAGGGGTTGGAGAACTCCATCAATCAATACTATCAAAGCATGATGGGGAAACCTTCTCCGTATACGCCCATGAATAGCCAGATGTTCCAGGGCGCGAACATCCTGTCTAATGCGTATGGGGGTGGGCCGTATCAGCACTACGGGATGCAACAGATGCCACAGGGTGGGATGCAGGGACAACCACAAATGCAGGGCATGATGCCTGGTATGCCCCCTGGTATGCCCCAGGGTGGCGGTGGTATGCCACAACTCCCACGGCAAATGGGTCAGGGTGGGATACCTCCGTGGCTTGCACAGATGGCAGCGGCAAAGGGTACGGGGGTTCCACAGAGACAATGAGAGACAGACTCGGGACGAGCAAGTGGCTTAACCTGCCGTCCAGAAACCCGACCCAGGCATACATGAGGCGTTTTGTGCGCAATCCATCACTGCCCCTAGAAACCGGATTTACCCGGATGAAGAAGGCGTGGGATGAAAATATGGCGAGTAAATTAAAGACGAAATACGACGAGTATTTTGAATAGGAGGAAGTGATGATGAATCAATTTGGTGATAGTGGCGGAGGCGGTGGTTATCGGCCCCCCGTCAGGCCGAATAGACCCCAGACCCAGGGTGTTCAGCGGCCTCGGCAACCCTATCCCGGAGGATCACAAGTGGGAAATGCTTACGGACAACAGTCGCATCCGAATATGCCGAGTATGCCCAGTCCATTCCCGAAAATGCCGTTTCCTGGAATGGGGGGAGGCGGGTTTCAGACAACCGCGCCGTTTGGTGTCGGGGGCATGGGCTTCTCCAATAATTTGGGGGGCGGGCAGGGTTATGGACAATTTCCGATACACAGTTCCATACAGTCGATGTACCAGCAACCCATGATGGGGATTCCGGGGATGTTCGGCGGGGGCGGACCTCAATATGGGACAAATATTCAACCCATGCCGGGATACGGACAGCAACCCAATCTTTCGGCAAATAGACTTACCGGAAACCCCTATATGCCTCAACCCCAACAGCCCCTTCCACAGCCACAACAAATGCCGAATAATCCCCATAATCCTTACCAAAGTAGTCAGGGTTGGAATCCTCCGGGGCAGTTCCCCGGCGGGAGATTTCCAGCTTATTGAGGCAATAAAATGATAGATACAAGCAAATTTAACACACCGGACTCATGGGGGGGTACGGTGCGGGATAAAAGCAATCCGATCACGAATCCGCCTACGGGGACCGTCCCTGCGGGCGGACAACAAGACCCCTACGCCTCATTTACGATGCCGCAACAGACCTTCAATGCTCCGGGCATGGATCAGTGGTCTAAGGCGGCAGACCTATATGGGTATGCATCTGCTCCGCAGGCGGCACCGACGGCGTGGGGTACGGCTGAGAATGCCTATAATCAGATGTTACCCGGCGGCCAACCCGTAGATGTTACGGGATGGTGGAATGCACAGCAACCCGTATTCCAAACCCAGATGTCTGATTATGCAAAGCAGGCGGCTGAACAGGCCGGGATGGGTGGGATGAGATGGTCAAGTCCCCTGCTTACAAACATAGCCGAACAGACGGGTCGCGGACTTCAGAATTTGACGGCTGATTTTGCGGGTAGGCAAATTAGTGCGGACGAGGCGGCACGACAGAGGATGATGGAATCCATGACCGGTTTATCTAATCTTGGTCAAGGTCAGGCCAATCTTGGATTAGCGAATACGGCTAATATGTTTACGGGCGCGGGTGGTCTTGCTAATATCGGGTCTTTGCAGTTCCAGGCCCCGATGCAGGCGGCGCAGGCACTACAGCAAAGTGGAAATAATATGTTCAACCAACAGTCCAACATGATGAATCAGATGTATAACCCACCGTGGATGCAGGGGGCATTACAGGCCAGCGGTCAGTCTGCCTACGGAACACCGCAAACATATCAACCTAGTTTCGGGGAGAACATGTTGGGGATTGCCGGACAACTTTTGCCGTATGCTAATTTCGGGGGTAGTCCTAGCGGCGGGTATACTCCGACTACTAATCCGTACATGCAACCGAATGCGCCGAATAATATGGCATCTACCTGGACATATTAATGGAGGCTTAAACCATGCCATACAATAGGTATCAATCAATTCAGGGATATGATCCAAGTCCGCAGGAAGCAAACTGGCTTGGCGGGATGGCGTATAACCCATATAGTTCGGGGACGGACTTCGGGTTTGCGTTAAGGAATACGCTGAATAACTTACTCGCCCATAAACAGGGGCAGGAGGAACAAAGAAGGGCGGAACAAGAACAACGTAGAAAAGCTGGCGTTGAGGAAAGGAAACTTGGTTTTGAACAGTGGCGCGTAGATTTAGAAGCACGGCGGTTGGCGGACGAAGAGGCCGAAAGACAAAGGAAGTTATTGGAACCATCTCCATATGAAATTAAGGTTAAGGAAATTTGGTCGGCTAACCCAACATGGACGGAAGGGCAAGTCAGAAACAAGGCCTTGGGGCTTGAGACACTCGAAGAGAAAGCGGCAAAAATAAAAAGTACACTAGAGCTTGAACACGGAAAAGCAGACATCGAGGTTGCACATCGGGCACCGAGGGAGCCAAGAGAACCCAGTGAAACCCGATTGAGATACGCGGAGATTGACAAGGCCGTTACAAGCGGTTGGATGACCCCGCGAGAGGGTGCGATGGAAAAGATTAGGGCCGCCAAGGATAATGTGAACGTGACTAAAACTACTACCGCAAGACAAGCAAATTCAGGATTGGTAGCCAAGGCCCGCAGTGATTCCTTTAATGCTGTGGGAATAGATGGGAATGAGAAGAAATATAAAGAATATCTTAGAAAAATGATTGAGGATAGTGGTGGGCAACCCCCATTTAGCCCAGAGGGTTATCGGTTAGATATGTCTCCAAAGTATACGGTGTCTACACTTAACCTAGAAGATGAGGTTGCCGATGCCAATGACCAGGATACAGTAGATTTATACGATGAAATGTATAGGAAATTTAAAGAAGACTTATTGCCAGCATACCGAAGTTTCGTGAATTTCATGGCGGCAAAAGATGAGCTTGCCATGCTTATTAAGGGAAGTAAACTATTCGACAAGAATCAATTAAAGAGATGGTTTGAACTATACGGCGAGGAATAAGATGCCACTCGATGAATACGGGAACGAAATCCAAGAGGAGGAAGAGCCTCAACCCGTTCTCCCCGAGAGGAAGAATAAGTATGCCGGACTTTGGGACGTGCCGGGTTTGCCCACGTCTCCCCAGGTAGACACCGTTACCGGGGAACCGCTCAAGAAGAACAAGTATTCCGGTATATGGGATTCCGCGCCAACACCGCCGCCCATGCCCCCGAAGAAATCCCCGCGAGAGATGATGGAACTGGCTATTAAGGCCGGAAGGATTCCATCTACTAATATCGTTAAGGATTTAATTAAAAAGTATAGTGATCCGGAATACATCGCAAGGGTTGATACTGCCGAGCATTTTAAAAAGACCGTATCGAACCTTGCTAAATCGGCGAAAGGTCTTGTTCCAGGATTGGTTACATTGGCCGACAAGACGGTTGGTGCGATAAGTCGTCCCGGCCACGACATCATGGAACGGGGTATGGAACAGGTCGCCGCACAGAAGGCCAAAGAGATGGGCATGGAACCGCAGGCGAATCGGGTGGGCGGGGCATTGGAACCATTAAAGAACATGGCCGATCTTGCTCTTTGGGCACCGAAATTAATTGCCGATGTTATTAAAGACCCCATCGGGACGGTTGAGAACAGGCCACTTGATATTGTAATGCTGGCGGCGGGTGGGGCTTTACACAAGGGACTTAAGAGGACAAGGGAAGTGGTTGCGCCAAAACAACCCATCCCCGACGTCGCCGGAGTAATCCCCAAGGAACAGATGCCCGCTATTCCGGGGCCGGGTGAGGTTAAGGGTCTGGGGATAGAGTTCGTTGACGATGCGGGTCGCCCCATCAGTCGTGCCGAAGCATTCCGTGGCAAACAGGCAAGAATAGAACCATCCGCAGAAGGACCGGGCAAGATAAAGATGGTTGTGGCCCCACCCCCAGAAGTGGCAGAACAACCGCCAATGGTTAGGGACTTTTTTGAAAAAATCAAAGAGGCCAAACGGCTCACGCCAAAACAAAAAAATCTTTACAGTATTGAACGGAGGAAACGACTTGCACGGGCGATGGAGGCGGGCAGAAAGATAGGCGGTAGGGCTGGATATGAAGCTCAACAAAAAGCCCTGAGTGGTTTATTGGAGCGCGTTGATTTCGAACCCCTGAAACTAACCCCCGAACATGCCGACGCCTTATTCCAATACATAGAAGATAGTCCCGCCGTTTTGGGGTTTGAAAAGATTGCGACCAAGAATGGACTAATGAAAATGTTGGGAGAAAAAGGCGCGGGAATACCCCAACCAAAAGAACTTTCGCTTCTTAAAGACGTATTCGGGCCAGAAATTACGACGACCACAATTGGTGGAAAACCGTGGTGGATGCGGGCATGGGAACTTGGTATTGATACTATAGGTATTTCTCGGGCGGCCATTACTTCAGCTGATCTATCATTTGGTCTTCGGCAAGGAATAATGTATATGGCCCGACACCCAATTAAGTTTTTGAAAGATTTTCCCAAACAATTTAAATGGTTTTTTAGCGACAAGGCATCTAAAATAGTTTTGGATGATATACGAACCCGAGAAAATTATCCCCTAGCAAGAGAGGCCGGGTTGGATATTATCGGGAAAGAGGAACCATTTCAATCTAGATTTGCCGAGAAAATTCCAATAATAAAAGAATCTAGCCGTGCCTATACCACCTTTGCATCAAAAATGCGGATGGATGCCTTTGACAGTAGAATTGAAAATCTTCAGAGGATGGGTATTAACCTGCATGAGAACTTAGAATTAGCCAAGAAAGAGGCGATGCTTATTAATACGGTAACAGGCCGCGGTCAACTCAAACGACTTGCCCCAATACAAAAAGAAATTAACGCCGCCTTCTTTTCTCCGCACCTGGCTCTGTCAAGACTCAACATGTTGAACCCTATTTGGTATATCAAACTTCCGAAACTTACTAGGATAGAGGCATTAAAATATGCGGCATCGTTTGCTTCTTACGGAGCCGTCATGTTGGGGTTGGCAACGGTAGCCGGTCTAAAGGTTGGATGGGAACCGACAAGTGCAGATTTTTTAAAAATAAAAATTGGCGATACTCGCATTGATCCCTTTGGGGGATTCTCTCAATATATAAGACTCTTTTTTCAGCTGAAAGAAAATAAAATTACCAGCTCTACTTCGGGTAAAGTGATGAAGCTTGGAGAGGGATATAAACCGACAACTCGATTTGATCTCTTGTTCCGGTTTGGTGAGGCCAAGGAAGCCCCCGCATTCTCATTCGCCACGGGTTTTTTAAAGGGACAGAACTGGATCGGAGAAAAGTTCGAGTTGGGAAAAGAGACTACCAATCGGTTTGTTCCTATGGTGATTCAAGATTTTGTTGATCTCTATAAAGAAGAACCCGACCTGTTACCGTTGGGGTTTCTTGGGATATTTGGAATCGGCATACAAACCTATGGTCCGAACTCTTATAAGAAACGGCATGGACAAAGGACGAGTTTGCAATGGTAAAACAAACAAGATTTAAGATAGTCATTATTGGTCTGGCCTTTGGGTTAGTCGAGGGTATTGCCAAAGTTATGTTCCCGACGTTTCCTATCGTTGAGACATTCGGGTTTCAGGCGGCGATTGTCGGGGCGTATTTGACAGTGAGGACGTTCAGTAACGTTAAGGGGATGGAAAAAGAGAATGGCAAAAAACCTGATTAAGTATGGGGTGATTGGCGCGGCGGTACTCATTGTCACCATTCTATTCCTTCGTTCATGTTTCCTGTATGATCAGAACTCTTTGATCAAGGGTCGCTACAAAGAACTCCAGAAGATTACCGATGCCGACCACTCCACGCTGACCAAGGAGATTGCCTCCCAGTATAAAATCATCAAGGACAAAACCAAAGAGATAGCCGATCTACTTGCCAGTGCCGGAAAACCTACCGAAGCCGAAAAGGAAAAGGATGCGGTAATCGTCGCAAAAGAAAAGGAAATTGCTCGATTGAAAGCCCTGGGGAACTATAAGGCGGCACTCGAACAGTCGCAAGCCGAGAATAAGGCGTGGTCTGAGAAGTTCACGCTTGCTGAGGAACGGCACAAGAAAGACCTGTTTGACCTTAACGCTAAATGGGCGGCGAAGTTTGATGCCCAAGTTGTTATTGGTAATGATTGGAAGAAAGACAGGGACAACGAAAACAGACTTCGGTTACTGGCCGAGAAACGCATCGGCAAACTTGAGAGTAGTCTGCGGTGGAGCAAGTTCTGGAAAGCGGGTACGACTCTATTAGCGGTTGTCGGGGGCGGGTATATCGTCTATGACTTAATAAGGGGGAAGTAAAATGATGAACCATCACCGGGATTTCCAAATTCAAAACCCCGATCAGTTCCAGGGATACATCCAACGCGCAGTCGAGGACATTGACCAAAACCTAGAAGAGCTTAATGAAAAAATCACTGGCTGTTCAAGACAGATTGCGTCATTAAGATGGAAGGTAGCCGGTATTGGCGGCACGGTGGCGGTTATCGTATCCCTGGTAATGTCATTATTGAATGGGTTTTTCCAACATCTTATAAAGAAATGAAAAGGAAACCACCATGAACATCATCCAAGAGTATTTAGCCATTCAATTCGCCCTGAAACTACAACTCTCGCCCCTGAGCATTGGTTGCCTACTCGTGCTCGGATTCTGTTTCCTTGTTGCGTGGCGATGGTTTAAGGGCCGGATAAACAAATAGTCTTACATGAGAACCAAGAAGGCAGACACGCTTGCTGAGTGGCGCAAGACAAACTTTGCGGAGACCCAGAAGTGCCTAGAGGTTGCCAAGGCCATACGAGATGACCCTGAAGCTACCAATAAAGATCGTATTGAGAGCATCAAGGCCATAGCCCGGATGCTTGGTTCGCTTGCGCCGGAGCGGATAGCAACCCCGAAGGGGACAGCCGGAGATGAGACCAAGGAAT